>C687J26845_10000532_pt1 | contig 25106 bp, 20 predicted proteins | sample RifCSPlowO2_12_FD_26845 | JGI IMG/M metagenome (IMG submission 26845)
CCAGCAGCTCTTCGCCGTCGACCGGGCTGCCCAGGGTGGTGGCCAGCCGCTGCAGGCTTTGCTGCAGCGGCGCAGTATGCCGGCGCCACCAGCGTTGCAGGGCGACGCTCAAATACAGGCTGAGCACCAACACGGCGATTGCGCCTTGCCGGTATTGCGCCAGCGCCAGCCCCACCGCGAGAGCCGCCAGTAACGCCGGCACTGCCGCACGCCAAGGCCCACAGCGCTTGAGCAAAAGGACGCCAAATTCCCACATGAGATTCTTCCTGGCAGCACCGATAAAGCTCGGCGACTCCTGCTTGATAGCAAGATACTGGCCAGTGCGACGCGGCGCGCCATGCTGCCGTCGGTCGTGGGCACTCACGCCGTTCAGGCGAGCGGTTAGAATGGCCTCTTATACGGCGCTCTTTGCCGTGCCTGGTCTGGAATTCGTCGATGCTCAATGCCCGCTTGCTGCGTCTGGACGACCAGGCCCATGAACACGCTCATGACTATCACCAGTTGATTCTGTCCCTGGCCGGGCGTGCCGAGTTTGAGGTCAATGGCCGCGGTGGCGAAGTCTGCCGGATGCGCGCCTGTCTGGTGCCCGGCGATGCCGAGCATCAGTTCGCCGGGGTTGGCGACAACCGCATGCTGATCCTCGACCTCAATGAGCAAGACACCCCCGAAGCCGATCTCGCGCTGCTCGCCGAGCTGTTCGAGACCCCGCGCTATCCGGCGCTGGACGCCGATTTTCAAAACCTGCTGAGCTATGCCGGCGCGGAATTGGCGCGCTTTGGCAGTGACCCTCATCTGTCCCGCGCCCTCGGCGGCGTGTTGCTGCGTGCCTTGCACCTGCGCCTGTTCGGCGCCCAGAGTCGCAGCCTGGCCGGTACCCTGGACATTGAGCGGCTGGATGCTTACATCCTCGAACACCTGGTGCGGCGCATCAGCGTGGCCGAACTGGCCAACGTCGCCTGCCTGAGCCCCAGCCACTTTCATGCCCAATTCAAAGACAACGTCGGCCTGACACCCCATCAATATTTGCTCAAAGCCCGCCTGGACCGCGCCAGTCGCCTGCTGCAAAGCAGCCCGCTGCCACTGGTGCGGATCGCCGAAGAGTGCGGCTTCTCCAGCCAGAGCGCATTGACCACCGCACTGCGCCGTTATCTGGGATTAACCCCAAAACGGCTGCGCAATCATTCGTAGGGTGGGTTAGCGGCGCGGGCAGCGGTTGCTTGCAGCACCGCACAAGTTGAGCGCCGCGTAACCCACCATTGCGGTTTAGCGGTAGATCGCCATGGTGGGTTACGGCGCAGCCAGACGTGGCGGTATTTGTGCGAACGCGTTATGCGCAATCCCCATGGATGGGGTGAATGCCGCAAGCCCGCCGGGAGCGGGCGCGGCCCCACCCTACGGGTGTTGGCCTCGACCGCGTCGTCCGGCTTGAGCCGCGAATTGCCGCGCCGCAGACCTCAAACAAGCGTTTACCGAAAGTTCCCGTCCTCAGAGTTTTTGGCAAAAACTCCAGAGCTTTGCGCAAGAAGCAGTCATGGCTCTGTCACTAAAGTCAGTCATCCCGCTACGTTGCGCGCATAGAGCCAAGAGTTCTTGCGTTGTCGTGGCCATGGGCTAGACCAACAACAATGACTCCATAAGAGGAAAGGCGTGATGTTTAAAGCCAGCCACGTCTTGCAGGGCGACGTTCTTACCCAGACGGCCGCCGAGTTCTTCCCCGTCATCAGCGCTAATTACAGCGTCGACGAGGCAGCTTATCTCACTGAGCTATTGCAGCTCGCCGACCCCGGTGACACCGGTATTGCCGCTATCCGCAGCAGTGCCCGCACGCTGATTGAAGACGTGCGCAGCCGGGACAATGCCGTCGATACCCTCGACGCACTCTTACGTCAGTACAGCCTCGACACCCAGGAAGGGCTGATGCTCATGTGCCTGGCCGAGGCGTTGCTGCGGGTGCCGGACGCCGCCACCGCCGATGCGCTGATTCGCGACAAACTCAGCGCCGCCGAGTGGGAACGTCATCTGGGCCAGAGCGACAGCGTGCTGGTCAATTTTGCCGCCTGGGGCCTGGTGCTGACCGGCAAGGTGGTCGACCCGCAAACCGCCGATGGCCGACCGAAAAACGTGCTGGGCAAACTGATCAAACGCTCCGGCGAGCCGGTGATTCGCGCCGCGATGAACCAGGCGATGAAGCTGATGGGCAAGCAGTTCGTGCTCGGTCGCAATATCAGCGAGGCGCTGAAGAACGGCCGGCCGTGCCGCGAACAGGGCTACAGCTATTCCTTTGACATGCTCGGCGAGGCGGCTCTTACACAAGCCGATGCTGAGAAGTACATGGCCGACTACCGCAAGGCCATCGACACAGTCGGCGCCGAGCCACAGGTGGGGCCGGGGCCCAAGCCGTCGATCTCGATCAAACTCTCGGCCCTGCACCCACGCTATGAAGTGGCGCAGCGCGAGCGAGTGCTCACCGAGTTGTTCGCCAATGTCCGCGAGCTGGCCATCCGCGCCCGCGCCCTGAATGTCGGCATCGCCATGGACGCCGAAGAGGCCGACCGCCTGGAGCTGTCGCTGGAGCTGTACGAAAAACTCATGCGCGATCCGGCCATTGCCGGTTGGGGCGAGATAGGTCTGGTGGTACAGGCCTACTCCAAGCGCTGCCTGCCGGTGCTGGTCTGGCTGACGCTGTTGGGCCGCGAGCTCGGTGCCAAGATGCCGCTGCGCCTGGTCAAGGGCGCCTACTGGGACAGCGAGATCAAGTATTCCCAGCAGCAAGGGTTGGACAGCTACCCGGTGTTTACCCGCAAGGAAGGCACCGACACCTCCTACCTGGCCTGCGCCCGTTACCTGCTCAGCGAGCACACCCGTGGGGTGATTTACCCGCAGTTCGCCAGCCATAACGCCCACACCGTCAGCTGCATTCTGGCCCTGGCCGAAGCGGCCAAGGCCGAGTCGGGTCAGGCGCGCGAGTTCGAGTTCCAGCGCCTGCACGGCATGGGTGATGCCCTGTACGACACCGTCTTGGAAAAGCACCGTAACAACGTGCGCATCTATGCCCCGGTCGGCGCCCACAAGGATTTGCTGCCGTATTTGGTGCGGCGCTTGCTGGAGAACGGCGCCAACTCATCCTTCGTGCATCAATTGGTCGACCCGGGCGTGGCGGTTGAGTCCCTGATTGATCACCCGGTGACGCAACTGCGCAAGTTCGCCAGCCTCGCCAATGACAAAATCCCCCTGCCGCCGGCGCTGTTTGGCCAGGCACGGCAAAACTCCCAAGGTCTGAACATGAATATCCAGCAGTCGTGGCATGCACTTGAACTGGCCTATCAGCCGCACCTCAACCGTCAGTGGCACGCCGCGCCGGTCATCAACGGCCAGAAACTCAGTGGCTACAACCAGGAAGTGCGCTGCCCGTACCAGCTGGACAAGGTGCTGGGCACCGCCCAGTTCGCCAGCGCCGCCCATGCCAGCCAGGCCCTGGACGCCTTGGCGGCGGCCTGGCCGCGCTGGAATGCCACGCCGGTGGAGATGCGCGCGGCGATCTTCGAACGTCTGGCCGCTTTGCTCGAAACCCACCGCGCCGAGCTGATGGCGCTCTGTACCCTGGAAGCCGGCAAGACCCTGCAAGACGGTATCGATGAAGTGCGCGAAGCGGTGGATTTCTGCCGCTATTACGCCCAGCAGGCGCGGCTGCGTCTGGGCCGGGAAGAGTTGCAAGGGCCGACCGGCGAGCGCAACGAGCTGTTCCATGAAGGCCGCGGCATCTTCGCCTGCGTCAGCCCGTGGAACTTCCCGCTGGCCATTTATCTCGGCCAGATCAGCGCCGCACTGTTGGCCGGTAACTGCGTGCTGGCCAAGCCCGCCGAACAAACCAGTCTGATCGCCGCCCGCACCCTGGAGCTGATGTTCGAAGCCGGTTTGCCGACCGATGTGATCGCCTTCCTGCCCGGCGACGGCGCCACCCTGGGTGGCGTGTTCTGCCGCGATGCCCGGCTGGCCGGGGTGTGCTTCACCGGTTCGACCGACACCGCGCGGATCATCAACCGCCAGCTGGCCGACAAGCCCGGTCCGATTGCGGTACTGATCGCCGAAACCGGCGGGCAGAACGCCATGATCGTCGACTCCACCGCGCTGCCTGAGCAGGTGGTCAAGGACGCCGTGCAATCGGCCTTCACCAGCGCCGGTCAGCGTTGCTCGGCCCTGCGGGTGCTCTATGTGCAGAGCGACATCGCCGAGCGGGTCATCGAGCTGCTCAAGGGCGCCATGGCCGAGCTGAAAGTCGGCCCGTCCAACCGGCGTGAGAACGACATCGGCCCGGTGATTGACGCCGAGGCCCAGGCCGGTCTGCAGGCGCATATCAGCAAACTCAAAGCCGCCGGCAAGTTGCTGGCCGAAACGCCGCTGCCGGCCGGTCTGGACGGTTATTTCGTCGCCCCGGTGGCCTTTGAAATCGGCGCCATCGGCGAGCTGGAAAAAGAACACTTCGGGCCCATCCTGCACCTGGTGCGCTTTGAGGCCCGCGACCTGGACGCCGTGGTTGGCGCCATCAACGCCACCGGCTACGGCTTGACCCTGGGCGTACACAGCCGCAACGAGCAAACTGCCCAGCGCATCGAGCAACTGGCGCGGGTCGGCAACCTCTACGTCAACCGCAACCAGATCGGCGCGGTGGTCGGCGTGCAACCCTTCGGCGGTTGCGGGCTGTCCGGCACCGGGCCAAAAGCCGGCGGCCCGAGCTACCTGCTGCGCTTTGCCAATGAACGAACCACCTCGGTCAACACCACCGCAGTGGGCGGCAACGCCTCGCTGCTGTCGTTGGGCGATGCCTGATCGCGTAGGGCGGTTTGCACCCGCCCTACGGCTTGTAAAAAGCTGCACCCTTTGACCCAGCCCCCGCCACAAACGGGTGCATTAAATGCCGCAGACAACCCACCGCGGCACCATAAAAACAATTGAGAGGGTATCCCCCGATGACCGCTAGTACTCCCATGCTGATCACCTTCGTGGTGTATATCTCAGCCATGGTGCTGATTGGCTTGTTTGCCTATATGCGCACCAAAAACCTGTCTGACTACATTCTCGGTGGCCGTAGTCTCGGCAGCTTCGTGACCGCATTGTCGGCGGGCGCCTCGGACATGAGCGGCTGGCTGCTGATGGGCCTGCCGGGCGCTGTGTATATGTCCGGCCTGTCGGAAAGCTGGATCGCCATCGGCCTGATTATCGGTGCCTACCTGAACTGGCTGTTCGTCGCCGGCCGCCTGCGGGTGCAGACCGAGCACAACGGCAACGCCCTGACCCTGCCGGACTACTTCACCAATCGCTTCGAGGACAACAGCCGCGTGCTGCGGATCTTCTCGGCCCTGGTGATTCTGGTGTTCTTCACCATCTACTGCGCCTCAGGTGTGGTGGCCGGTGCGCGGCTATTTGAAAGCACTTTCGGGCTGTCCTACGGCACCGCCTTGTGGGCCGGTGCGGCGGCGACCATCGCCTACACCTTTATCGGCGGCTTCCTCGCGGTGAGCTGGACCGACACTGTGCAGGCCAGCCTGATGATCTTCGCACTGATCCTCGCTCCGGTGATGGTGATGGTGGCCACCGGTGGCATGGACAGCACCTTCGCTGCCATCCAGTTGCAGGACGCGACCAACTTCGACATGCTCAAGGGTGCCAGCTTCGTCGGCGTGATCTCGCTGATGGCCTGGGGGCTGGGCTACTTCGGCCAGCCGCACATCTTGGCGCGCTTTATGGCGGCCGATTCGGTCAAGTCGATCCCCAATGCCCGGCGTATCTCCATGACCTGGATGATCCTCTGCCTGGGTGGCGCGGTGGCCGTTGGCTTCTTTGGCATCGCCTACTTCGCCGCACACCCGGAAGTCGGTGGCGCAGTCGCCGAGAACCCGGAGCGGGTGTTTATCGAACTGGCCAAGATCCTGTTCAACCCGTGGATCGCCGGCGTGCTGCTGTCGGCCATTCTGGCGGCGGTGATGAGCACCCTGAGCTGCCAGTTGCTGGTCTGCTCCAGCGCCCTGACCGAAGACTTCTACAAGTCCTTCCTGCGTAAAAACGCCAGCCAGTTGGAGCTGGTCTGGGTCGGCCGGGCCATGGTGTTGCTGGTGGCCTTGATTGCCATCGGGCTGGCGTCCAACCCGGACAACCGCGTGCTGGGTCTGGTGTCCTACGCTTGGGCCGGCTTCGGTGCGGCCTTCGGTCCGGTGGTGATCTTCTCCCTGTTGTGGAAGAACATGACCCGCAACGGCGCCCTGGCCGGCATGCTGCTCGGCGCGCTGACGGTGATTCTGTGGAAGAACTTCTTCGGCTGGACCGGCCTGTACGAAATCATCCCAGGCTTTATCCTCGCCAGCCTAGGTATCCTGATCTTCAGCCGCATCGGCGCCGGCCCATCCGCTGCCATGCACAAGCGCTATGCCGAAGCTGAGTTGGAGTACCAGCAAGCCCAAAGCTAAACCCCAGCCGTGACCACGCCCGCCCAGTGTGAACTGCGCGGGCGTTTTTGTTGGGCTATGTCCCCGTTAGATGTTGCAGGCCGACTTTGTAGGGTGGGCTTCAGCCCACCGCCGCGTGATAAGGGACTTGGTGGGCTGAAGCCCACCCCACGTTTTGCCGTCAGCACCTAGCGGGTAGCACGCAAAAAAAAAGCCCCACGGCAAGGAGTAAGAGCCGTGGGGCGATAGTGGTCGCAAGAATTCGACCCAGTAGGAGTTGCTTTAACTCTGTAGTTGCCAGCCACCGCCGAGGGCTTTGTAGATGGCGACTATGCCGCGGTACAGCTCGACTTCCGCTTGCGCCTGAGCGTCTTCGGCGGCCAGGCGTTCCCGTTCGGCGTCCAGTAATACGAGGAAATCCACCGTGCCTTCGCGATAGCGCACCGCCGCCTGTTCGGCTGCCGCGCGGCTGGCGTCGGACTGGCGCACCAGGGCCAACAAGCGTTGCTGGCGTTTGGCGTAATCGTTGAAGGCGTTTTCCGATTCCTCCAAGGCCAGCAGCACCTGCTGCTCGTAACTGGCCAGGGCGCCATCGGCGTTGGCATCGGCGGCGCGCAAGCGAGCCCGCACGCTGCCCAAGTCCAGCGCCGGCCAACTGATAGTCGGCGCTACCGCCCAGGCGCGGGCGGTGGAGGAACCGAGCTGCGAGCCACGGCCAGCGGTGAAGCCAAGAAAGCCGCTCAAACTCACTCGCGGAAACAGGTCTGCGGTGGCCACCCCGACATTGGCGGTGGCGGCGGCCAGCTGGCGTTCGGCCGCCTGAATGTCCGGGCGACGGCGCAGCAGCTCGCTCGGCTCGCCAATCGGTAAGGCCTTGGCGATTACCGGCAGCGGTCGTGGCGACAGGTCGACGGTCAGTTGCTCAGGCCGCTGACCGAGCAGGGTGGCGATGCGGGTTCGCGCTCTTGCTGCCTCGGCTTGCAGTTGCGGCAGGGTCGCGTCGGTGGCGGCCAAGCGGGCATCGGCGCGCAGCACGTCGAGCTGACTGCCGACCCCGGCATCCCGCAGCTGTACGGTCAGGTCGCGGGACTGCTGTTGGTTCTGCAGGTTGCTGCGGGCGATCTGCTCGCGCAGTTGGGCGCCGCGCAAGTTGCCGTAGGCATCGACCAGTTCGGCCAGCAGGCTGACTTGCAACTGGTTCAGCTCGGCTTCCAGTACCTGGGCCTCGGCGTCGCTGGCATCCAGCTGGTGCTGAATGCGGCCGAACAAATCCAGCTCCCAGAGCATGTCCAGGCCCAGGTCGTAGCGTTCGCTGCTGGTGCGTTGTTCGGTCTGGCCGGGCAACTGGCCTTTACCACCCTCGGCGCTGGCGCGGCTGGTGATAGTCGGCAGCTGCTTGAAGGCCACCTCATCACGCAGGGCACGGGCCGCCCGCACTCGGGCATAGGCCACGCGCAGGTCGCGGTTTTCCGCCAGGGCCTTGAGCACCAATTGGTTGAGGGTCGCGTCATCGAACTGCTGCCACCAGAGGGACTCGAAATGGCTGCGGTCATAGGCGCCGACCGTGGCGCTGGCGACTGTTACCGGCGCGCTGACCGGGCTTTGATACTGCGGGCCGACGCTGCAGGCGCTCAGCGCCAAGGCCAGCAGGGCCAGGCTAACAGGCCGTTGAAAAACTACCTGCGTTGCCGATACGGCGTTAAAAACGGCCTCAAAATGCTCATTTACAGCACGTAAACTGCGCTTTTTCGGCCGTTTTTGCCTTGTCTCGGCGGCCTCGCCAACATTTTTCAACGACCTGTTAAAGCGCTTCATGACTGCACCTCAAGGGCTGCCTGGGCCTGCTGTTTGGCTTGCCGGGCCTCGACAAAACCGCGAATCAGCACGTAGAACACCGGCGTCAGCAGCAGGCCGAAGAAGGTCACCCCGAGCATCCCGCTGAACACCGCCACGCCCATGGCATGGCGCATTTCCGCGCCGGCGCCGCTGGACAACACCAAGGGCACCACGCCCATGATAAAGGCGAAGCTGGTCATCAGAATCGGCCGCAGACGCAGGCGGCAAGCCTGCAGCACGGCGGCGAAGCGGTCCTGGCCTTGCTCCTGTTGCTCCTTGGCAAACTCGACTATCAGGATGGCGTTTTTGCAGGCCAGGCCCACCAGCACTATCAGGCCGATCTGGGTGAAGATGTTGTTGTCGCCACCGGACAGAATCACCCCGGTAATCGCCGACAACAGGGTCATGGGCACAATCAGAATCACCGCCAGCGGCAGGCTCCAGCTTTCGTACTGAGCGGCCAGCACCAAGAAGGCCAGCAGCACGCAGAGCGGGAACACCAGCATGGCGCTGTTGCCAGACAAAATCTTCTGGTAGGTCAGCTCAGTCCACTCGTAACTCATGCCGTTGGGCAACTCGTCTTTCAGTAGTTTCTCCATCGCCGCTTCGGCTTGCCCGGAGCTGTAACCGGGCGCCGCCGCGCCGTTGATTTCCGCGGTGATAAAGCCGTTGTAGTGCATCACCCGATCCGGGCCGGCGCTGTCTGAGACCTTGACGAAAGTCGACAAGGGCACCATTTCGCCACTGCTGTTGCGCACCTTGAGTTGGCCGATTTGCTCGGGCTCCAGGCGAAACTGCTGATCGGCCTGGACGTTGACCTGATAGGTGCGGCCGAAGCGGTTGAAGTCGTTGGCATACAACGAGCCGAGGTACACCTGCAGGGTGTTGAAGATCTCGTCGATGGCCACGCCGTGGCTCTTGGCCTTGTCGCGGTCGATGTCGGCATCCACCTGGGGCACGTTGACCTGATAGCTGCTGAACAGCCCGGCCAGTTCTGGCACGTTACGGCTCTTGGCGATGACGTTCTGTACCTGCTGATACAGCTCCTCATACCCCAGGCCGCCACGGTCTTCGACTTGCACGCGAAAGCCACCGATGGTGCCCAGCCCCTGTACCGGCGGTGGCGGGAAGATGGCGATGTAGGCGTCTTGGATTTCGGCGAACTGCGCATTCAAATCGGCGGCAATGGCGCTGGCGCTCATGGACGGATCGGTGCGCTGATCGAAGGGTTTCAGCGGGGTGAAGACGATGCCGCTGTTGGGGCTGTTGGTGAAGCCATTGATCGACAGACCCGGAAAGGCCACGGTGTTTTCCACCCCCGGATGTTTGCCGGCGATGGCCGACATGCGTTGCATTACCGCCTCGGTACGGTCGAGGCTGGCGGCGTCCGGCAGTTGGGCGAAGGCCACCAGATATTGCTTGTCTTGCGGCGGCACGAAGCCGGTTGGGGTGGTGCTAAAGCCCAGCACGGTCAGGCCGAGCAGGCCGGCATACATCAGCAGGGCCACGGCGCTGCCGCGCAGCACACGCTTAACGGTGCGCACATAGCCTGAGCTGGCGCGCTCGAAGAAGCGGTTGAAGGGGCGGAACAACCAGCCGCCGAACAAGCGGTCGAGCAGTTTGGAAAAACCATCCTTGGGCGCGTCGTGGCTTTTCAGCAACACCGCAGCCAAGGCCGGTGACAGGGTCAGGGAGTTGAAGGCCGAGATCACCGTGGAGATGGCGATGGTCAGCGCGAACTGCTGGTAAAACTGGCCGCTGAGCCCGGAGATAAAGGCGGTCGGCACGAACACCGCACAGAGCACCAGGGCGGTGGCGACAATCGGTCCGGTGACCTCGCGCATGGCTTTCTGGGTGGCTTGCACCGGGCTCAAGCCGAGGCCGATATTACGTTCGACGTTCTCCACCACGACTATGGCGTCGTCCACCACAATGCCGATGGCCAGCACCAGGCCGAACAGCGACAGGGCATTCAGCGAAAAGCCCAGCAGGTGCATGACCGCGAAGGTGCCGATCAAGGACACTGGCACTGCCACCAGCGGGATGATCGAGGCGCGCCAGGTCTGCAGGAACAGAATCACCACCAAGACCACCAGCACCAAGGCTTCCAGCAAGGTGTGGACTACTGCCTCGATGGAGCCGCGGACGAAGATGGTCGGGTCGTACACGATGGAGTAGTCGACGCCTTCGGGGAAGCTCTGCTTGAGTTCGGCCATCCGTGCCCGCACCGCATCGGAAATCTCGATGGCGTTGGAGCCTGGGTGCTGGAACACCGGCATGGCCACCGCCGGCTGACCATTGAGCAAGGAGCGCAGGGCGTATTGGCTGGAACCCAGTTCGATGCGGGCGATGTCGCGCAGGCGGGTGATTTGCCCGTCGCTGCCGGCGCGGACGATGATGTTGGCAAACTCTTCTTCAGTCACCAACCGGCCCTGGGTGTTGATCGACAACTGAAAACTGTTGTCGGCCGCCGCAGGTGGCGCGCCCAGCGAACCGGCCGCGACCTGACGGTTTTGCTCGCGAATGGCGTTGACCACATCACTGGCGGTCAGGCCACGGGAGGCGACCTTGTTCGGGTCGAGCCAGACTCGTAGCGAATAGTTGCCCAGGCCGAACAAGCCGACATCGCCGACGCCATCCAGTTTGGCCAGTTCGTCCTTGATACTCAGGCTGGCGTAGTTGGACAAATACAGCATGTCGTAGCGCTTATCCGGCGAGGTCAGGTGCACCACCATGGTCAGGTCGGGGGAGGCCTTGTCGACGGTCACCCCGAGACGCTGCACCTCAATCGGCAGGGTCGGCATGGTGCGGGTCACGCGGTTTTGCACCTGCACCTGGGCGGTGTCGAGGTTGGTGCCCAGGGCGAAGGTGACGGTCAGGCTGAGCTTGCCATCGGCGGTGGATTGCGACGACATATAGAGCATCTGCTCGACGCCGGTGATCGCCTGCTCCAAAGGTGCGGCGACGGTTTCGCCGATGACCTTGGGGTTGGCGCCGGGGAAGGCCGCATGCACCACCACGGTCGGTGGCACCACTTCCGGGTATTCACTGATTGGCAGTTGAAACAGCGAGATGCCGCCGGCGATCAAAATGATCAGCGACAACACGGCGGCGAAGATCGGCCGCTGGATAAAAAATTGCGAGAAGTTCATCGAAGCATTCCTAAGTGGAAAGCGGGGTAGCCGTTAGCCGCCACGGTGTGGGGCTGATTACAGAGGCTATGTCCCTGTTGCATGTTGTGTGCAAAACGTAGGGTGGGCTTCAGCCCACCAAGGCCCTTATCCCGCGCTGGTGGGCTAAAGCCCACCCTACAAAACAGGGCCTGCAACGCATAGTTGGGACATAGCCGATTACTAAGGGTGTTGCTGGTTTAGCTGCGCGGCTTGCCCGGCGGGTTTTGCAGCGCCACACGCGGGGCGTTGCTGGCCGCCAGTTCGTCGCGTTCGCGGGCCAGGGTGGCGAGGGTGCTGGCATCGGCCATCTCGACCGCCTGGGCATCCACCGGCATACCGGGGCGGGCATGTTGCAGACCATTGACCACGATCTGCTCGCCAACCTTGAGGCCGCTGCGCACGATGCGCAGCCCGGCCAGTTTCGGCCCCAGCTCCACCGCGCGGTAACTGACCTTGGCGTCACTATCGAGCACCAGTACGAACTTCTTGCCCAGGTCGGTGCCGACCGCCAGGTCCTTGATCAGCACCGCGTCGTAGGTGCCGCTGCCGACCAGTTTCAGCCGCGCATAGAGGCCCGGAGTGAAGCGCCCGTCCTGGTTGGCGAACACCGCTCGGGCGCGGATGGTGCCGGTTTTCGGGTCCAGCTGATTGTCGACAAAGTCCATCCGGCCCTGATGGGGGTAACCCTCTTCGTCGGCCAGGCCGAGGTACACCGGGCTGCTGTCGCCCCGTGCGCCCTGGCGGGCCAACTCGGTGTATTTGAGGAACACCCGCTCATCGGCATCGAAGTAGGCATACAGCTGCTCGGTGGACACCAGGGTGGTCAGCAGGCTGTCGCCGGCATTCACCAGGTTGCCGGCGGTAATCAGCGCGCGGCTGACGCGGCCATCGATGGGCGCGCGCACCTGGGTGAAGCTCAGGTTTAGCCGCGCCGCTTGCAGCTGCGCCTGGGCGGCGGCGAGCATGGCTTTGGCTTCCAGCTCGGCGCTGCTGCGCGCATCGGCCAGTTCCGCCGAGATGGCATTGCTGGCCCGCAGCCGTTCGCCACGGCGCGCCTCGTTATTGCTGCGCTGCAGGCTGGCGCGGGTTTGCGCCACCAAGGCTTCGAGGTGATTGACCTCGGCCTCGAACGGGCGCGGGTCGATCTGGAATAACAACTCGCCCTTTTTAACCAGCGCCCCTTCGTGGAAATTTACCTGGTCGATATAGCCCGAGACCCGTGGTCGGATCTGCACCGACTCCGGCGCTTCGAGGCGGCCGGTCAGTTCGTCCCACTCATTCACCGGTTGCTGCAGCACCTGGGCGACACTGACTTTTGGCGCGGGCGGCGCGGCGGCGGGTTCGCTTTTGCCGCAGGCGCTGAGCAGCAGCAAGGCGGCGAACGTCAGGGCGTAGCGGGCTGGCTGTGGGTTGGATAATCCGTGCATGGTGCGCTCCAGCAGTGGGCAGTTTCTGATGCTGCGCAGTCTGCTGCTGGCCCAGGCGGGGGGCGAATCGAACGCCGTAAAGGTCACTATCAGTGAAAATGATGGGCCGCAGGGTTCCCTTAATACGGGCTGCGGCCGCTCTAACTCAGGCTGTCTGGGTCGCCGACAAACATCTGGATGCGCGCCCGCAGCCAGCGTTCGGCCGGGTCGTTGTCCTGGGCGCCGCGCCAGGCCATCGACAGCTCATAGGAGTTGCTCGGAATCGGCAGCTCTTCGGCGCGCAAGCCACCGGCGGCGGTCAGGGCGGCGGCGGTGTAATCCGGCACTATCGCCAGCAGGTCGGTGCCGGCCAGCAGGGTGCCCAGGCCATTGAACTGCGGCACGGCCAGCACCACTTTTCGGGTGCGGCTGATTTTGGCCAGCTCGTCATCGATAAAACCATTCAGGTCGCCGGCGAATGACACCAGGGCATGCGGTCGCGCGCAAAAGTCATCCAGGCTCAGGCGGCCGGGAACAGTGTCGGCGCGCAGCAGCTTGGCCTGGCTACGGCGCAGGGTCTTGCGTTTGGCATTGGCGGGCAGCTCTTCGGTGTAGCAGACGCCGACCGAGATTTCCCCGGAGGCCAGCAAGCTGGGAATCAGCAAGTAATTGGCGCGCCGTACCACCAACACCACATTCGGCGCCTCGGCGCGCAAACGGCGCAACAGGTGCGGCAGCAGGGCGAACTCGACGTCGTCGGACAAGCCGATGCGAAACACCGCCGCGCTGGTGGCCGGGTCGAACTCGGCGGCGCGGCTGATGGCGGTGGAGATCGAGTCCAGCGCCGGGGTTAGCAGGGCGAAAATTTCCTGCGCCCTTGGGGTCGGCTCCATGCTGCGCCCGGTGCGGACGAACAGCGGATCATCAAACAAACCGCGCAAGCGGGCCAAGGCGGCGCTGATCGCCGGCTGGCCGAGAAACAGCTTCTCGGCCGCGCGGGTCACGCTGCGTTCGTGGATCAGGGTTTCGAAGACGATCAGTAAATTCAGATCGACCCGACGCAAATCGTTGCGGTTCATGGAGGTCCTTCTGCGAGACAGCTTGCTAGGCTGCCGACCGCCACGGCGCGCGTCAAGCCGGCGTTATCATTGTGGTTTATACGGACTATCGATGCGCGCGGGTGGTGTTGTCGGACCAGCCTCGATAAAGTCCCAACATACGCAATCAACCGAGTGAGGCTGGTGATGTCCCGTGTGATTCGCTTTCACCAATTTGGCGCCGCCGAGGTGCTGTGCTGCGAACAAGTGCCGACCCCAGAACCTGGGCCCGGTGAGGTGCTGGTGCGCGTGCAGGCAGTCGGCGTCAGTTGGAAAGACGTGCTCTGGCGGCAAAATCTGGCGCCCGAACAGGCCCAGTTACCGGCCGGTATCGGCTGGGAGCTGGCCGGCGAAGTGGTTGCCGTCGGTGCCGATATGGATGAGTTCGCCGTTGGCAGCAAGGTCGCCAGCTTCCCGGCGCACACCCCCAATCGGTATCCGACCTATGGCGATCTAGTGTTGATGCCGCGCGGGGCCTTGACCCTGTACCCGGATAACCTCAGCGCCATTGAGGCCAGCGTGCATTACACGCCACTGCTGATCGCCTACTTCGCGCTGGTCAGTCTGGGCCGCTTGAAACCTGGCCAGCATGTGCTGATCACCGAGGCCAGCCACTGCTTTGCGCCGCAAATCGTGCAGCTGGCCAAGGCTCTGGGGGCGCAGGTAATTGCCTCGACCAGCTCGGCTGAGCATCGGGAATTTTTGCGCAGCCTGGGCGCCGATCAGGTGGTGGTCACCGAAGAGCAAGACCTGGTGCTGGCGCTTGAAAAGTACACGGCAGGCAAGGGCGCCGAGATCATTCTGGATGCCTGTGGCGGCCAGCAGATGAGCCTGCTGGGCGATCTGGCGGCAACCCGCGGCAAGCTGATTTTGTACGGCCTGAATGGCGGCAACGAGACGGCTTTTCCGGCCTGCGCGGCGTTCAAGAAACATCTGCAGTTCTACCGCCATTGCCTGCTGGACTTTACCGGCCACCCGGAAATGGGCATCGAGGCCGACCCGCAAGCGGTGCAGCAAGCCTTGCAGCACATCAACCAACTGACCCGCGAAGGGCTGCTGAAACCCTCGATCGACCGGGTGTTTGAGTTCGACCAGGTGGTGGCGGCGCACCAGTACATGGAAACCTGTCCGGATCGCGGGCGGGTGGTGCTGCGGGTGGCGGATTAAGATTTGGGTGTAGGGGGGCTCTGCCCCCGGTACGCGTTGGCTGCCAAACGTAGGGTGGGCTTTAGCCCACCGAGGTCCTCACCAGCGCTGGTGGGCTAAAGCCCACCCTACAAAGCTGCGCTCCGAGTCCCTACGTCCGCCCCACGGGTGTCGCATTGGTGCCGACATAGTTAAGGCGCCAGCGGCAGTTCGCGTTTGTGTTGGCTGTTGTCGTAAGTGCGCACGATGATGGCGTAGGCCTCTGCGCCGACATCCTGGCCGTGCAAAAAAGCATCAATCTGCGCGTAGCTGACACCGTGGGATTCTTCGTCCGGCTTGCCGGGGCGCAGTTCTTCCAGATCCGCCGTCGGCACCTTGAACACTAAGTTTTCCGGCGCGCCCAACTGCTGGGCTATGGCTCGCACCTGACCTTTGACCAAGCCACTGAGCGGCGCCAGGTCGCAGGCGCCGTCGCCGAACTTGGTGAAGAAACCCATTACCGCCTCGGCCGCGTGGTCGGTGCCGATCACCAGGCCATTGTTGGCGTTGGCGATGGCGAACTGCGCCACCATGCGCAGGCGTGCCTTGATATTGCCGACCACGAAGTCACGCCGCGCCTCGCTGAGTTGCTGCAGGTGGCTGACCTGCTCGCCCAGGCCGCGCACGCTAGCGGCGATATTCACCGTGTCCTCAACGTCGGCGCGAATGAACTGCAGGGAGGCCTGGGCGTCGTCCTCGTCGTGCTGCACATGGTAGGGCAGGCGCACGGCGATAAAACGGTAGCCCGCATCGCCAGTCTCGGCGCGCAGCTCTTCGACGCTCAGCTGGGCCAGCCGTCCGGCGGTCAGCGAGTCGACCCCGCCGCTGATGCCCAGCACCAAGACCTTCAGCCCGGCATTGCGCAGGCAGTTTTTGATAAAACTTTTGCGCCGCTGGATTTCCGCCAGCACGGCGGCCTCGTCGGCGAAGGGCGGCACCACGCCCAGGGCTGCGGCGATTTCGGCTTGGCGATTAGTCATGTGGGAGTCCTCAAGTGGCAGCGCTGACGCGAAATAGATGGAGTCGATGAGCAAGCTTACGTGGATCTGCCGGGCAAATGCACGCGGGTGCTGGGGCACTGCTGGGGCATTGCCGCATCGGAGCATTTTTACCGGGCCATTAAGTGCTCAGGGTCTAGGCTCTAAATGGCCTTGGTTGCAGCCACTGCTGCTCAAAAGCAAAGCGCTTAACTAATCCGAACTTCAAGTGCGACGAACGTACAGCAAGGAGAGTGCCATGAAAAAAACAGCCGGTTTATTGGTTGCCTGTCTGCTTGCAGCGCCCGCGGTTTTCGCGGCTGATGCTGCGCCGGCGGCGAATCCACAGTTTATGTTTGTGCAAAGTGCCAAAGCCGCCAGTTATCACGACGGCAAATTAACCCTCAAAGGTGTGGCGCCGGCGACGGTGTTTTTCTCCGATCGGCCGGATCGGATCGTCGGGCATATGACCACCGCCGAGTTCATCCCATTCTGGAGTCAGGGCCAGGATTCCTTTCTGAAGGACAACCCGAATGCTTCGCTGTCGGTGTTTCAGGCCAACGCCGAACCCGCCGTGGTGGAGGTGACGCTGAAGAACCCGCAATTGAGCGGCGCCGACCTGACCTATGAGGTCACGTTACTCAGCGGTAAGGTGCCAGAGCAGGGCGCCGAGGCGACCTTGTTTATCGATATCATCGGCATGCCGCTGACGCCCTATTCCTATGCCGGGGCCGGCCGCCGTTATTATCGGCGTTATTGAGTTGGGCGGCGGCCGGGTGCTCGCTTGACGATGCCCCTGGCCGCCTCGGGACTGTTCGCGCGCGCCGCGCTGCTCTAAGCTGGCGGGCTGTTTAGTGAGCGCGAAGGTGCAGGTTGTGAACGCAAAAAATCCGCTGCATGGGATCACCCTCGAAGGGCTGTTGAAAGAGTTGGTGGCGCATTACGGCTGGGAAGACTTGGGCCAGCGCATCGATATCCGCTGCTTCAACCATGACCCGAATATCAAATCGAGCCTGATCTTCTTGCGCAAAACCCCCTGGGCCCGGGATCGGGTCGAGGCCTTGTTTGTGCAGATGCGCAAAGCCCAAGCGAAAAAAGCCGAATAATTCGCAGGCCTGCTGCTTGGCGCGGCAGGGTCGCGATGCCCGCGCCGCGCACAAACCACGTTGTTTGACCCTCAGCGTTGCGCGACCGGTAGCTGCTTGAGGGCGGCGGCAAACAAGGCATGGGCGGCCAGATCCACCGGCCGGTATTTGACCTGGCTGCTGGCGGGGTACTCGCCGAGGTAGTTGTCGCCCTTGTGGTTGTGCGCCGGGCGGATCGGCCGCGACACAAAGCCGCCACCGCAGTTGGGGCAGACATTGCTCAGCAGCTCGACGCAGGTTGCGCAAAAGGTGCATTCGAAGGAGCAGATGCGTGCCTCCAGCGACTGGGCGGGTAGGGCGGTGTTGCAGTGCTCGCATGAGGGGCGAAGTTCCAGCATGGCGATCTCCTTGTTGCGACTGTGCAGCAACTATTCCGGGCTAAATAACTCGCGGGCTTTGCTGGTCAGCGCGGCAATCCCGGCATCAATAAGTGGCCCCATCAGCTCAGCGGCTTTGCTCATCAATGCCTCGCCACTGTCGGCCGCCAGCTTGTAGGCGAGCTTTTTCAGGGTGGCTTTCAGCACGCCGTTGAACGAGGTGTCGGGCGCCCCGGCGGCGATCAGTGCGGCCTTGACCTGGCGGATCTCAGCGTCGTTGAGCAGCGCCTCGATCAGCGCGCAAATGGCCTCTAGCCCGAGCTTGATCAAACTCGGCGAAAACGAACCGTCGGAGACATAACCGAGCTGCTGCACCCTGGCGCGCAGGTGTTCGGCCACCAGCGGGTTATCCACCTCCAGCACAAACAGCTCGCCGTCTTTCTGCAGCAGTGGGCGCTTGAGCAGGGTCTTGACCTTGAGGTCGAGGTCGCCGCTGGACGACTGGCGCAGCTCACGGTTATAGATCAGGCCACGGGCCTTGGCGCGGCTCACGCGCAGCTTGGAGACCAGCTCATAGACCTGGGGTTCGGCATTGATGGCGCCCAGTTGGCCGAGGGCATTGAGCATCATCAGCTCCACCTCGGTTTTCGGCAGCGCGCCGAAAGCCGGGTTCAGGTACTGACTCAGCAGTTGCGCCAATACGGTTTTTACCTGGTCTGGCGTGGCGTCATTAACTATCTGGGTGATATCCATTGCCGCTCGTCCCTGTGGATTGATTGCCCATGCTGCCGATTTTGCGCAGCATCAGCAAGGCGCAGCTCAGGGCCAGGGCCGGCTGCCAGACCCAGAATAATTCCGACTGCAGCACTGCCACGCCGCGCGGGCTGAGCAGCCGTTGCAAGGTCAGGGGCGACACCTCAATCACCTGCCAGGGCATAAACAAGCGCTCGCCCGACCAGGGCCACCACAGCGCCACCCCCAGGCCGCCATTGGTGCACATATCTAGCAGGCCATGGGACGCACCGGCCAGGCCGATAAAGCCCAACGCCAGCCCGCGCGAGCAGCGCAATTGCGGCGCCGCGAGCAGCGCCAACAGGCCTACTGAAAGCGCAAACAGCAGCGAGTGGCTGATGCCGCGATGGCCAAAATCATCCGCGTAGGGGATGTGCAGCAAAAAGGCCAGCACGTCCAGATCCGGCAGCATCGCCGCCAGCACTCCGGCCAACAGCAAGCGTGGCGGCACTATACGGCTGCCCAAGCCAAGGCCTAGGGCCAGCGGAACGGCGGCGTGGGTGAGAATGGTGGGCATTGGGATTGGCTCTAAGGTTGGGCGGGGCCGGCAAGCTTGGCCAGGTTGTTTGCGTGGGCGCTGGTCACTTGATTGATAAAGTGTTGCCACACCGGATTGGGATTCCACACCTCGCGCATCGGCAGGCTGGCGGCCGCCTCGGTGTCGTTCAGTAGTAGTTTGCGATAAAGATAGATAAACGCCGAGGCGCGCATATTCTTCGCGCAATGCAGCCACCGCTTGCGCCCGGCGAAGGCTTGCAACCAGCCACCGGGCTTTCTTGTTGCACGTATCGACATCTGAAAGTCATTTAACGCGGGGTTTCGGGCTGTGGGGTATAAAACCTGATCTGATTGCGGCCGCCTTCTTTGGCGGCATACATCGCTTTGTCGGCCCAGATCAGGATGTCATCCTGGTCGGCCTGATGGTCGATAAACAGCGCTACGCCGATGCTGGCGCTGCAGTGGTGTTCGATCGGCGCCGCGTGCGGACTAATCAGTTGGTAGGGGGCCGCCAGGGCGCCGCAGATTTTTGCGGCCACCAGCTCGGCCTGGACCTTGGAGGTGGGCAGGTCGCAGGTCAGGTCGCGCAGGATCAGCACAAACTCGTCGCCACCAAAGCGCGCGACGGTGTCCATCTCGCGCACACAGCGCTTCAGGCGGGTGGCGACTTCAATCAGCAGCAGATCGCCCACCGCATGGCCGTGGGTGTCATTCAGCGGTTTGAAGTTGTCCAGGTCGAGGAACAGCAGCGCGCCATAGCGCCCGCTGCGGGTGCTGGCGAGCAGCGCCTGGCTGAGCCGGTCATCCAGCAGGCGGCGGTTGGGCAGTTGGGTCAGGGCGTCAAAAAACGCCAGTTTCCGGACTTGCTCCTCCATCACCTTGCGCTCGGTGACATCGGAGAACAGCGAGGTGTACTGGTGAATATGACCATGCTCGTCGCGCAAGACACTGATGGTTTGCATCGAGGCAAAGACTTCACCGTCCTTGCGGCGATTCCAGATTTCACCGTGCCAATAGCCCTTCTTGAGCAGTTCACGGAACAAGTTGTTGTAGAAGGCTTTGCTGTGGCGACCGGAGCTGAAGAGCCGTGGGTTTTGCCCCAGTAATTCGTCGCGCGGGTAGCCGGTGATGCGGGTCACCGCCTCGTTCGCATCAATGATGCGGCCGTCGTCAGCGATGATCATGATGCCCTCGTGGGCATGGGTGAAGACGCTGGCGGCCAGCAGGAGTTTTTCTTCGGCCTGCTTTTGCGCGCTAATGTCGGTGTGGGTGCCGATCAAGCGTAACGGTTGGCCGTCGGCGCTGCGGCTGACCAGCATGCCGCGGCTGCGAATCCAAGTGTAACGACCGTCTTTGTTACGCAGGCGAAACTCGGCGAGATACACCGCGCTTTTGCCCTCCAGGTGGGTTTGCAAACTGGCGGCGGTGTGTTGCTGGTCGTCCGGGTGAATACGCTCCAGCCATTGCTGGTAAGTCGGCAGGGTGTCGGTGTCGGCATAACCAAACATGCGCTTCCAGCGTTCGGAGTAGCTCGAGGTATGGGTCTGGATATTCAGATCCCAGACGCCATCGCCTGAGCCTTCAATGGCAAATTTCCAGCGAAATTCGCTCTCTATCAAGGCTTCTTCACGTTGCCCCAGGGTGGCCAGCAGGCGGTTGAAGGCGCGGATCAGTATGCCAATTTCATCGTTGCTGGTGACTGCCAGAGGTTGCAGCTGTTGGCTGGCCTGGGTGCGGCTGGCCAGGCTTTGCGCCGCCGCGAGTATGGGGGCCAGTTGGCGGCTGAGGGTCCACCAGCCGAGAAACGCGGCGACTAAGGTCAGCGCCAGGGTGGCCAGCAACAGCCGTTGTTGCATCGACTGGATAGGCGCAAAGGCCTCGGCAATGGGCAGTGCGGCCAGCAGGTACCAATTGGCGACCGGGATGCCTTTGACCGAGCCCAGCGCCTCGACGCCCTTGTTGGTGGTGTAAATCGCCGTGCCTTCTTCGCCGGCAATCGCCCGGTCGAGCATCGGGTTGCTGCCCAGGGCCGGAAGAACCTGCAGCATCTGGCTTTTATCGGTGGCGGTGACTATCTGGCGATGGGCACGGGCCACCACGGAATAGCCACCAGTTTTGCCGTAATGGTTGGCGGTAATTCGGTCGAGAAAGCTCGACTGATCGAGGTTGATCACCCCGGCGAGGGCGCCTATTACGCGCCCTTGCGGGTCTCGAATGGGCACCGCCATGGCAAGCGCCGGGACCTTTAGTTGGCGCCCCATGATGGCCTGGCCGATGGTTGCTGTGCCACTCTGCAGGGTGTTGGCAATATAGTCGCGGTCGAGATAGCTGACCCCCACGCGCTCCAGTGAGACCGGCAGCGACGCCGTGGCGATGCCGTCAAGGCCGGTGGCAAAGGTGCCGGCGTTGAACAGTTTGTGCAGCAGTGGCAGCCCTTGCAGGAAGCGTTGCAGGCGGCGCGGATCGTTCAGCAGGTTTGGCTCGATGCTGCTGGCCACGGTTTGCAAGGCATCGAGGCGTTCGGTTAATTGGCTATCAATTTGTGCGGCGAGTAAGGACACGCTGGCGAACTGTTGTTCGCTGGAGAGTTGCTCCAGGTCTGCGCGCAGCATCTGGCTGGCGTAAAAGGTCAGCGACCAAATACTGATCAGGAAAATAGCCAGGCTGAACAGGGTGATTCTGGTCTTTAGCGAGCGCCACGCTAAACGATGCACATGCATGCTGATCTTTTGCCTTTAATTGCGTTGTCCGAGAAGCAAAGCGGTAGGTTTATTGGCGCTCGAGCTTAACAGTTGTAAGGCCAGGATGGCTCTTGGCCATTGGTCTATTATGTCGCACTTCATTGCCTGGGGACTGGTGGGTGTGGCGCTCTGGGCGGCAAGTCGGGCGCCAACTGTCGGGTCAGTCGAAACGCCACCCAGATCGCCAGGGAGCCAAAAACCATTGCGCCCAAGGCGGGACCGATCAGCACTCCGGCGGCGCCATAATGGGCACCCAAATAGGCGAAGGGGATGGTGCCCAGGGTGGCTCGCGCCCAGTTGAAGGCCATTGAATAGAGTGGCCGGCCGAGGTTGTTGAAGGCCGCGTTGGCGACGAACAAGGCGCCGACAAAGAAGAAACTGGCTGCCAGCAACGAGCAAAACAGCGAGATCAGCTCGGCGGTCAGGCCGCTGGCGGAGAAGGCGTAAATCACCGCCTGTTGACCGAGCGCCAGCAATAACCAGGCACCGCCGACCACCATGGCCATAAAACGCAGGCTGTCGCGCAGGGTTTGCTGCACCCGGTCGATGCGCCCGGCGCCGAGATTCTGGCCGAAAATCGGCCCAACCGCGCCGCTCAGGGCATAGACCAGGCCGAAAGCCACCGGTGTCAAACGCTCGATGGTGGCTTGGCCGGCCACTGCCGCGGGGCCAAATTGGGCCATAAAGTAGGTGACAAAGGCCGCACCAAAGGGCGTGGCCAGGTTGGCCAGAATCGACGGCCCGGCCACTCGGCAGAGGGTCGCGCTGTCACCGGCCAAAGTGTCCAGTTCAATACGCCCCAGCAGTTGGTGCACGCGCAACACGCCATATAACCCCACCAGCAGCATGCACAGGCGCGCGATGACGGCGGCAATCGCGGCGCCTTCAAGGTTTAACTGCAGGCCGAAGATCAGCAGTGGGTCCAGCACCGCGGTCACCAGTGCGCCGATCAGGGTCACTTTCATGGCCAGCTTGGCATCGCCCACCGAGCGCAGTAGCGCGGTACAGCCCATGCTCAGGCCTAGCAGCGGCACCGAGGCGAGGCTGATTTGTAAATAGCGATAAGCCTGGGCATGGGTTTCACCCGTGGCGCCCAGCAGGTCGAGAATCGGCCCGAGCCAGGCGTAGCTGAGTGCCGCCACCAGGATGCAGGCGGCGGTCATCAGCAGCAGGCTGGCGCTGCCCAGGCGACGGGCCTGGACGGTTTGCCCGGCGCCAATGGCTCTGGACACCACCGCCGAAATGCCAACCATCAGGCCGATGCAAAACGACAGCTGAAAAAAAACCACCACCCCGGCAAAGCCGACCGCTGCCGCCACGGCCTGCTGGCCAAGCAGCGAGATATAGAACAGGTTGATCAGGTCGACCAGAAAGATCGCAATCAAGCCCACGGCGCCGGTGCTCGACATCACCACCACATGACGCAGCAAGGAGCCGCTGACAAAGCGGGGAGTAACGCCGGCCGGCTTGGTAGTGCTGGTTTGGCTATCGGTCATGGCGGCTCGTTGCGGCGTGGTGGTGGGTTGGGGCATCTGCATATATGGCCTGTGGCAGCTTAACCCAGGCGCCGGGTGTCGGTGCTGCTGGGCTGCTGCTGTAGGTTTTGCCAAGGCTATCACTTAGCTCGTAAGGCAAAATGCCAGCATCTGTGCGAATATCGGCGCAGACAGGGCTGTTACATCCGAAACGCGCGGACGCTTGGTGCTTTTGCAACTTTGGTTGCTCTGGAGTCTTTGATGTACAAACTGTGTTTTTACGTACCCGATAGCCATGTTGAGGTGGTTAAACAGGCGGTGTTCGCCGCCGGTGCCGGGCGCATCGGGACCTACGATAATTGCTCTTGGCAGGTGCTGGGCCAGGGCCAGTTTCGCCCCTTGGCCGGCAGTCAGGCGTTTATTGGCCAGCCGGGGCAGCTTGAGCAGGTTGCCGAGTGGAAGGTTGATCTGGTGGTCGCCGATGAGCTGATCCACGCGGCGGTCAAGGCCTTGCGCCTGAGCCATCCCTACGAAACGCCGGCCTTTGAGGTCTGGCGGCTGTCGGATCTGCAACTATGAGCACCGGCAAGGCGAGGTAACTCTAATTTTGCTATGCAGTAACCTCTAAATCGCGCCTAGGGCTTATCAGGGCCACGATCTTGCAATCGTTAACAGACATAGCGCCTTTTTAAGGAGCCGGCATGACTTGGCAGCACCGCGCAGCAACGGCCGCGGATCTTGAACAGATAGTGGCAATCTACAACTCCACCATCGCCTCGCGACAAGTGACCGCTGACCTTGAGCCGGTGAGTGTCGCCAGTCGGCAGCAGTGGTTCGCCGAGCATCAGGGCACGCGGCCCTTGTGGGTGGTTGAGCAGGGCGGGCAGTTGCTCGGCTGGCTGAGTTTCTCCTCGTTTTACGGTCGGCCGGCCTATGCGCGCAGCGCCGAAATCAGCATCTACCTGGCCGCTAGTGCACGGGGGCAGGGGCTGGGACGTTACCTGCTCGAACAAGCGATTGCCGCAGCGCCGACGCTCGGACTGGATAACTTGCTGGGCTTTATTTTTGCTCACAACGAGGCCAGCGTGGGCCTGTTTGAGCGCCTGGGTTTTCAGCGCTGGGGGCATTTGCCGCGGGTGGCGGTGCTCGATCGGGTCGAGCGCGATTTGCTGATTCTTGGCCCGCGAGTCGCTGCTTGAGTTAGTGGCCGGTGTTTTTGTTGGTGTGCCCGTGGGTGGGGCGTATCGCCGTTTATGGCGCGGGGGCAAGGTCATTGCGACTTTGCCCCCGCGGAGTGTGGACACTGCGGCGTTCAGGTTTAGCGATTCCCAAGCAGTTCGCTGACGTTTATCAGCATGGACTGACCGACCGACAGATAACCGGGCTCGCGCATGGGTGAGTCGAACTCGGCGCTGGCCAGTTGCAGTTCTTCCTGGCGACAGGCTTCGAGGGCCGCGGGTAGTAGCGCGGCGGCGGCATCCACAGCATTGCTCTCGACGTTGCTGGCGTGGTCGACCGCGCTTTGCGCATCGGCAAAATTCGCGTCGCAATGGTTGGCCAGCGCGGGGCCGGTCAGTAGCAGCGTTAGGGTTGTCCAGGCAGCAATTGAATAGGTGTTCATGACTAAATCTCCCGGGCTTGTTGCGCTAGTTGGTATTGGCGCAGAGGGCGTAGGCGGTGACTGTGGTCGTGCTATTACCGGTTGGGCGGGTTAGCGTCGTGGTCCAGCTCGAGTCTGAGGCCGGGTAGCTTTGAATGACCTGCCAAATGGCGTTGGTATTGATGATCCCGCCGCCGAGCACTTTCTTGCCTAGGCTGCAGGTCGCCGTACAACTGACCGAGTCCCCCGCGCTGTTACAGGGAACGCTGATTTTGCGCTCCCAGGCCGTCAGCCCTGTTGCGCCAGTGTCACCTATTGTTCCCTGGGCTCCGGTTGCGCCTGTTTCGCCGATGGGGCCTTGGGCTCCGGTTGCGCCTGTTTCGCCGATGGGGCCTTGGGCTCCGGTTGCGCCTGTTTCGCCGAT
>C687J26845_10000534_pt1 | contig 25079 bp, 19 predicted proteins | sample RifCSPlowO2_12_FD_26845 | JGI IMG/M metagenome (IMG submission 26845)
CAGCGCGACGCTGGCTAATGGCGATGCCTTGCCATCGTGGCTGAGCTTCGATGCCACGACCTGCACCTTCAGCGGTACGCCGCTGAATGGCGATGTTGGGGGGATTGATATCGAGATCACTGCGACTGACTTGGCCGGAGCATCGGTTTCTGATGTGTTCAGTGTCACGGTCAATAACATCAATGGCGCACCGGTTGTATCGCTGCTGTTGGCAGATGCCAGCAGCAGCGAAGATGCAGCGTTCAGCTACACGGTTCCGGATGCAACCTTCACCGATGCGGATCTGGGCGATGCCTTGAACTACAGCGCGACCCTAGCCAATGGCGGTGCCTTGCCATCGTGGCTGAGCTTCGATACCACGACCCGCACCCTCAGCGGTACGCCGCTGAACGGTGATGTTGGGGTTGTTGATATCACCATTACTGCAACGGATCTGGCTGGTGCAAAAGCGTCGGATGTGTTCCGCGTCACGGTCAATAACACCAATGATGCGCCGATCTTGTCGAACGCCATCGCCGATCAGACCGGAAATGAAGGTGCGTCCTTCAGCTATGCCTTGCCGGCTAACACCTTTGTCGATGTGGATGCGAACGACGGTTTAACCTTGTCGGCTTCGCTTTCTGGTGGCGCCGCTCTGCCCGCATGGTTGGTGTTTGATGCAAATACTCGGATCTTTAGCGGTACTCCGCCAGCGGGCAGCGCATCGACGCTCAATATTCAGGTGAAAGCGACTGACGCGGCGGGTGCACAAGTGGCCGATGTGTTTGCTTTTGTCGTTGCGGCCTCGGCATTGGGCTCGGTCATCTATGGTACTTGGTGGTGTGACAGGCTGATGGGGACCTCCGGCAATGACACCATCTATGGATTATTTGGCAACGATCTCCTCAGCGGAGGTGTTGGCGCCGATACGATGATCGGCGGCTGGGGCGACGACACTTACATTGTTGACAACGTTAATGATGTGGTAACCGAAGACTCTTGCTGGGACTACGATACGGTGCAGGCCAGCGTGAATTACACGCTAGGCGCTCATGTTGAAAGGCTTGTGCTTACCGGAACAGCAGCAATTAACGGTACCGGTAATAGCTTGGATAACACGCTGATCGGCAACAATGCTGCCAATACACTAGATGGCGCGCAGGGCGCGGACCTAATGTTGGGTGGTGGAGGCAATGACACTTACCTTGTCGATAGCGCTTGTGACGTTGTTGTGGAAGACGCCTGTGATGACGGGGTGGATACTGTCAACAGCTCTGTTAGCTACACGCTGGGGTGGAATGTTGAAAATCTGGCACTCGTAGGTACGGCGGCAATCAATGGCGCGGGCAATACTCTGAATAACGTGCTGACGGGTAATAGCGCGGCCAATAATCTCAGTGGTGGCGCAGGTAACGACACCCTTAGCGGCCGTGGTGGTGTCGACACATTAACCGGTGGACTGGGTAACGATACCTATCTCTTCGGCCGTGGCTATAGAGCTGATACGATCGTGGAGTACGATGCCACGAAAGGAAATGTTGACGTCGCTAAATTCCAATCCGGCGTGAGTGTCGACCAACTGTGGTTCAAGAAGGTCTTAGGTACTAATAACCTCGAGGTGAGTGTTATCGGTACTGCTGACAAGCTAACTATCAAAGATTGGTATGCCAGTAGTGCAAGCCACGTCGAGCAGTTTAAGACCAGTGATGGTAAAACGCTGCTGGATAGTAATGTGCAAAACTTGGTGAACGCCATGGCGTCGTTCGCACCGCCGGCGGCAGGGCAAACAAGCCTGTCATCCAACTACCATGCCGCGTTGGATTCGGTGATCGCCGCTAACTGGCAATAAGTCGAGTAGATAACAAGAGGCCCATCAAGTGATGGGCCTCTTGCATTTTAATATTTTATTTTTATGTGCGGCTTGTTTTTAATAATAGGTCTCTGTGGTTGTCCGTCACGAAATTACGTGCGCGGCTAAAAGTGACTTGATTGAATATTAAGTTGTAGGGCTGATTTTTATGAGCAGGATTTTATTTGCCTGGGAGTTAGGCGGCGGCTTCGGTCATTTGAGTCGGCTAGAGCCTATAGCCCGTAATTTGCGCGCGGCCGGGCATGAGGTTTTGTTCGTGTCTAAGGATACGCAGTGCGCTGCGAAATGGTTGGGGCCCTATGGCTATCGCTTCTTGCAAGCTCCTGTCTCGGCTACGGCTTATAAGTTAACCAGGCCGCCGGCTAACTACACCGAAGTGCTACTCGCCGAGGGCTATGCTGAGCCGACCGCATTGAGAGGCAAGGTGGAGGGTTGGGCCGGGATTTATCAGCTCTATCGTCCAGACATTGTGGTGGCAGATCACTCGCCCACGGCGCTGCTTGCTGCAAGGTTCTTGGATATTTGTCGAGTTCAAGTGGGTAACGGTTTCGAATTACCGCCGCTGGTGCGACCTTTCCCCTCGATTCGTCCATGGGAGTCCATTGCCAGCGCGTTACTGGAGCATTCAGAAGCGACGGCTCTTGCGGCCATCAATGCTGTCGCGGAAATTTATCAAGGCAAGCCATTGAGTCAGATAACGGACTTGTTCGATCTTAACGGATTCACCTTGGCGAGTTTTTCGGAGCTCGATCATTACGGCCCTCGGCAGAGCATAAATTACGCGGGACCGATCTATCCGCGTCATCATGGACAAAAAGTAAATTGGCCTAGGGGTACCGGGCCTCGCATATTTGCCTATCTGCGCCCATCTGTTCCGGGCTTTAACTTACTAATGGCGGCGCTCAGCCAGAGTCGCGCACGCGTGATTTGTGTCGTCCCTGGTGCTGATAAAAATCTGCTTGATGCCTTCTCGACGGACAGCGTTTGCATTTATCGCGATCCAGTAGATTTGGGTGTTCTGATTGGTGATATGGATCTGGGCATGTCATATGGCGGTATCGGCACTGTGACGCCTCTTTTGCTTGGCGGGGTGCCGGTACTTCTTGCCCCTCAGAATGTTGAGCAATACTTATTTTGTACGCGAGTAGAGTCGCTGGGGGCGGGTTTAATTCTGCGCAATGCCCGGAGTCAACAGGCAATACAAGACGCCTTAACGCGCATTCTTGTAGAACCATCATATGTTGCTGCTGCCAAATTGTTTGCGGCCCGTTATGCGGATTTCAATCCAGATCAGGCGGTCGAGCAAGCTGTCATGATGATCAATAGCGTGCTCTAAACGCTAATATGGCTGACTGAACTACCTATTCAATTCTGACGTCATGGCTTGAGCCGGGAATAACAATAAAGGACGTGGGTATGACGGCTAAGCACTTTGTATTTTGCTGGGAAATTGGCGCAGATCTTGGGCATATTACCCAAATTGCGACTATCGCTCAGGCGCTGCAAGAGCGCGGTCATCGCGTCAGCGCGATCATCAAGGATGTGACCCATGCCGTGCGCTATCTTAAGCCCTTAGGTATTGATTGGTATCAAGCGCCACAGTCCAGCGGTTTTCGTTCGACTAAACCGCCACTCAATCACGCGGACATTCTGCGCGGAAAAGGGTATGACAATTCCGACCGGTTAGCGGGCTTATTGCATGCTTGGGGTGGGCTGCTCAGATTGCTTAAGGCTGACTTGGTTATAGCCGAAGCGGCCCCTACTGCGGCCCTTGCGGCGCGTTCTGCTGGGTTGCCCTATATCTGCTTAGATAGCGGTTTCTTTAGTCCGCCGCCAAGCAGTCCAATGCCTGCCTTGCGATCTTGGGCGCCGATAGCCGTTGGCGAGCTTGAGCGTCGCGAAGCGCAAACCTTGCAGGTCATCAATGCTGCTTTGGGGCAGCTGAACTTTCACCAGCTAACGCAATTTTCTGAACTATTTGATCTCAACACCTATTGGCTCACATGGCCGGAGCTCAATCACTTCGGTAAGCACTCGCCAGATCGTCATCTTGGCCCTATCTATGGCAAAAGTGCTGGTCTGGTCATGGATTGGCCTGAGGGCGCAGGCGCAAGAGTCTTTGCTTATCTCAAACACAGCCATTCAAAGTCCTTTTCTATGCTGGAATGGTGCCTCAGGCAGGGTTATCGCGTCATGGCTTACCTGCCCTCGTGGCCTGAGTCCTTAATACAAAAACTGAAAGCGCTCGGGGCTATCAGCATCAGCCCAGAGCCTGTTGATTTACAGCGGGTGCTCGCTGACTGCGATCTGGTGGTTTGCCATGGCGGTATTGGCACTGTCAGTCGTAGTTTACGTGCGGGGAAGCCATTACTTCTGCTGCCCAGTCACGTGGAGCAAATGCGCACGACGCGGGTGGCTGAAACGTTGCGGTTAGCTGTTTTGCCAGCATCGAACGCTCAATCCGGGGCGCTGGAAATCAACGTGCAGAGCCTCAAGCGAGCCTGCCAGAATGCCGAAGTGTACGCTCCGAGATTGGGTACTGCTGAGGCGAGTCTTGTTAGGCTGCTAGCGGTGTTAGAGGCTCAAGTGGGTGTTTGTTGACGTGCTTTGGCGATAGGTCCGATAGAGGTTTGCATTGCAGTGGTTGCAAGTGTGTATACGACGCTGGTCATTACGCGCCACTAAGCCGAAGTGGCGGATGCTGCGGGAGCCGCAGTAACAGCAAGTGCTGCCATTTCGGCTGTTGTGATTGGGTTGGTAGTGCTCTTTGTATTTGCAGAGATCAGGTAACCCTAACCACTCGCTATGAAGGTCTTCCCGCTTCAGTTGTTTGAGCTTGTCAGAGAGGCACGCCAGGGCAAGGACTGCAATAATGAGCGTAGCTAACAGATTCATATCGTTCTTCCCTATGGCGTTATGAGTGGGTGGCAAGAGCTTGGAGGGCGGATTTCTCTGCAGGCACAGCATTGTCTTGATCCTGCCACTGCTTTTGGATGCGCTGACTGGCGGCTACTTGTGCTGGCAGCAGAGGGCGATAGTCATTGGCGTTGGCAGTGAGTGCAGTTTCCTGTCCGGCCTGAGCCAAGTAGCGAGTTGGGGCTGTCAGGAATTTTGAGAGCGGGATAGCGAGCAGTTCTACGATGTGTGCTTTGAAGTAAATATCTGCCCAGGCATCGAGATGCGCTTGTTGGCTGGTGTCGAGTGGAAGTGGGTTTTGATATTTCATTGACTGGCTCCGTCTGGGGTACGGATTCCAGTTTCCTTTGGTTTCGAAAAGTGCAAGTCCAGTTGCTGGAGCACTTTCGAGTGCACTCTGCATATCGTCGATCAGGCCCTACAGAAATAAGTCTTGAGCGGTGGCGAGAGGCCACCGCTGAGAGTGCAAACCTGAGATGAGTTGTCCGGGCGACCTTTTATGGTTCGATAAACAGATATTGCTTGCCTTGGTTCATGATCGAACGCGGTGCGATGCCCGCCAGACCAGGGCTGTAGATATAAAACCAAGGCGGCAACTGTGCGGACATTTTCAGCGTCATTTGCACATCCTCGGCCTTGGCATGTCCGCCCCAGGCACCAATGAAAATGGGCCCATATACCTTGCGCTTGGTTTTCATGAAGGCTGGTGCATCGACCTGGTTGGGGGAATGATCCGCTACCAGGTCGAAGAGTTGCACGTAGGCATGCACTGGGCTGCCCTCTCCATAGGGCTGGCCCAGGATGTAGCGCACTTTGTTCCCAAGCAGCTTCTGCCGTTCTTCCTCATTTCGCGCGTGCGCGTTGGCACTGGCTTCAATGTAGGCCTTTGAACTGATCTCGACTGCCTCCTCCGGACTGGAGGCGACATCCTCAGGAACCCAGGCCACAAACTGAATGTTTGCTGAGATGCTGCGGGGTGTGAAACCGCTCAGCAGCAACATCGCTGGGTCGCCAGAGGCCATCAGCTGTGCAGCGCCCGCCACGGTGTTGTCGAGATTTCTGCCATCGCCTGCGCCATTCCGGCGAGCCATCATTCCTGTGTATTTGGCTTTCGGTATGTCTGTCGCGGGAACGCTCATGGCATCAGCGATCGTCAACGCCTCAGAGGGCGTCCCGGTTCTGGGAATGAGGCCGCATCCAGAGATAAGCAGAGCGATGACGATTAAAGCGGTCGTGCGTAGCATTGATTTTCCTTGTGAGTACTTGGTTGGGGCCTTGCTAAGTGCGAGGTGAAGCCTGGTTGAGGGCTTAGGCATTGAGTTCTGGCCACAACATAACCGCCGTTATCAAGCATCCACCCGCCCAGGTGGCCAGCGGCATTCTTAGCAGCGCCATGGTCTGGTACAGCGGAATAGAAATGCGCTTGCGTTGGTAGCTTTTGAAAATGAAGTGAGCCCATACCAGTGGGGCCGATTGGAATGCCAAAAGCAGGCTGATACGCCAGCATGCCATTTCAATCACCTGGTCGGCGCTGGCGTCTGGGCCGGCGGGTAGATAGGCCAATCTCACCGTCACGACTGCAGCCATAGCCATGACCGCCAGGCCGCACAGGAATAGGCGCCGCCACAGCTTAGAACAGAGTTGTTCCGGGGTGGTGATGTTCATTGAGTCTCTCCGTTGGTGGGGAGCATCAGGTGAACATGACTTTGATTTAATGCAACGGCGGTGCTTTTTTGGGGGATTACCATCACTGGTGATGGCTGCAGTAACTAACACACTGATTGCTCGGTCAAGGCGCGGTGCGCCTCTTACTGCCGCTCGCGCGCTGGTTCCCAGCCGCCTAACCGGTTAAGGTTCGGCCGTCAGTAATACAACCGACGTAAGGAGGCTGCGGGGCGATCAGCGCGCGGCAATCTTCCTTGCGTTCATTTGTTATAGAAGGACTCCTGCGTGAACCAGCAACAGCAAAACCTCGCCGATTTCATCTGGAACGTGGCCGACGTGCTGCGGGGCGATTTCAGGCAGTCCGAGTTCGGCCGCATCATCCTGCCGTTCACCGTGCTGCGCCGGCTGGAGTGCGTGCTGGAGCCCACCCGCGACAAGGTCTGCAGGCAGCATCAAGCGCTGCAAAGCACTGGCGTGGATCTGGATTTGATCTTGCCGGGTATTGCCGGCGCCACCTTCTACAACGTCTCGCAGTTCGCCCTGGCCAGCGTCGGCTCCACCAGCACCCGCGCCAACCTGGAAGATTACATCGCCAAGTTTTCTGCCAACGCCCATCAGGTGTTTCAGCACTTCAATTTTGCTGATTGGCTTAGCCGGCTGGAAACCGCCAACTTGCTGTACCTGGTGACGCAGAAGTTCGCCAGCATCGACTTGCATCCCAGCGCCATCAGTAACCACGAAATGGGTCTGGTGTTCGAGCACCTGATCCGCAAGTTCGCCGAATCCGCCAACGACACGGCCGGGGAGTTCTTTACCCCGCGTGATGTGGTGCGCCTGGCCACCACGCTGATCTTTGCCCCCGACCATCAGGCCCTGAATGGCGATGGCGTGGTGCGCACCGTGTACGACTGCGCTGCCGGTACGGGCGGCTTCCTCTCCTCGGCCATCGAGCAGGTGGCTGAGTGGAACCCCAATGCCCGCCTGGTGCCCTACGCCCAGGAATTGAACCCGGAAACCTACGCCATCTCGGTGGCGGATAAGCTGATCCAGGGCTTCGAGACCAAGAACATCAAGCTCGGCAACACCCTGTCCAACGACCTGCTGCCCCATGAGCAGTTCGACTACTGCCTGGCTAACCCGCCGTTCGGGGTGAAGTGGGAGAAGGTGCAGAAGCAGGTGCAGGACGAGCAAGCCAGCCTCGGCTTTGCCGGTCGCTTCGGTCCCGGCCTGCCGCGCGTGGGCGATGGCTCGCTGCTGTTTCTGATGCACCTGCTGTCCAAGCGTAAACCGGTGGCGCTGGGCGGCACGCGCATCGGTATCGTCCTGTCTGGCTCGCCGCTATTTAATGGCGGTGCTGGCTCCGGCGAATCTGAAGTCCGTCGCTGGATACTAGAGAACGACTGGCTGGAGGCGATCATCGCCCTACCCAACGACCTGTTCTACAACACCGGCATCGGCACTTATATCTGGGTGCTGTCAAACCACAAGGACGCCGCTCGCAAAGGCCAGGTGCTGATGATCGATGCCACCGCCATGCACGCTCCCATGCGCAAAAGCCTGGGCAGCAAGCGCAAGTTTCTTGCTGATGAGCAGATTGCCGAAATTGCCAAGCTGCATGAGGCGGGCGAAAACGCTACGAACAGCAAGGTGTTTGCCACCACCGATTTTGGCTACCGGCGAATTACCGTCGAGCGCCCGCTGCGCCTGCGCTTCTCGGTCACGCTGGACAAGCTCGCCGCCTACCAGGCCACCAAGGGGGCCGATCAGGCCGAAGCGTTCGCCAATGCCTCCGGCAGCTTCGATAACCTGCCGGCCTTCCTCAAGGCAGCTGGCATCAAGAAGCTCGGTAAAGTCGCGCTGAAAGCCGCACTGACTTGCTTCGGCGAGCGTGATGCCGAAGCCCAGCCGATGCTGGATGACAAGGGCAACGTGCAGGCCGACAGCGACCTGCGCGAGTTCGAGAACGTGCCGCTCAATCAGCGCATCGATGATTACTTCGCCCGCGAAGTGCTGCCTCATGTGCCGGACGCCTGGATCGACATCGGCAAGACCGATGCGAAGGACGGCCTGGTCGGCATCGTCGGCTATGAGATCAACTTTAATCGCTACTTCTACGTCTATCAGCCTCCGCGTGCGCTGGCGGAGATCGATGCCGACTTGAAGGCGGTGGAGGCCGAGATCGCCGCGCTGCTGGGTGAGGTGACGGCGTGAGTCATTACAGGCCTTATCCGGTGTACAAGGATTCCGGGGTGGAGTGGTTGGGGCGGGTGCCTGAGCATTGGGCATTGAAGCCGTTCAAAGTTTGTATTGATTTTCAAGAAGGGCCAGGAATTATGGCCACAGACTTTCGTGAAGAGGGAATACCTCTTCTTCGCGTATCTGGCGTTCAAGGGCGCTGGGCAAGTCTTGACGGGTGCAATTTTCTTGATCCAATTAAGGTTGCCAAGCAGTGGGACCACTTCCGACTCAAAAGTGATGATCTCTTAATTAGCGCAAGTGCCAGTATGGGAACGGTATGCGAGGTAGCAGAGGATACTGTGGGCGCTATTGCATATACCGGTCTTATTCGCCTGCGTGGCAGAACTGGAGTGATTGTTAAACCTTATGTTCGGGCACAGGTAATCTCTTCAGTGTTTACCATCCAAATTGAGCTTTTCAAGGCTGGATCGACAATTCAGCACTTTGGCCCAACGCATCTCAGTCAAATGCTAGTTGTCTGCCCTCCCACTGAAGAGCAGCAAGCCATTGCCGTTTATATCGACCGCGAAACCGCTCGCATCGACGGGCTGGTGGAGAAGAAAAACCGCTTTATCGAACTGCTGCGCGAAAAGCGCCAGGCGCTGATTACCCATGCAGTCACCAAGGGCCTTGACCCCAATGTGAAGATGAAAGACTCCGGCGTGGAGTGGCTGGGGGAGGTGCCGGAGCATTGGGGTATCTGCAAGCTGAGCTTTCGATATTCTGTTGAGCTAGGGAAAATGCTTGATGAGAAAAAGCTCACCAAGACAAGCCTGGTCCCCTATTTGAGAAATCAGGATGTGCAGTGGGAGTCCATCAATATTCAAGATCTTCCAGAAATGGATATCCATCCGGGGGAGCTTGAGCGCTATACCGTGAGGAAAGGGGATCTTATGGTCTGCGAAGGTGGTGATGTAGGGCGCGCAGCCATCTGGATGGGTGAAAATGGAACCATCGGTTACCAGAAAGCTTTGCATCGTCTACGCCCGCGCTCACCAGTCACGGATACAGCAGAGTTCTTTTTCTTTTCTCTTCTCACGGCTAAAAAGCGTGGGGTTTTCGAGGAGTCGGATTCCAAGGCGACTATCGCCCACCTTCCTGCGGAGAAGTTTCGGCAATACCGCTTCGCATTCCCTCCGAAGCCTGAGCAGATTGAAATCACCGATCATGTGCGCATTGAATCCAAGCGCCTTGATGCTCTGCTGAGTAAAACTGAGCTCAGCATCGCACTTCTTAAAGAGCGCCGATCCGCCCTCATCACCGCAGCCGTCACCGGCCAGATCGATTTACGGGAGGCCGTATGAACCAAGGCCGCAGCATTCGACTGTTTCTGGTGGACGGTACGCCCAATGGCCTGCTCACCGCCGAGATTATGAACTGGACCGGTCATGTGCTGACCGGCCCGCGCTCTAAGCTGGCCGAGCTGGTGCAGCGCCCTGAGTGCGGGCGTACCGGGGTGTATTTTCTGGTCGGCCCTGACCCGGACAACAACCTGCGCTCCAAGGTATATATAGGCGAGTCGGACGATGTGGCCAAGCGCCTCAAGCAGCACAACCGCCCCGAGGCCTCCGAAGGCACGGCAGGCGGTAAGGACTTCTGGGAAAAGGTCTGCCTGGTCACCAGCAAGGACCAGAACCTGACCAAGACCCATGTGAAGTACCTGGAAAGCCTGCTGATCGGCATCGCCAATAATGTTGGCCGCTGCGAGTTGCTCAATGGCACCGCGCACGATTACGGCAGCCTGCCGGAGTCAGATCGCGCCGATATGGCCTTCTTCTTAGAGCAGATCCGTACTGTATTGCCGGTGCTGGGCTTCGACTTTTTGCGTGAGCTGACCAGGCCGTCGAGCATGGCGGGCAGCTCTGTGGCTGAGCCGCTTAGCGCGTCACCACGCTTTGTTATGACTGCGGCAAAATATGGGGCGAGCGCTGCCGCACAAGAAATTGATGGCGAGTTTGTAGTGCTAAAGGGCTCAACTGCTCGGGGCGAGTGGGGTAATACTGCTCATAGCTACGAGAACCTTTTTAAGCTGCTAGTTACCGATGGTGTGCTGCAGGCTGCCGGTGGCAGCTGCAAGGTCTTTACCCAAGACTATGCCTTTAGCAGCCCCAGTGCGGCAGCCGCCGTTATCCACGGACGCGCAGCCAATGGGCGTACAGAGTGGACGGTGCAAGGCACAGGGCAGACCTACGCGGCCTGGCAAGATCAGCAGTTGAGCAGTGTGACACCCGAGCAGGAGACGGCATGAGCCAACCTTTACAGCCCAATCTGGACGCTCAGCTCCAGCCGTTGCTCGGCAGCCTTGCAGAGCTGATCCAACAAGCTCGCCAGCAGGCGCTGCGAGCCGTGGATGTGTTGCAGGTGAAAACCTGCTGGGAAGTCGGTCGGCATATCGTCGAGTTTGAGCAGGCCGGTGAGGCCCGTGCGGCCTATGGCAAGCAATTGATTCCCACGCTGGCCAAGGTGTTGAGCGCCGAGTTCGGCAAAGGCTTTGACGCCACCAATCTGCGCCATATGCGCGGCTTCTTCCTGGCCTTTGCAAATTACGACGCACTGCGTCGCGAATTGAGTTGGACCCATTACCGCACCCTGCTCAAGCTAGACAGCGAGAGCGCCCGCCAGTGGTACATGGCCGAGGCCGCCACGCAGAACTGGAGCACCCGCGCACTGGAGCGGCAGATCGGTACGCTGTACTACGAGCGTCTGCTGGCGAGCCAGGATCGCGCCGCCGTTGAGCAAGAGGCCATCAGTAACCTGCAAACCCTGGGCAAGAGCCCGCGTGAGTTCGTCCGCGACCCGGTGCTGCTGGAGTTTCTCGGCCTGCCCAGTGCCGGTACTTTGTTGGAGAGTGATCTGGAGCAGGCGCTTATCGACCAGCTACAAGGCTTTTTGTTGGAGTTGGGCAAGGGCTTTGCCTTTGTCGCTCGGCAACAACGTATCAGCACCGAGAGCAAGGATTTCTACATCGACCTGGTGTTTTACAACTACCTGCTCAAATGCTTTGTAATCTTCGACCTTAAGCGTGGCGAACTGACCCATCAGGACATTGGCCAGATGGACATGTACGTGCGCATGTACGACGACCTTAAGCGCGGCCCAGAAGATGGCCCCACGGTGGGCATCATCCTCTGCGCGCAGAAGGATGCCTCGGTAGTGCGCTACTCGGTGCTGCAGGGCAATGAGCAGCTGTTCGCCAGTAAGTACAAGCTGGTGCTGCCCACTGAGGAAGAGCTGCGTGCCGAGCTGGATCGTGAGCGGGCGTTGCTGGGTCAGTCTGTAGGGCAGGTTAACGAAACCTAGCCTGACCTACAGACTCGTTGTGCTATTGGCGTTTGGAATTTAGACAAACTATCGAGCGTTTTAGACAAGCAACAGCGCAATAGGATGCGCTGGTTGGCCTTTGATTTAGATAAAAAATCATATAAATCATGTGGTTGGTTGCGAGGGTGCGGAGCGCTACTGATCGTGAATTAAGACAAGGTTTAGATAAGCTCGGAGCCGCATGCGCAGCGCTGGACTGAATTTGAGAGGGAAGTCATGAGCCACATCCACCACGAATGCGAACTGGAACGCCATATTGTCGAGCAGCTGGCTGCTGCGGGTTGGCTGGTGGGCAAGTCCGCGGACTATGACGCGGCGCGTGCGCTGTTCCCCGAGGATGTGCTCGGTTGGCTTGAGAGCAGCCAGCCCCAGGCCATGGCCAAGCTGCGCGCCATGAATGGTGCGGGCACCGAGACCGTTGTGCTGGACCGGCTGGTCAAGCAACTGGAAAACAAGGTCGATGGCGGAACGATAAACCTGCTGCGTTACGGCTTCGCCGTGGCCGGTGGCGGCACCTTGGCCATGAGCCAGGGCTTACCAGAGGATGATCGCAACGAGACGGTGATTGCGCGCTACGCGGCCAACCGCTTGCGCGTGGTGCCGCAGCTGCGCTACTCGCTGGACAAGACCGACGAGATTGATCTGGCCTTCTTTATCAATGGTATTCCCGTGGCCACGGTGGAGCTGAAGACCGACTTCACCCAGTCGGTGCAGGCGGCTATGCAGCAGTACCGGATGGACCGCAAACCTGAGCGCAAGAGTGGTGGCCTGGAGCCGCTGCTGACCTTCAAGCGTGGTGCGGTGGTGCACTTCGCCATGAGCGACAGCGACATTCGTATGGCCACCAAGCTTGCCGGTGATTCGACCTTCTTCCTGCCGTTCAATCGTGGCAACGACGGTGCTGCGGGTAACCCACCCGGCGACAATGGCAGTTATCCGGTGAGCTACTTCTGGGAGCGGGTGCTGCAAAAAGACAACTGGCTGCACATCTTCCAGCGCTTTGTGCTGCAGGAGCGCAAGGAAGCCCAGGATGTGAACGGCAAGACCTACTTCAAGGAAGGCCTGATCTTTCCACGCTTCCACCAGTGGGAAGGCGTGACCAAGATGATCGATCAGGTCCGTGAAGAAGGTACGGGGCAGCCATACCTGATCCAGCACAGCGCCGGCTCGGGTAAGACCAATACCATCGCCTGGACGGCGCATTCGCTGATCCGCGTGCGTCGCCCGGACGGTGAGCCATATTTTCACAGCGTGATCGTGGTAACCGACCGCCAGGTGCTGGACCAGCAGCTGCAGGATGCCATCCAGCAGATCGAGCATCAGGCTGGCGTGGTATGCGCCATCGACCGCCTGCAATCTAGCCTGCCGAAGAGCCAGCAGTTGGCCAAGGCCATGTTGGACGGTGTGCCGATCATCGTCTGTACCCTGCAGACCTTCCCCTATGCGCAGAAGGCCATTCTGGGCGAAACCAGCCTGCGTGACCGCCGTTTCGCCATCATTATCGACGAGGCGCATAGCTCCACAGGCGGCAGCACTGCCGATGACCTGCGCTATGTACTGACCGGGCAGAGCGAGGAGGAGTGGGACAAATTGAGCAAGGAGCAGCGCCTGTCGGTGTGGCAGTCTTCGCGTTCGCGCCCCGGTAATGCCAGCTACTTTGCCTTTACCGCCACGCCCAAGCACTCGACGCTGAGCCTGTTTGGCCGCCCGCGTAACCCGGCCGAGCCGGTGAGTCCGGAAAACCCGCCGTCACCGTTCCACCTCTACACCATGCAGCAGGCCATTGAGGAAGGCTTCATCCTTGATGTGCTGAAGAACTACACCGGCTACAACGTGGCGCTCAAAATCGGCAGCGAGTTTGTCGACGATAAGCGTGTGGACGAGAAGAGTGCCCGGCGCAAGCTGGCCAAGTGGCTGTCGCTCAACCCGGTGAACGTGGGGCAGAAGGTCGAGCTGATCGTCGAGCACTTCCGTAAGAACGTGGCGCACCTGCTCGGTGGCCAGGCCAAGGCCATGGTAGTGACCAGCTCGCGTGCCGCTGCGGTGAAATATCACCTGGCGCTGTTGGATTACTGCCAGCGCAAGGGCTACGACAACGTGCAGGCGATGGTGGCGTTCTCCGGCGATGTGCCCAATGGCGATGTGCAGGAAAGCAGCCTGCCGGCGGATCATCAGTTTAGTGAGACTAATCTGAACCCCGGCCTGAATGGTCGCGATATGCGCAAGGTGTTCGACACCCCGGATTACCGGGTGATGATCGTCGCCAATAAGTACCAGACCGGCTTCGACCAACCCAAGTTGGTGGCCATGTATCTGGACAAGAAGATCTCGGGCGTGGAGGCGGTGCAGACGCTGTCACGGTTGAATCGAACCTTCCCCGGCAAGGACAAGACTTACGTCATCGACTTCGCCAACGAGGCCAAGGAAATTCTGGCGGCGTTCAAGACCTTCTATCGCGATGCCCAGGTGGCGGACATCCAGGACCCGAATATCGTCTACGACATCAAGCAGCGTCTGGATGGCATGTTCATCTATGAGGCTGCCGAGATTGAGGCGTTTGGCGAAGCCATTGTGGATCGCAATGTCACGCACCAGAAACTTTACTCGCTGACTCAGCCAGCCACCGACCGCTTCAATGGCAAGCTGAAAACCCTGAATGACGCTATCGATCAGTGGGAAAAAGCCTGGGAGGCCGCCCACGACGATGGTGACGCCAAGGGGATGGAATATGCCGACGTGCAGCGTGCCGATTACTGCAGGGCGCGCGATGAATTAATGATATTCAGCGAGAGCCTGACCAAGTTCGTGCGCACCTACGAGTACATCGCCCAGTTGGTGGAGTTCGGCGATCCAGTACTGGAAGCGTTTGCCAGCTATGCACGACTGCTGCGTAAACGCTTGAAGGGCATCAACGCCGAACAGGTGGACCTGGGTGATCTCAAACTCAGCCACTACAAAATCAGCAAAGGTGAGGGGCTGGGTGGGCTTTCAGCCGTGGGTGAAACGCCCGAGCTATATGGCATCACCGACAACGGTCTGCGCGACGCGCGTGACCGCGAGAAGAAATATCTCACCGAGTTGATCGAAAAACTTAACAACGCCTTCGGCAAGGACATCAAAGATACCGACCAGGTGGCCTTTGCCGTGCATGTGTCCGAGAAATTGCGTAGCGACACCGTGGTCATGGCCCAAGTGCAAAACAACACCCTGGATCAGGCGATGAAAGCAGATCTGCCAAGCAGGGCTATCCAAGCGATTGCCGGAGCCATGAGCAGCCACACCAGCATGGCGACCAAGTTGCTTAGCGACGAGTCGACGCGGGATGTGTTCCTGACTGTGGTGTATGAGTTGTTGAAGAAAGATGCGGGGTTATCGCTATTTGAGACTGCGCGCTAAAAATGGTAGTTGAACGGTGCGTGGATGAGCTGAGTCAGCTTGAAAGTGGGGGCGGTAAGTGTTCCCCAGCACATCGGGAATCTATTTTTTACGTAACTTAGGTAAATAATTTTGTTGATCAAATCGCTGAGAGGCCACTGGTACCGCATCAGTCCCATGCTCAGATGCTCTTTCTACCCAGATAGCGGTATCTTGAACGATGCGCGTCTCTGTGGTTTGATCGTCGCCACGGCCTAATGCAGAAGCCTGCCACCCGCTTTAGCGAACCCTTGTAGGGACTGCAATCTATCTATCCATACGTTGACTTTGTGCTGCCAGCAGCCTTGTCGGTATTCGCGGGTGATGCCTCTATGGCTGCGTAAGCACGAAGGATTTCGTATGAGCAGCTATACCTCTCGCCTACAGCGCCATCTTAAGAATCACGCTAAGCAGCTCCGCTCTGCTGTCGATATCAGGCACAGCGAAGCCTTGGATGTTACTGCGACCGACTTCGGATTTTCTGGTTGGAAGCAAGCCAGCGCCCATATGGCCATGGCTGAAAATCGGATACGAGACGTCCAAACGTCACTTGCCAGCGAGATTACCCGCCTGGCTGCAGAACTGCACGTACTACCGGGCTATCCGTACCGGCTAGAAGATCGTACCGGGGTGAGATTTGAACCAGCCAACAAACAACAAACTGAAGCAGTAGCCAGACGCTTAGTCTTACTCCAGCTGTTCGAGGACATTCATGCCCCTAAGGGGCTCTGCCATTCAGACAATGCTCGCCTCTGGTTGCGTGCACCAATGCTATTCGAAGACGCTGCAGAGATCTGCCACGGTGGTCTGTGGAAAATCAGACGCCTTTCGAGATCGCTGGTGAGTGAGCCCAAAGTCCCTGAGAGTGCATGGCTGCACGTCCAGCCGCCAACCCCGGAAGTCGCACGCATCGCGATTATCGAGTACCTGCACGCATTGCATTCAATATCCGTGATCCGCTCGTTGACTGGCTCTCCTGAGGACGTTGTCGAGCATCCAGGATTCAAAGAGTTCGCTGGCTGTGCATTGAATGCACTCTTGGCCAGCAAGGAACCTGAAGAGCCTTTTCTCAAGCTGCTGGAACACGCGGGAATCGACGCCTGGATACAGGCAAACTCTGGGCTCATCGACCCCAAGCGACTGCATTGGATCGGTCGTCAGGACTCGGAGGAGGAACTGCAGCCAAATGAAGGTGTGTCGATGATTATCGGCTCCCCCTTACACCCGCGTCTGCGCAGACCGTTGAACTCGCTCTCACATGAAAAGCATCAGGAGCTCTCCACAGTATTGATGCGCCTCGGCCAACTCGTACAAGGGAAAGCCGTTTTGGAGCGCAAGCTCAGCGAGATCAGCGAAACCCTGGCTAGCTGGATGGCTTTAGAAGCCGGGAGTCAGGAAAGGGCCAGCGAATGCTATTTCGGCAAGCACCGCGCTTACCGGGCAGTACCATTCCTTGGGCCGGCAGAAGAACGAGAGGCCCGGACCGCCATTCAGGCTATACGGGGCTTTATCGAAGCTGGCTACGAGCATTGCATGCCGCGGTCTCAGCTACTGCGCCAGATACTTCAGATGCAACAGAGGTTCGATCGCTGGATGGAGCAAACTGCAGGTCATTGGATGAAGGCCACTCACAAGCTACCGATGGACTCCATCGGCCTGGTGGCCGTCGATCCTAAGCACGAGCTTTCAATTGATTCTGAAGCCGTTTGGAGGCAGACAGAGATCATGGGGAATAGCCGGGAGCTCAATTTAATCGCTACGGTCCGGCCCCATCTGTTCAAGTCTTGGAAGGAGGAATACGAAGGCATGGGATATGAGTTCGACGCGGCCGACCTCGATAGCGAGCAGTCCATCCTTGAGCATTTGCAGGAGCTTACTTTCTACCGCTACACGGGCGACGCGCTTACGCGCTCGCAATACGAGAAAGAGGTTCGCAAGGCCTTCTACTTCGAGCCGGAGCATATTTGGTTCAAGCAGCGAAAGATCGGGTGAGCTGAACTATAGGCGAGATCCCCTGGCCGTGGGCAGTTTCTTCGGTCAAGGGACTTCGCCTCCAGGCGGATATCGCTGGCGGACTGTGTGGATGCTCCGCAGCGCGAGGGCTGGATTTTTGTGTCAGTGGATGGTCTGGTTGTACCCGCTTAGATAAAAACATCTGCCAAATTGGGTAGGTCCAGCAGCATAAAGTACGTCTCCAAAATTCCTAGATACCCGTCTAGGTCGTGTGGATAGGATTTAACTGCGTTATCCACACACTAGGAGACTGACATGTCCAAACAACCTGCTTCCACCAACCAGCAACGCCAGCAGCAAAACGATAGAACCAATGCACTGAACAACAATCGTGGCACCTCGGGGACCAACCCGACCAATGCCCATGTTCACGGTAATCGTGGCAAGCAGCTTAACCCTAACCAGCACTAGGATTACGCCCCCGGTCTTTGGCCGGGGGATCAAGGATTTGATATGAGCACAAAAGTTTGCTTCGCCACCCAAGGCGAACTAGTCAAGCTGGCATATGATGCATTTGGCGTTCTTCCCCGGAAGGAGGCTGTCCATGATGATTTCGATGAAAATGCCAAAAAGGCAATTCAGAAACAGCTAGGAAGGCTCGCCAAAGAGGAAGGCCACTTGGTCTCGAATTTTGGCGAGGCTGTCCGATTACTCAGCAACATCCTCACAGGCTATCTGCCCAGCATCCGCATCATGGGGGCTATCGGAGACCCTTTGGCTGACCTACATGATGCCTATAATGAGTTGGTCCGCAGTGAGGGGACTTTTCTGGATAGAGCAGAGACCCTTCGATACTTCATATCGATCAAGGCGATCCCACTGCTGGTGGTGTCGCTGAACCAGAGCTTGCTCCGATACAAAATTGCTGACTTTGAGCTCGATACACCGGAAGACGAATTTTGGTACCTGCCTTCGGTTGCTGACGACGGCAAGCTGACGCTGCCTTTAGAGAAGGTAATGCGCTGGGCTTATCAGCTTTGTGATAGTTCGCAGACCCAGTTCCATTACCCCGGGAAAAACGCTGCCAGCAATGACGCGGCGCTTCTAAATAACCTCGATAATGCAATCAACTGGACCCGCGGATCTTCGTTTCCAGCTCTCGCTACCTTGGTAAAGAACTTCGACGACTCGTTTGAGGCAATGGCTGAGCACGAGAGAGAGGTTCCCAGGCAGGTGCAGGCCAGCATCCTGACGGTATTGGTGTTGGCGCGACTTACCAGCTACATCGTGAAGGAAATCGTCCGAGCTTACGATGTTCATTATCTAGCGGATGTCTGCACTCAATTCCGAGCTTACGCCTTGTGGATCGCTGCGGACGTAAATGAGTTCAAGGTCGAACTTCAGCCGGTTATGCAGCGGCAAGAGTCACCTGAAACTGCGCTGACTGTCTGGCTCCATGCCTGTGATGACTACTGGAGTTTTTTCAACAGAAAAATAGTGACTGTGGCTAATACGCTGCAGCACTTCCACGATGAGCAACCGGATCAGCCCATACGTGAGGACGTGGTTGCAGCCCTAACCAGTAAATATGGTTGCTTTGCCGTATCCGTCTGCATGGACCTCACTCAGCGGAAAATGTCTTTGGGTCCACCAGAAGGCTTCGCCGAAATGGTGATGCAGGGCTTCGCGCTCAAGCTGGACCCTGGCACCCAGTGGTCGCAGATAGATGAGTACGCTGCCGAGGTGAAAACCTACGGTCTAGATGAGCATCTTTGTTGGATGGAGCCATGGCTACGTGCGGTGTATCACTACCGCAAAGAAGACTTCAAAGCAGCTATGGGCTACTACCAGGTGGCCTTCGACAATGCCAAGTATCGGGCGGGTAAAGATCAATACAAATTGGTGAACCAATACGTTGAAGTCGCCGCGAAGAACGACAAGCGGCAATGCTTTAAGAAGGGCATTGAATGGGCGCAGTACCTCGGGATTAAGGTGCGCTGGCTTCGCGATGACGCGCCTACAGATGAGAATATGGAGCTCGTGTATGGCATGTTAAAAATAGCCCGCTACCACCAGATGTAGCGAGCCTATAGGTCAACTACTCGCCTTTCCGGAGTTGCCTCTAACGTTTTCGGGTCGCACTCAACGTTATGCTCTGGGTCCGCATGGCGGTCCGTCGTCAGGGGCTACAGATAATCTGCAGATCACATCCGATGGTTTCTTTCAGGTAGACCATGGCGGCCGCAATGACCATGTCCTGGTCATCGCTACGGCTAGCTGCTGAGATACCTGGTTGAGCAATCAGCACCTCCGCGACGATGGATTTGAACCGACTCTGCCTTAGTAGCTCGTTCAGCTTGGCCGCATTACCCTGGAAGAAGCGAGTTGGACGAGCAAGCGTTTTCAAGCGCTCTTCCCGCCCAAGCAAGTGACGGCAGAGATCCGCAAACCGCCATTTCCATTTGGCGGAGCGCACAGCTTGGGAGCAGACTTCGACAGCATCCTTGATGCGCTCCCCCGGCGTTGTTGCACCGGAGAATTTACAGTGGATCATGGCTAGCCGGATCACGTCTCCGTCCTCCTTCAGGCACACGAGATCGGCCGCCTCGCCGGCCGAGTCATCATCGAAGACGACGTCAAAATTTCCGGCCATGTAAACCTGAGCCACCTTCCATTGGATTGAGTCTTTCCGGCCCATCCCCTCCTTCCAGTAGCTCTCCTTGGTCAGATCAACACCATTCCAATCCCAGGCCTCGAACTGTGCGGCATCGAGGGTCAGCTCGCGAGGATTCCTCGGCTGTATCAGCAGATTGCCGTCGAGCTCGCTGAGGTCGATGAAGCGAATCAGTGGAGGATAACTGCAGAAATATTCATCAAGTCGGCCGGTGCGCTTTCCGATGGTGATGGTTAGTGGATCTCCGCTCGTTTGCAGCACCCTGAAACCGAGTTGAGCGTCGAGACGAAGCTCGAACTCGCCAACCATGGTGTCATCCCCAGCGACCAAGGCAAACTGGAGCGATGCGGCGGTGAGCGAAACAAACTCCAGTTCGAACATGTACAGTGGCTGCGGGTCTTCTTGGATCGTCGGGCTGAGTACAATCCGTTCCTCCGCGATCCCCAGAAGCTCGGCGGGCCACTCTATTGCCAATACGATCTTGTCTGCCGGAAACTCTTCAACCTCAGAGGGCACTAGTACGTTTGCAATGATGTTTTCGATGTTGATCGTGTTATCCAGGAGCTTGGTGCCGACCCGCTGACACCAGGTTAGAAGCGCGGGAATGGAGCCCTGGTCTCGTGACCATACCCGGCCCTTGACGGAACACCCGACTGATACGCGTGCTCCCTCTTCCCAGCCCGTCCCGCTGACATTGTTTTTGACCGAGTTGTGCCGTTCAGTCAGCCCCAGTGCCTCGTCTACATCTCCTCCTGAATACATGGCAAAGCTGAGATTTCGGCGTCCATGTTTTTTGACCCCAATGTTTTGCAGCATCAGGCGGTTGATGTGCCCCAGACTGCGGAACATCTGCTGACCACTGATCAATACCGCTTCGCCTGCGACGGCTTCAGCAAGTTCGGGGAACAGCGAGTCATGATCGGTCGAGGACAAGTATAAAAGTCCTCGCTCCACGTCATGGTGCAGGACGAACAATGCCCACTCGCAATCCAGCACTCCCTTGGTGTTCGTCCACCGAACACGAGACTCGGCCCTGGTGACGAAATACAAGGTCGGGCTCTCTTTGTGTTGCCACACGGCCTGCAGCTTGAGGTTGGCGGGGAGGCCACTATGGAAACGCTCCCCAGCGAACGCTGTGGCCCGGTAAACGGCTGTACTGAACTTTGGCTTGAGCAAGTGCGGTGACAGTACTATTGAGTCGGCTTGATCATGATCGTCAAGTCGTTTGGAGGCGTGCAGAAAAGCCACCAGCTCCGCGTGATCCCGAGCAGCTGTTGAGCTCATTTCTGAGAGGATGAGGTTCCAGTCGGCGTCTTCGCTGTACAAACGCTCCAGGGCATCAGAAACGTTTTTGTCGCCAATATTGGCCACCACCGTTGCATCACCGATTCTTTCACCGGCCACCCGCGTGAAGCGCCCTACAAATTGCAACAGAATCGCCAGGCTTCGGTGCATGTCATGTACAGCAGCCACCTTCAGCTGTGGCAAGTCAAACCCCTCGCCTAGCATGCCGACGCAGATGACGATCTTCGCCTCCCGGTTTTTCAACGCAGCGAGTCGCACCTGTGTTTCATCGGACTCGGAATGGATCAAAACAGGGCTTAGATCACCGGCGATCGCTTGATAAATCTCTGCGACGATGGTGGCTCGCGCGATGCTGGAGCAGCGCGCCATCAGGAGGTGGTCAAACCCCTGGTCCATGTCGTTTCTGAGTTGCATCACAGCAGCCTCGGCAATGGCCTGATCTGCTTCTAGCGGATTGACTTGCAACGGCTCAAAGCGAATTGGCTTGAAGTAACCATCCCGCTGCGCGGCCCCCAGCGGGTAATTGAATATGACCTTTCCATCCACAAGCTGTGTGTCACGTCGGAACGGCGTGGCAGTGAACTGAAGAGTGGGTACTCCTCGGAACGCATCTTTGAGGTGGGTCCAGCTCGTGGCGGGAACATGGTGTGCTTCGTCCAGTATGAGCGCCTTGCATCGACTGGCGAGGTCTTCCAAAAGTGCGGCAGGTAAGCCAGTGCCAATTGAGCCAATGGTCGCGACCACAACGTTGCAGTGCTCGAACATGAGCAGATCCGCTTGGGTCTTTGGCCGTTTTTTTATGATCCCGACAATCGGGTTGGGCACATCCGAGGGCAGCACGCCGATGGCTCGCAACAAGCCGAAGGTAATGAATTTGTTCGCGGTCTGCGCTCTGAGGGCATCCCAGGGTACAACCACCAACATAGGCTCGCGAGCGTAGGCCGCCAATGCCGCTAACATCGTTTCTGTCTTGCCGGTACCCGTTGGCATAACGATAGTCGCCGGTGCTCGCTCCAGGCTCCAGTGAGCCCCAATGGCATGCAGAGCGCCTAATTGAGGAGGGCGCAATCCTCCGGAGGAGTTCCTTTCGCTAGGCTCACTCCGTTCAGCACGAAAACGAAACGTGCCGTACCAGCATGCGGCGATTTCACGAGCATGATTCGCCCGGCCCACCTGTGCTCGATGGCTTCGAAACTCGTCAAGCAGCCGATGCCTAGCCCAACTGAACTTGCCATTTTCCTCAAGAAGTATTCCGTCCACTCCATCAGGAAGCTGGACATCCTTGCGAGAGGTGACGATCACCCTTTCTTCATTGTCGAAGCGTCTTAGTGGCTGCTTGATTCGCGCCGATACGTTGATTGAGGTTTCGGCGACCAGCGAGACCTGGTGCGCCGGACGTATCTGGTGCTGAACAACACCAATTGAATATCGCTCTTCAAAAACAATTGCAGGCAGCGTGAACATATACCGTCATCCATGGCTAGTCAGATCAAAGCAGCTTACCGCCGGTATCAGTTTCGTTAAAAGCTTGGCTTACTTGAGGAGAAGTCAATTTGATACTACACCACCGCACGGCAAGGGCTCGATGACCAGAGAACTCTTGAAGCTGCGCTCGCCTCGCTCTGCTGGCTATTACCGTGATTTCAAGGTTCAATCCTGGTCGTCGGTGCGGGCTGCGAAATAGGATGATCATGGATGTCGGGTAACATGATTCCCTTTGGCGAGCGTGACGGGTTGCTGTTCCAGGTGGACGAAGTCGCGAATGGATTGAAGAGCCAATGCACTTGCCCAGAATGTCAGCGGGTGATGCGCCAAAAAGGCATCAAACCTTAGGCAGTTATCACCTCCATCAACGCTGCGCTGCCCAATATATCAATGACCCGTTTCATGTTGTAGGCGAGCACATTCCAGTCCGACTAGGTTTTTAAAAAGACTTGGCGTTCAGTGTTTTTAGCATGAGTAGCTCCTCGACTTTTAGCCAGACTGTCCTGGTATTTCTAGTCTCCAGTGCTTTTGGAGACTGCAAGTCTTCGAAAAGTTAAAGTCATGTGTGTTGCCGCCAGGTCTCAATGCAGGTGTTTTTTATCCTTGGCAGGGGGCAGCGAATCCCAGCCCAGGGGCGCGGGGCTGGATGGCGATGCAAGCCAGGCAAAAAATAGGTATCGGCCCGGGGCTCTAATAAAGAGGGAAAGGGGAATGCCGAGCTTAAATTGAATATCGGCTTCGACGTAAACCGTTGACCAAGCATCAAGGTAAGCCTCTTGGTCTATGGATAGCCAAAGCGAGTCTTGGTCGGCCATGTATTACTCCTCGTGATGGATTATGAAAAAAACTGCCAGATGGGCGCTTCCAGATCGCCATCGCTGTTTCATGGCTCGTAGTGAATCTTTAATGAGGGTGAGTCACTAGGGCGATTCAGGCGTCGATCATATAAGCGGGTGGTGCTGATGCTGGAATGCCCCAGCCAATGCTGGACTTGGGCAATATCGGCATGATGTTCGAGAGCGTTGGTGGCGGCAGTAACCCTGAGGCCGTGGACCCCTAGCCCATCCACGTAAATCCGCGCTGATCGTGCGTAACTGCAGACGACCTTATAAATCCCGTCAGCGCTAAGGCACTCCCCGGCTTTGCTACCCCGTAAGCTGACGAACAGATAGCTTTTTTTGTCTTCTTGACCCCGCGCGCTTAGGTAGCGCGTAAGCCGCTGAGATGCTTCCTCGTGCAGTGGGATGTAACGCAGTTTCCCGCCTTTCCCCTGTACACGAAGATGCTGCAGGCCATCCCGCATTCGCAGGTCAGAGATCCGAAGATCAGCCGCCTCTTGGCGCCTAAGTCCGTGATAGAGCAAAATCGCGAGTAGAGCCCGGTCGCGCTGTCCTTTAGCAGAGCTCTCTTTTGGCGCGTCCAAAAGTTGCTTTGCCTGCGAGCTATTAAGGGCTGGCGTCTTTCCCTCATAACTATCGTTCCGAGGACGTTTAATCCCGCGTACGGGGTTATGCGTATGGCGGGTGTCACGCTCAATCAGATAGTCAAACAGACTGGCGAGCGCCGCCAGTTTCCGCCGGCGCGTTGCTGGTGATAAGCAGAGCTTTTCTAGGCGCGCGCGCCAGATTAAGACATGACCTCGCGATAGGCCGAGCAGGCCCTCGCTGGTACGTATGTCGGCCAGCTCAAAAAAGTCTCGAACATCGGATCGGTAGGCGCGACGTGTTTGATGATTGTCGATATTCGCCAGCCATTCCGAAACTAGGCAAAACGAACCTGCCAGTCCAGTAGGGATCAGGTCAACCACACCTGTTCGAAGAAGACTGTTTTGAGGTGAGCCCGTATCCATTTCCGTCTCCGAAAAGTTCCTTCGTCGCTTGCTGGAAGGCGTGGAAATCAAGTCTTGATAACGTGTTTTATCAAGAGTTTTTGCTGAACGGTCCGGCGTAAAGCCCGACGTGACAGGCCTGTGCGGCGTGCTCCAATGCGGATGCAGTAACCGTCATGGCTCAAGCTACAGGCGTTTTGGAAAATGCAAGAGATGGGTGGTATGCAGTTGAGGCCCACTTTTTACGGACGGGGTGATAGGGCGGCGAGATGGTGAGCGTCAGGCGAGTGCGTGAATTGAAAGTTAGCGAAATAAAAAAGGCGGCCCTACCAGGCTGTGTGAAAACGCACTCCTGCGATCCAAAAGCAAACGCCCCGACTGGTTCGGGGCGTTTGCTTTTACGGAGTGAGCGTTGGTTTCTTGAAAAACGA
>C687J26845_10000537_pt1 | contig 25058 bp, 31 predicted proteins | sample RifCSPlowO2_12_FD_26845 | JGI IMG/M metagenome (IMG submission 26845)
TAAAAGCACTCGATAGAAGTATTGAGGGGCTTCGCAGCCTTTTATCATACGATAAGGCAATGACTAAAATATAACGAGCCGAGGGCTTACGAAGGCAGGGGATTAGAAGTAGAAATTTGCAAATGTTAGCGGTAGTATTTTTAACCTTTTTGAGCGAAGGAATTGAAACAACTAAATATAAAGACAATGTTTAAAATAGGACAAAAAGTGATTTGCGTGGAAACTGCCTACGAAGGTTCAACCGTAAAAGGCAAAACTTATATCATTGATGGGATAGTAGAGTGCTGTGAGGTGCGACTTATTCTAAAAGGAGTAAATCACGGAATTGGGAGGTGCGGATGCTGTAGACATACATCAAAGAATTTACAAAGAAACATTGGAAGCAAGGTTCATTAAATGAATTTGAAAAAGACCTTACGGAATTGGCAACGGAAGCAAAAAATATTTCTTCCAATGCTGTGTTAAGTGCTGTTAAACTTTTGCTTGATGAATGGGGCAATAAAAGATATATGCTCGAAAAATTAGCAGGAGAATATACCAAAGACGAGAAGAAAGGAACTTCCTATAATTCAACCATAAGGTATTTACTGCTTGAAAAAATAAAAATAAAAACCCCCTTCTAATGAACGCCCGCTTTTCAAGAGTAGCAAGCTCCCTAAACGGTCCCAAAGTAACTAACCAATGGCACAAAAAAACAAATATAGTAATGTCCGACAAACGCATAATGGGCACAACTATGATAGCAAAATGGAGGCAGTGGTCGCCCACAAGTTAGATATGATGAAAAAAGCAATAGGTAAAGACCGCGTAAAATCATGGGAGAGGCAATATAAAATAAGTCTTGATGTTAATAGCGTTCACATAGCTAACTACTTCATAGACTTTATGGTTGAGTTTAGGGATGGAAGAAAGGAATTTTGGGAAGTTAAGGGAATGGAAACCGATTTGTGGAAACTTAAATGGAAACTAACCAAAGCCCTCTATCCGGATTTTAATTTGGTTCTTATTAAATAATTCCTTAAATATAAGTGTTGATAAAATAAATATTTCTTATCAATATTTATTTTACTTTTATTGTTGAATGAATGACAAAGGAAGAATTTATAGCACAGGTTTCCACATCCCCACGATACATCGCAATATGCCGGAAACTACTTCGCGGCAATTCCCTTTACAAAGACTTATTTCAGGATTTACTTGTAGAACTTCTCGAATCAAAAGAGGATCGGTTTACGGAGATACTATGCCCGGATTGTTTTATTTACAGGATGTTATCGAACATGGTAAACTCAAAGACAAGCAGGTTCCACTACAAGTACCGGGATCGGCTAGACAAGAAAGAGCTTTTGAGAATTACCGACTCAGAACACTACGACCATTCTTTGGACATAGATGCAAAACGGGCAAACAGGGTAATAGAATCCCTTCCGTGGCATGACAAACAACTATTCAGGGAGTGGACGGATGGAAAATATAAAACCAAAATAGCAAGAGAAAAAAATATTCCTATTTATTTTGTAAGGTCAAAAGTAGAAGCCATCAAAAGAAAGGTTCAAGCAGAGATAATAATTAAGAACATGGAACAGCCGATGAAGATACTACTTGTGGTTCAAAAGGAAACGACTGCTCTTCAGTATCACCGCCAATATATCCCACACGAAAGATTAAATAAGACACACAACAATGAATTTAAAATAGAGTTTACTCACGGCAGCGGAGAAGACGCAAATATTGATGGTATGACCGATGAACAGATATTAGAATATCAGGCAATATATTTTCTTCGGCAAATAAGTTTCAACAAGGAGCGAACAGACAGAACAATCGAAAGACTTAAAAGGTTAGGACGCAAAATAATTCTTGACATTGATGACTATTGGATGCTCCCCGATGACCACCATTGGTACGAAAGATATAACAAGGAGAATGTGGCACATAGGATAATAGATACTCTAAAGAGGGTTGACCACGTAATAACTACCACACCAACATTCGCACATAGGATAAGATCATACAATACCAATGTAACCGTACTCCCTAACTGCATATCCCCGGATGCAAAGCAGTTTACAATAAGGGAAATTCAATCATCGCGTCTTCGATTTGGTTGGATAGGCGGTATATTTCACAAGCCGGACATAGCGATAATGAAATCTACATTTCCGAAAATATCAAAAAACATATACAACGATATTCAGGTATGTGTTGGCGGCTTTTCATGTAACTATGAATACAAAGAGATTGAAAAGACATTCACATCTAATTATTCGTTCAAGAATTCAGACGCAACATATTATAATTATCTTCGGCAGTGCACTCCAAATATGGAACACATATCTTACAATAAACAATATCGAAGATTATGGGGAAGATCCATAGAGACATACGGCGATCTTTACAACGAGATAGACGTAGCACTCGTTCCGCTAAAAGAAAATGGGTTTAATAAATGCAAATCAGAACTAAAGATTGTAGAAGCCGGATGGATGAAGAAGGCAGTTATCTGTTCTGATATGAGCCCTTATAGAGAATGGATACGTCATGGCATTAACGGATTTTTAGTACCTCATTCGCGTAATAACATAGACTGGTGTGTATACATAAGAAAACTCACACTCAATCCATCAATGGCGCGGGATATGGGTCTTGCTCTTCACGAAACAATAACTAAGAATTTCGACCTCGACACCCATAATAGGACGAGGGCGGATTTATATAAATCATTATTGCTATGAAAATCGGCATAGGGGTAACAACATATAAAAGGCCGGAACATTTGGAAGTATGGAGGCAACAGATAGATATATTACGCCCTCCCGATTCTGTTATTTATACTGCGTATGATGCTCCGGAAAGAAAAGGAATAGCGTATAGAAAAAATGAATGTCTCCGCACCTTGAAAGATTGCGACTATATATTCCTTTTCGATGATGACTGTTTTCCTATTAAGAACGGCTGGGCAGAGTTTTTCATTGAGTCAAGTAAAATAACCAAGCAACAGCATTATTTATATCTAAAGGAAACCCCGACAATTAAGAAGATTAAGTGGGATTATGATTATTCAATACTTGGAGAGTATAATAATTGTTCCGGCTGTTTTATGTTCTTGACAAAAGAGGCTATTGAGAAGGTAGGGGCTTACAATCCGGCTTATGGATACTACGGATTCGAGCACGCTGGATATTCAAATCGCATTCACGCTGCCGGACTAACCCCGCGCGGTAAGTACACTTGTCCTGCCGGAGCCGGAGACTACATCTACGCAATGGATTTTGACTATCACCTGCCATTCAATAAGCAAGTAAAACACGATCCGAGCTTAAAGGACGAACTACATTTACTTGAATCATATCTGAAGAAGAACAAAGAGATATATGATAATGACACCAAAATATACCAACCTCTATAAATAGTTTACTAATGACCATCCTTTACAAATTCGCTTCCCGATCCCGTCCTGAAAAGTTTATAACCTGCGTAGAGAATATCTATATAAACTCAAGAAACAAGGAATTTACTATTTTAGCTTCTCTTGATCTTGACGATAAGACAATGAACAATGAAGCCATGATAGAAAAGATGAAACGATATGAAGGAAAACTATACCCGGTATTTGGCGTAAGCAAAAATAAAGTGGCTGCCATAAACAGGGATATGGATAAGGCTCCTAAATTTGATGTTTTAATAAATATGTCTGATGATATGATGTTTATTGCCGAGGGGTATGACAGAACCATAGAGGAAGATATTGCCAGGTGGTATCCTGATGGGGATTGCCTGCTACATTACCCAGATCAGAATCAAGGCTCTAACTGCATGACAATGAGTATTATGGATAAAAAATATTATGACCGCTTCGGATATATCTATAACCCTGACTATGAATCTCTTGAATGTGACCTAGAGGCGCAGGAGGTTGGAAAGAGACTTGGCAGATATAAATTCATAAACAAAAGACTGTTCAACCATTACCATCCATCATTCGGACAAACCCCTTATGATAATCAGTATGATAAGACAGAGGGCAGATACGATGTGGCTATAAGGAATAGGGATAAGGATACTTATATCAGAAGAGAGAGTAAGAATTTTTATTTATGAAACTATCCATCCTCATACCTTCTCTTGAATCCAGGGCTGCACAGCTTATCTGTTTGAAAGAAGAATTATTTGCACAGATAGTTCAATGTAAAGCAGTTGATGATGTGGAAATTATTACAAGCGTGGATAGAGGAGAAGCAACAATCGGGAGCAAGAGAAACCTACTTCTTTCAAAAGCAACAGGGAGCTATATTTGTTTCTTTGATGATGATGACACTCCCTCTACTACATACGTTCAAAAGATACTTGATTGTATTGAAACGGCCTGTGACAACTGTTCCATGATTGGTAGAATAACTTTCGATGGCTCAACGCCGGAAATATTTGAGCATTCGATTAAATACAAAGAGTACCGCACCAATGAAACCGTCCCGGTTAAATATGAACGCTATCCTAATCATCTTAATGTTATTAGGGCTGAGATAGCAAAGAAATTTAGCTTCCCAGAAATAAATCACGGGGAGGACACTGATTGGGCGACACAAATTTTTAAATCAGGACTACTGAAGAACGAGACTAAAATAGAAGGGGTCCTGTACCACTATGATTATAAAACAAAAAATGACTAAAGCCATATCATATAGTTTATTTGGATATGAGAGAGAAAGGGCAGACTCCTGCTTTGATTTTGCAAGTTACCTTCGAGGATTAATGCTATGTCTTCGGTTTAACAGACTGATATATCCTGACTGGTTTACCATACTCGAAACAGATCACGCCACCTATAACGGCTTCGCTTCACTTTTTAAAGCATTGGAGGATAGAAACATTATTCGCATTGAAAAGAATAAGAACGGCACCCCGATTTGTGAAGCAATGCTTTGGAGAATGAAACCTGTTTTTTGGAAGGACACATTTAACAAGTGGGAATTTTCTCATGTCCTCTGTCGAGATCTGGACTCTCCGGCAACTTACCGGGAGGCACAAGCCGTGCAAGTTTGGATCAATCACGACAAGGCCATGCACGCCATCACGGACTCAGTTAGCCACGACGTACCGCTGCTTGGGGGGATGATCGGGGTTAATCCGGCATATTTTTCTGAGCGTATGAAAGTTAACTCACATGATGACCTAATGAAATTATGTAGCCATAGTCTTGGGAACAAGGGCAGCGATCAGGTTTTTTTAAATCAAACTATATACCCCGAATTCGCGCAAAAGGGACGAGACAGCATCACACAACATTATGTATTAGGACATGGGCAGACGTGGCTCGGGGACTGGCATAATACTATCGAAGATATACCATTGGGAATACCCGAAGAACTGAAGGAGACGAATATTATCTGTGGGCATATTGGCGCGGCTGGATGGTACGAACCCCCTACTATGAAACTCATCTATAAATACAAACATAAATTTACTGATCTTATAGAAATCGAAAGGCAATATCCAAAAACATTCACATGGAACCAGGACTAAAAAAAATATACACAGACAACGATATTAAGTTGTTTGAAAAAAGTGTGGATTTAGTAGATTCAACGGATGAGTATCGTACAATAATACTAAAGATAGGAGAAATGTTATTCGGATTTGAATTTGCTTTCAATAAACTAATACATACATGGCAGAAAAAAGAAGAACAGTAGTAGTCAGCACAAATAATAACCCGGATTATTATTTTTATACACCCTATATCGAAAGGGCATGGAACATACTAGGATGGGATCTGGCCATCCTGATTACACAGGACGTTGATACAAAGGAGTTATTAATTAATAATCCCGATACGATGCTGATGCGAATCCCGGAAATTAAGGGATTGCGTTCCGAAACGCTAGCTCAGGGGGGGAGGCTTTACGCGGCAAATTATATGTCGAAAGACACATTCATAATGACTAGCGACATGGATATGCTTCCACTATCTGATTACTGCAAGCCGAAATATGAGGACATAACCATTCATGGGCATGACTTGACTGATTATACTTATTACCCAATGGGTTATGCCGCAATGAACGGGCACAAGTGGAAGGAAGTAATGAACCTCACAGGACTCACAGAGAACGACTTTGAGAGGGACGCAAAAGCCCAGCCGATATGCTACGCGCCGGACTGGGAAACATGGTGGAACTGGGATTGGAGAGTGCTTACTGACAAGCTGGCCCCGTACAAGAAGCAGATTAAATTTGTTCCCAGAGGAAGACGTGAAGGAGAACCGTTTGCCTTCGGACGCATCGACAGGGGGGATAGCATGAAGATAATACCGGGGCCGTGGATTGATGCCCACTGTGAGAATAATAACGTCCGTCACGAATCAAAGCTACTTAGGTTTTTGGAGATATTTGAGGCTACTTACGGAAAGCTATGAATCACCTGTTTATAAAGGCATACGACAAGGACGACTATATTGCCAGACTCTGTTATGAAAGCTGGATGTTGGCCGGGTACGAGGGGACTGTTACATTTTACTGTCAGCGTAAATGCCCTCACCCTACCTATGATAGAAAATATGTCCCAAACTGGATAGTCGAATGCGGCAGAATAATCTTCCATGATAATCTCGTCTCTAATTTCGGAGGCACGGATGGTGTTAATGCCCTTCTGGAAGGACTCAAACAATTAAAATTTGATGACGAAGACTATGTAATAACCTGTGATACAGATGTGATTATTAAAGAGAATCCATTGAATAAGTTTAAAGGATTAATAGATGGTTATGTTATAGATTTTTCCGGGACAGGAGATAATATCAAATCTGCCAACCCTAACCAACCCCCTATCGCACATATCAGCGGACAATTACAAATTATAAGGGGGGGAATCCTTCGGGAAATACTTAAAGCTAAAAAAGACGATGCTGACCGAACCGGCAATGCAATGATAAAAATGGGATTGGGTATATGCGATGACACCTTCATGAGTTACCGTGTATGGGAACTTAGGGGGAACGTAAAAATACTGAAGGGGATGTGGGGCCATACCAAATGCTATGACTATGAGCCGAGGACGGATTGGAAAAATATTATTAATGAAATAAAAATCAGCGATGAGTAACGGAACAGCTACCTGCAACTATATGGGACGTACCGGAAACCGCCTATTTCAAATGGCGGCTACGATTGGATATGCACTAGACCATAACAAGCAATTCGTATTTCCTAAATGGGAATGGCAAAAATATATGCCCGTTAAGGAGGGAGAGATAAAAGGGACATTAGTAGTGGAGGAAAGTTTACGATATACAAGATTTCCATTTGTTGAGGGAGACGTTACAATACACGGACACCTTCTTTCAACAAAGTATTTCAACCACCACAAGAAGTATATAGTGGAATATTTTAAATTAACTCCTGAGTGGGAGGAATACATAGAAAAAAAATATGAAAGACTTTTTCTTGCAAATACTTGTTCTATTCATATCCGTAGAGGAGACTTTATGCTCCCGGAACAAATGGCCTGCCAAGGATTAATGCCTTTAGAATATTACAATGAAGCAATTGGTAAAATATGGGATACTCCATATAATGAATGGCTTTTTATTGTTTGCTCTGATGATATACCTTGGTGTAAAGAAAACTTTAAAGGAGAACATTTTTATTTTATCGAGAATGAACCGGCCATTATAGACTTGTTCATTATGAGTATGTGCAACGACAATATAATTTCTAACAGCTCCTTCGGTTGGTGGGCGGCCTACCTCAATCAAAGTCCCAACAAGCGGGTAGTTGCGCCAAGACAATGGTTTAAGGATACTGAAGGATGGGATGATCTTTATGAAAAAAATTGGATTAAGATATGAAAACTATTGACGGACATACGATTGACGAAACACTTCTGACCGGAGGCGTAGTCATTGATATTGGATGTAGAGGGTTTGCCTTTGAAAAAGAGTTTGAAAAATGCCAAGTATACTCTATTGATGCTGATGAATCAGCTGTTCCATATAAATATCGCTATAATCTACAAACAAGAAAAGCGATATTTAATTTAGCCATAACACCAAATGACGGCACTACAACATATTATAAATTGGGCGAATCGGGATATACAAAAGACATAAAAGAATTCACGCCGGAAGAAGGTATCATAGTTGAGAGTATGAAACTTAATACCTTTTATGAAATAAATATATTGCCATTCGAAGAAGTAGATATACTCAAACTAGACATAGAGGGAGGGGAGTATTCCATCCTTGCAGATCCGAATTTTCGCCCACTCCCCAAACAAATAACCGTAGAATTCCACGATCACGTCTTCCCAGAATTGCATAAAGAAATGTATCCTAAAGTTCTGAGTAACTTAAAGGACTTAGGATACGACCTTGTTTACCAACGTCCCGATGCCCCATTAATGGATTGTTTATTTATAAGAAGATGAAAGACTTTTGTTTTGTAAACGTCAGCTTCCGCGAGCCGTATGTCAGTACGCAGAACCGCTTACGTAAATCCATCCTCTCTATCTATTCTGATGTAACACTTTTCTTTTGGACAGATGAGATGCCTCCTAATGCTAAACTCTTTCATGAAAGCCTATACGGGTTCAAGGTTCACGCCATCGAATACGCAAGACAGAAAGGATTTAACAAGGTGATATGGATTGATACGTGTTGTGTGCTGAAAAAAGAAATTGAACGATTATTTGAAGCACTTCCTCATTACGGAGTTTACGCGATAAAAGACGATCAGTGCGAGGTTTACAGATATTGTAGTAAGGCGATAAAAGAAAACTTTTCTATACCCAATGACTTATTCTTAGTGGGGGGTAGTCTTTATATTTTTGACTTCGGCATAAAACTCAGCGAAAAGATATTTAACAAATGGAAAGAAATGGAACAGACGGGGTTTTTCGGCACACAGGAAATGATTACCAATGAAAAAAATAATGGCATTGATATTTGTGGCCATAGGATGGATGAAACCTGCCTGTCCATAGCAATAGACCAAAATGGAGTGAGACCATTATTGCGTCATCTGTGGATGTATGACCAAGTGATAGAAAAAAAACACTTCCTAAAAGAAGGTGAGAAATGGTACAACGATGAAAATTGAAATAGTAGGAGAACACTCCATTATTCCGAGACTGCTTCCGGTTCGCCATGCAAACATACTCGACCTGGGTTGTCGGGGCTTTGAATTCCGCACTCAGTTTGGTGATAGGCATAACGTCTACTGCGTGGACATCGCTGAGCTTGATGACGAGAACTATTACCCGGTAGCCATATCCGATTCGGGTGGATGGTGCGGGGTACACAATGACGGGCAGGCAACGCATATAAAAGAGGGCAACGAAATCAAGAAGATGACACTACATTCATTCTCAGAATTTGTGGGTGTAAACCGCTGGGATCTTATAAAGATGGACATTGAGGGAGAGGAACTCGGAATACTTAAATCATCCATTCATCCCATCGCCAAACAAGTAAGTGTCGAGTTTCACGCACACTGCGGGCAGACAAAAGAGGAGATCAATACCCTGTTAGACTGGCTGAGCAAATACTATACTATCCATAACCGGGTATGGGAGCAAAGACACTGTGCCGGATATAATTATTGGGACGTTTTACTAATAGCTAAATAACTAAATAATGGCAATCATAGGTAAAGGGGATATTGCAAGTGCATTAACCGATCAGGTTGACAAGATATTCTTCGCCTCGGGCGTGAGTAACTCGTCATGCACGGACTGGCACCAGTACCAAAGGGAAAAGGATTTACTATTAAAGCAGAGTAAGTTTTCCCACCTCGTATATTTCAGTACCTTGTCGATCTACTATACCGACACCCCATACACAAGGCACAAGAAAATCATGGAGCATTTGGTAAAGGATAATTTTGCGGTAAGCACGATAGTAAGGATAGGGAATATTACTTGGGGCAGAAATCCTAATACCCTGATAAATTTCTTAAAGGCGAAGATAGAAAATGGCGAACCCCGTGAAGTACAAGACGTTTTCAGATATATAATAAATAAAGGAGAATTCCTTCACTGGATCAGTCTTATCCCTGATTGGACAACTGAAATGAATCTAACCGGCAAACAATTAAAGGTAAGCGAGATAGTTAAATTAATACTTCACGATGCAATATGAAAAACAAATTCATCCCAACCAATAACGACCTATCCTACTATCCCCTCCTCTATAAAGCATTGGAAGACACCGTTGGAGATATAATTGAAATGGGGACCGGGCACGGGTCAACTCCTCTGTTACATGAATACTGCACATCAAGGAGACGGAAATTACATAGTTACGAAACAGACAAAAAATGGTTAGCAAAGTTCGAGCAAACCGCAAACGAATACCATAGTTTTACACTCATAGACAGGGGAGCGTGGGATGCCTGCTCGGATCAAAACCCCAATCCATCGGTAGTATTTATAGATCACGCACCAGGGGAACGCCGAAAAGACGACCTTATCCGGTTTAAAGACTCCGCTGAAATTATCGTAATTCACGACACCGAGCCGACAGGAGCCGGAGACTACAGGGTAAGACCCTTGTTCAAGCAGTTCAAATATGTGGTAGAGGTAATGAGCAACGCCCCTAATCCACATCAGGCCGGAGCATGGGCAACCGCATTAAGCAATACGGTTGATATAACAAAATGGATTGGCCAAGAATTCGGTAATTATAAAATTGTACAATGGCAGAAATGATTTGAATAAATGGAAAAGGTAATAACAATTCTTGCCCTCGGCTGGCTTGCCTGTCTCTTTGTTCAGATATGGACCTCCTCTTTATGGAAGACAAAGTACTTGAAAACCCTAAAGCCATTCTCCTGCCAACCCTGTATGGGCTTTTGGATAGGGGTACTTTTCTTCATCAAATACCCATTACCTGAAATTTTTATACATAGTAGTATGACCAGTCTTGCGGCCTTTATGCTTTACAACATCTCTAATATCATCGCAAAACACAATACAGGGATATGATTACAGAATCCGAATACAACGAAATAAAGCCCCACAGGGATAACATTGTCCTTTTCCACACAAATGGTCAATACAAGGGGGGGGAGGCCCTACACGTAGCCAATAAGCTCATACAGAGGTATTCTATGGGGTCCCCTGTAAACTTCGGATGTGATGGTTGCAAAATAGCAGCAATGAATGACCTCTATAACCTAATGATCGAATACGAAACAGCAAATGGAATCTAAATCAGAGAAATACGGCCTTAATTTACAGCAGATAAAGTTTTGTGAATTTTATGTTACAGCAGACTTCTTTGGTAATGGTGTGGTAGCTTATGCCGAGGCATACAACATTGATGTGAGTAAGCCAGGACAGCACGCAGTGGCAAGAACTGGAGCATGGAGGCTATTGACGAACGCTGACATTTTAAAATACATCAATGTTATGCTTGATTCTGAGGGCTTTAACGATGCGTTTGTTGATAAGCAACTATTGCTTGCCATTACACAGAACGCTGACTTAGGGGCAAAGGTGGCAGCTATACGCGAGTTTAATAAGCTAAAAAAACGTATTGAAGATAAACTAACCATAACGGTTACTAAATTTGATGTAAAATTCAATGACGGAGATAACCTTTAACAAAGCTGACTTTAATGAAGTATACTTTAGCCATCTTGACAATCCCACGCGGTTTCTGGTATTCTACGGTGGTGCCGGTTCGGGCAAGTCAGTATTCATCGCTCAACGTTACATTTATCGCTGCCTCAAAGAGCCATACTTTCGTCTTGTCTACTGCCGTAAAGTAGCAAACACCATAAGAAATTCCCAGTTTCAGTTATTTAAAGACCTTATTGCCAGGTCTGGCCTTGGACAGTTCTTTCGCATCAAGGAAGGAAATATGGAGATCGAATGCAATAACGGGAATAAAATGGTTGCCTTTGGTCTTGACAACAGAGAGAAAATTAAATCCATTCAGGAGCCTACCGATGTATGGGCAGAGGAGATGAATGAATTTGAAGAGGATGACATTAGCCAGTTACTTCTTCGGCTTCGTACCAAAAAAGCTATGTTCAATCAGCTTGTAGGTTCATTTAACCCTATAAGTACAGAGCATTGGATATACGATGCCCTTGTTATCAAGAAAAGATTTGACTGTGAGATGGTTAAGACAACTTATATGGAAAACAGATTTTTACCAGAGAGCTATAAGACCTACTTGGAATCGCTTCGTGATACTAACGAAAACTTTTATAAGATATACTGCCTCGGTGAGTGGGGAGGTCAGATCAAAGGGCTTATTTATGAGCACTGGAAACTAACAGACCAAACCCCACAATTTGCAGATTATATTTACGGGTTGGATTTTGGCTTTAATCACCCTACAGCACTCGTAAAGGTTGGTATAGTGGAGAATAAAACCGTATATGTTAAACAACTTATTTATGGATCAGGTCTTACAACGGGAGATTTGATTAACGGCATGAAGAAACTTAATTTGGGAAGCTCCGTGATATACGCAGACTGCGCGCGCCCGGATGCCATAGAAGAGATATACAGGGCCGGATTCAACATTAAGCCCGCTGACAAATCAAAGGATAGTGTTGTTAATGGAATATTGCAAATCAAAGCCATGAATCTGCACATCCTTGATGATAGTCCAGACCTGATAAAAGAGATACGAAATTACAGGTGGATGGAGGATAAGAACGGAAAGATAGTGGAGGACGAGCCTGTAAAGTTCCTTGATGATGGCATGGATGCGATGAGATACGCTATCTATACGCATAATTCGGCCCCAAAAGGAATATACAGAATAGGGTTTGCATAGGTACGCCCATCCGTTTATTTATACTCATGGGTATGAGACTCCCAAAATCATGGTCAGAAATCAGCATAGGCCAATATCAGCAAATCATAACCATACTCTCTGTATACAAAGACCCGATTGAGAGGGAGGTAAAATTGATAGCGTTTCTGTCCGGCAAGACAGAAGCAGAGATAGAAGGGCTAACCGTCAAACAGATAACTGATAAGGCCCGTTCTTTGGGTTTTTTATACGGCCAGCCTCCACAAGGCAAGGTACATACCCATTTTAAATGTAAGGGAAGGAAGTATCAAGCGGTAATACTAACAGAGGGTATGACTGCTGGCCAGTTCATTGATTTCAATAACGCCGGCAAGGGAGCCTCTGAAGAGGAACTACCCTACCATATGCACGAACTGATAGCCTGTATGTGCAAGACGAGGAAATTGTTCTGGCAGAAGTGGGAATATATACCATATGACAAGACCTGTGATGACCTGCTTAGTCTTCCAATGACCATAGCCCATCCTTACTTTGTTTTTTTTTGTCAAGTATTGATAAACTTACAGGAGCCTATTCAGGATTATTTCCACGAAAAGATAAAAATGTCGGAGAAGAAACTAATGAAGATGACAAAGAAATTAAAGTCGGTAAAGGATTCTCAGAACACTGGGGATGGTACTGTGTCCTCGACTCGCTCAGTAATAACGACATAACCAAGTGGGAAAAGATAACAGATATGCCGGTGGTATTCTTTTTAAACTCACTTGCTTTTTACAAGGACAAACAGGATTACCAGAACGAACAAATTAAAGCAAATGGCTCAAGGTAGTTTCCCATCCGTCCGTACCTACCTGAAAGAATGGTCAGAACTGCTTATTTCCAAGCTCAGAGAGAGTGCCGTGCTTGAGATGAATCTTAATAAGAGTTCGGCTAAGTTCCCCTCAGTAGGAGACCCACAGGCATCACCGCTCGTTGCCGGTATACGTCCCGTGTTTAGCCTTTTAGGTAAAAGAGTTGAGGCACAGATTATTATGCCTCAGTCGTGGTATTGGCTGGAGCACGGTAGGGCTCCTGGTAAATTCCCTCCAGAAGAGCCTATTGTTAGGTGGCTCGTTCAAAGAGGGGTACAGGTAAAACTTGGATCGAGAACAAGGAAGAGACTAACAACAACCTTTGGTAATAGATCATATAAAAGGCTGATTAAACAAGCCTCTATGGATAAGAAGCGCAAACAACTCGCATGGCTTATACGAAGACATATAGCTGATTTCGGGACAAGGGATACACACTTCTATTCTAATGTAGTAACTGATAAGTTAATAACCGACTTAAAGACCACGATGAAAGAAAGGTTCAAAAAAGACATACAGATAGATTTACTAACAATAGCACAATGAGTTATTCTATAAGTGCCCTAGAAGATTTCCAACCAGCCTATAATCATATATGGTGGGTAGCAAATTCCTCCAATACAGCACAAGCGAATTTTGAGTACATCGCCGATGTATCAATCACCGGACAAACTTTTGCCGGTGGGGCGACATTCATCAGAATGAAAACCCCTGCTGATCCTACCTACGGAAGAGGTGTATTTGATATAGCACCTATTCTTCAGCGGTATCTATCATCAGACATAGGAAATACGATTTACGGATTTCAGCAATGCCCCAATTCTATACTTGATTATACTGTAAACTTTGGGGAGATGTATGGGCCATCTTCAGGGGTGACGGTATATACAAATATGATTACAGCTTCTGGAAGTACGGCCTTTAACGGAAGCCTTAGTACTTTGGAATATAAGGATTATTCGCCGGGTAACTATGCCTCCGCTGGCCCCCCAGATCAAATAAATATTTTGAGCAATGCCCCATCAAGCGGTACTATACGCGGAGCATTAACAGAAGAAGATCAGTGGGTTTATGTGATGAGCCAAACATCAGGGGCTATTAAGTTCGCAAACATAAACACCTATACAGGCGTGGGATCAAGCAAGGTATACGCAGCTTCTTACAGGGTTATTAACCATCAGTATCACAATACAGGGACGGCGGCTAACCGGATGTTACGATTCCCATCTGGCGGTCAGTTAAATAGTATAACTGATTCAGATATTTATACCACCGATACCTTGCCGATAATAAAGCAACTAATAACAGCATGGGAAATATATTTTACTAATACAGCCCATGACAGGGTATCAGAATCATATTGGACGATAGTAGACAGCTCTTGTACAAACCATGATGTGTATAGGGTACATTTTAAAAATAAATATGGGGCTTACGATTCCTTTTCTTTCACTAAGTCGCATCAAGTAAACACTGATATAAAAAGGGTGCAATATGAGAAGCCATTAGGAGAATTCAAATCAGGATCTTCTTATACATATAATAAAACGGACAGGTTTCGGACGAGCTATCACACCGAGTACCGCCCTACTATAAAGCTGAATTCTGACTGGATAACAGAGAGTCAATCCATATGGCTGGAAGAATTACTAACCTCTCCTGAAATCTATTTGGATGACGCAACGCATGGATTAATACCTATCAATATCATTGATACAAAGTACACTCAAAGGCAACATAAAACCGATAAGGTATTCAATCTTGTTATTGATTTTCAATATTCCTTTAATGAAAGAAGGCAACGGGCATGAACACTGAGTTAAAAATATATCAAACATCCGGTACTGTGTTTATGACATCAGGTACGATCGATTTGCATGATGATATACCTATCTCACTCAATTATTCTATTGCAGACATAAAGGAACCTCAGAAAAGAAACAGCGATTACTCAAAGACCGTCACTGTTCCTGGAACAAACAATAACAACAAGCTCTTCGCACACATCTATGAAATAGGTGTGGATAGATTGTATAATCCTAACCACAAGGTCGAGGCCCGTGTCTTTTATGGGAATCAGGTCTTCAAGGGGTTTATGCGTCTTGCCAAGATCAAAACTTTAAAAAATCAGAAGATAGAATATTACCTTGAATTAAAGGGCAGGCTCGATGATCTTTTTACTACGCTTGTTGATAAGAGATTGACCGATCTTACGTGGACGGATTTAAACCACGTCTATAACCGGGCAAATCAAATAGCATCATGGAGCACTCCGGTTGGGTCTAATTATGTTTATCCCTTCATTGATTATGGCTATTCTATAAACAAAATAGATTATGATGTTAATCACTTCTTCCCAGCGGTTTACATCAAGGAGGTGTGGGACAGGATTTTTAGTTATGCCGGGTTTCAGTATTCGAGTTCTTTTCTGACAGGGACCTTCTTTAAAAGTCTTATAATGCCGTTTGTCTCTGATAAGATGAGACTTTCCAATGCACAGATAACGGCAAGGAATTTTAGGGCAAGCAGGCTAACGACAGATCAAACAGATACTGTTACGGCTTTATGGGCTAACGCATGGGATTACGATACTGTAATTTTTAATAACGACAGCACCGCACCGAGCGAAGACGGAGGGGGTAATTATAATACAGGAACGGGCATTTATACAGTACCGGCAAACGGATATTACAATTTTGTTACGAGTATAGCCCTTTACGGCTCGGCTACTCCGAATGTGGCGAATCAGAACGTTAATAAAAATATTTACTGTTATCCGAGATTTGTAGTTAATAACGTAGCAACTACATACGGCACTCCACCTGTAATGAATCTCTCAACAGGATGCAGTACTTTGGTGTCCACTCCTCAAACATCTCCTACCTACACGCAACAGGTATCGTGGTCTGGCTTTTTGCAAGCCGGGGATACAGTGTATGTTCAGTTGCAGTCCCAACTATTCAGTACTTGTACCTCAGCTATTGATGATGTGACCTATGCGGTGAATGTAGATACAGGGTCATATTTTTATGCAAAGGTCGACCCTGAATTAAAAGACGGAGACACGGTGACATTTTCAAATACTCTGCCGCAGGAAATGAAGGCTACTGAATTTCTTATGTGGATAATGAAGATGTTTAATTTATACTTCGAGTATGATAAGGACACGCCTAACAAAATACATATAGCACCGAGAAATGATTTTTATAATACAACTGTTCAGGACTGGAGCGAAAAACAGGATGTAGAAAAGGAACCTGAGATAATCCCTATGGGAGCTTTAAATGCCAAAAGATACAGGTTCACGTACAAGAAGGACGGGGATGTGCTGAATAAAACCTATGAAAACACTTATGGAGAAGTTTATGGGGAGAGATACAAGGATGTGGACAATGATTTTTTGAAGAATACAGAAACGATGGAAATAGGCTTTAGTCCTACACCTTCCTATTCTTCTACTGCAAGCGACAGAATATATCCGGCAATACTTAATGTAGATTCGTCCATGCAGGTGGTTCATAACAAATCAATGAATCCACGCATACTTTACTACGGCGGTCTGAAGACGTGTCAAGCATGGAATTTCATATCAAAGACCGCTGGCACATCGCAAACCCAGTACCCGTACTGCGGACATTTGGATGATCCCACCACGCCGACTATTGATTTGAATTTTGGTGTCCCCTATGAAGTCTATTACATACCGCCTTGGCAGGGGGCGTATACGAATAACAATATTTATAACGTCTATTGGAGACAGTTCATTGAGGAGATAACTGACTATAATAGTTCGATTGTAACGGCTTGGTTTTGGCTTACACCTGTGGATATTTTAGAGGTTGATTTCAGGCACATATACAGATTCATGAATCAAAATTTCAGGCTTAATAAGATTTACGATTATAATCCATCTGCTCTTTCGCTTACTAAATGCGAGTTCATAAAAGTAAAAGCGGGAGTCCCTTTTGTGCCGCAGAATAAATACATCATCGGAGCAAACGATGATACTTTTAATTCTACCCTATAATGAACGAGCGAGTACCAAGAACGCCAACCTCTACCAGTCAAGGGAATAACCTTGCTGCTTTAATGGGCAATAACCAACAGCAGGTATATGGAATAAATAATTATGTGGCCTCAAGTGCGGAGAGGGTGGTAATTGTCGGTAATAATAATACAGTTGGGGAGCGGGCTCAGAACATAACTATTTTGAATAGTTCCGGTTGCATTGTAGCAGGGGGAGTTGTGAATGTGAGTATAATGAACTCTTCAGGCGTTACAGTAGTAGAGAGTAATGTTACCTATCAGAATAATGTACAGACATCGAGTTCACTGAATCCGATTTCTGGTGTCTATACACCAACGGTCAGCTTGCCGGTTAATTTAGACTCAATGCCCGTAGCGCAAGAAGGGCAATGGATGAGGGTCGGAAATGTATGTACGGTATCGGGATCAGTATCTGTTAATCCGACATCGACTGCAACATATACTTCTTTCGATCTGTCCACTCCCATCCCATCTGCTTTTACAAAGCCTTCAGAATGTGGAGGAGTTGCCTTTGCGGATGATATAGCCAGCATGGGCGCGGCTATTGCTGCCGATGTAGCAGATAGGGTACTGTTTGGATGGGTGTCTACCGATACGACGACAAAAACCATGCGATATTCATTTACGTTTAAAATAGTCTAATGCCCGACGATATAGTATTAAAAGTAGTCCTCGAATCAGACCTCGCCGATAAGTCGGTAGGGGATTTAAAGCGTGATTTCAAAGACCTTACACGGCAGATAAACGAGACGAAGATAGGGACGGCTGAATATAAATCAACCCTTGCTTCTTTGGGCATTGTTAAAGGGGGTCTTGAAGACCTGAAACAACAGATAAAAGCCCTCAATCCTGAGAGGCAGTTCGCGGCATTTGCAAAGGTTGGGTCAACGGTAGCTTCGGGTTTCGCGGCGGCACAGGCAGCAACAGCACTCTTTGGAAAGGAAAATGAGGATTTGATGAAGGTACTTGTCCGGGTGCAGGCGGCAACGGCACTGGCAAGCGGCCTTCAGGGGCTAGCCGGATTCGGAAAGGCACTACAAACGGCAGGCATGGCACTCAAAGCCTTTGCTCTTACAAATCCATTTACAGCCATTGCGGTAGGGATAGTAGCTGTCATTGCGTTAATAGCCAAGTTCACAGACGGATTGTGGGGGGCTAGTAAATCGTATCAGGCCAATGTAGATGCTGCAAATAAACAGCTTGGGATCGAGCAGAAGAAACTTGAATCAATAACGCTTCAGGAAAATATATTAAGGCTTCAGGGTAAAAGTGAAAAAGAAATTCTTGAAGCTAAAATTAAGCAGACAGATGAGGTGATCCGCGCAAGCGAAGCATCTCTTATCTCCACAAAAGAACAGATCAATGCGCAGATAGAAGTGGCAAAAAGGAACAGAGATGTTCTTGAGGGATACATAAAACTTGTTTCCGCTCCGCTAACTTTACTTTTAAAGGGGATCGACCTTGCAGGGGAAGCACTTGGAAAACAATTTGGTCTTGTAGATAAGTTTGCCGGTGGATTGGCTGAAATGGTATTCGACCCCAAAGCAATGGAGGATGAAGGGTTAAAGACTATTGAAGCGGCGGAAAAGAGTTTAGCCGAACTCAAAGACCAGCGCGCTGGATTTCAGATAGCGATTAATAAGATTGACCAAGAGGCAACAAAAAAAACTGAGGATGAAGCCACGAAAAAACTAAAAGAGATAAAGGAATTCTTGGACGAGAAGAAAAAGATTGAACAGGAAAATATAAACGAAAAGTATGCCTTTGAAAAAAAGGCGGAAGAGGATGCCATTAATGAAAAACTATCTAATGAAAAACTATCAAGGAATTTAGCAGGACTTCAACAAGCTCAAGCAGATGCGGATGTAGACGCAGAAAAGACCAAGAGAAGGGAAGCCATGATAAAGGAGTTTAAAGAAATGGTTGCCTCCCAGTCTTTTAAAGCGATAGGTGAGTTAGCTTTAGCATTTGCTGGCAAATCAGAAGCAAGTCAAAGACACGCATTTGCAATAAATAAAGCCGCCGGTATCGCATCTACTACAATAGATACCTTTATCGCTGCACAAAAGGCATATGCTTCTCAAGTACTTCCCGGTGATCCTTCCTCAGTAATAAGAGGTTATGTCGCGGCAGCGCTAGTAACCGCGCAGGGGCTTGCCCGAGTAGCGATAATAGCAAAGACTCAGTTCGGGGGAACATCAGGCGGCAATGGCCCCTCTCCTGGATCCGGTGGCGGTGGTGCTCCATCCATCTCATCACTACAGGCACAGGAGAATACCTTCCAGAAAACGCAATCAACACAAACACAAACCAACGAGCAGGGAGATTTTACGGGGTTTCAAGGTGCGGGTGCGAGACCCATCAGAGCATACGTGGTTGAAACAGAAATATCAGCAGTTCAGTCTAATGTAAGGAATATAGAAGAAAGAAGTAAATATTAAACCAAATACAATGAAAAAAATACCAGTTTACAAACTCAAGATCAACGAAAGAGATGATACTCCAATGGGAGTCAATTACATAGCCCTTGTCGATGATCCGGCAATACAGCTCAACTGGATAAAATTCGATAAGCAGATTAAATTCTCTGCCGATACAGACAGGCGGTTGATAACCGGAGCTTTCATGGTAGCCAATATGCCCATATACAGAAGGGATGAAATACGGGGGGAGTATTATGTAGTCTTTGATAAGGAGACTATTTATCAAATTGTGCAGAAATTCTTTATAAATGGCTTTGTATCAAACTTCAACATAATGCACGATGATGGAAGGAAAGCGGAAGGGGTATACCTGATTGAATCGTTTATGGTAGATGATACTCGCGGGGTTTTGCCTCCAAAGGCGTTTGATGGTATTTCTCAGGGGTCATGGCTTGCTACAGTGAAAGTGGATAACGATGAGATATGGAATGATTATGTAAAGACAGGCAAGCTCATGGGATTCTCTGTTGAGGGTATGTTTGCAATGGGGGATATGGTAAAAACAGATGAAGAAATACTAAGGGAAATACAGGATATTGTTAGGGGGTATTGATACCCCCCTCAAACGACTTGCCCCGGACTTATACTTAGGTGTATAAGCACGAACCAAATCTATTTATTCAATGTCATTAGAAAAAGCCATCAAAGAAGACCTTCCTGAACTGTTAAAATTTCTGAAGGCAAAATTCTCAACGTCAAAAACATTTAAATCCGATAACGGGGAACTCATCCATGATGGGGAGCTTGTAGTTGGTTCCGATGTGTTTTTAATGGAGGCGGATAAAAAGGTTCCTGCACCGGAGAAGACCTACAAACACGAAGACGGAACTGAAGTAACTGTCAAAGAAGGAAAGGTGATTGATATTAAAGCCGCTTCCGCCAAAACAGAAATGAATGCGAAGGAAATAGCCGAGGAGATTTTCAAGACATTCCCCAAAACAGATTTATCGGCTATTGAAGTTGCGCTTGGTGAACTCAAAACTACGCTTGCAGAAATTTCAAAACAGAAAAACGAACTGAAGGCAAAGGTGGATAAGTTCGAGGGATTTAAAGATGAAGTTATCGGAATTCTTGATAAATTTTCAAAGACTGCTTCAGTGACCCCTGCGGCACCAAAGAAAACCGATTCCNCAAAATCAATTTTCAACTCCGAAATGAGTTTTGATGAGCGGGTTAAACGCCTTCAAACTCTTCAGAGCTAAAAAAAAAATAACAAACACATTAATATCTACACACAATGGCATTTGACGTATCAGGCATAAGCACATGGAATGACGAAAGAAGCGATAAAAACCTTCTTCTTCAGACTGCACTTCTCACACCAAAATCAATGAAGTATTTCCGTAAGATCGGCGGTATTTCAGGTGAGAATGTGAAGCTGCCCGTATTTGAAACAACTACACCGTGGCAGGCAGGCACAGGATGTAATTACACCACTTCCGGCACAACCACAATCACTCAAAAAACCATTACCACGGTTCCTGTGACCGTTCAGGAGACCATCTGCCCAAATACACTTCAGGATTTGTTCACTAAGCAGACATGGATTCCCGGCAATACCTCTACCCCTGAAACAGGTGAAGTTATTTCATGGTGGGTTGAACGTAAATTAGCACAATTAGGCATCCAACTTGAACGGGCTCTGTGGCAAGCTAAGACGACCTACACAAACGCCACATATCTCAAGCATTTTGACGGATTTATCGAAAAAATTGATGCGGCTTCTGACGAAGTGGTAGTAACCGCCCGCACGAGCATAACCACATCAAACGTACTTGATATTTTTGATGAGTTCTGCTTCAATGCCACTACCGGAATACCGAATCAGATTGCTGATAAAGACCCTAAGATTTTCTGCGGGTATGATACTTTCAGAATCCTTCAGAATAAACTCTGGACAGGCAATTATTTCAATGTAAAAGCTGAAGGAAGCAGCCTCGACGCGTTTGAACTGATGTATCCCGGCACAAACATCAAAGTAATTGGTGTCCCTGGACTGAACAACAATTCTCCTGTTGATTCCGGATCTTTAGCAACGGCTGTAAAAAATCGGATTTTCGCTACCTATACCGACAATCTCGTGGTAGGTTTTAACGTGGAAGCCGACACTTCAAATTTCGAAGTATGGTATTCTAAAGATGACCGTAACATTAAATGTCACATGAGATTCTTCGTAGGGGTACTTCCTGTATTTACTGACGAGATCGCGGCATACGCTAACACATAATAAAAACGGGGCAGATGTAAAAAGTCAGCCCCTTTACTATAAAACATGGCTTGCGCTCTAACCACATCAATGCTTCTTGACTGCCGGGACTCGGTAGGCGGACTGAAGGAAATAAAGATCCACGCACACCCAGGACTCACTGAGGTAGCGGCAGATTATACCGTTTCTTCCGGTGTTGTTACTATCGCATCAGGAAATCGGACCGGCTGGTATACATGGAGCCTTGAAAAAGAGACTGCATCCTTTGATGAGAATATAACCACTAACATTCAGAACGGTACGACCTTTTATGAGCAGATACTAAATGTGGTGTTTAATAAATTCTCAGCAAAGAACAGAAACGAGATCGCTATCTACGCACAGACCCCGGTACAACTGGCCGTTAGAGATATGAATGATAACTACTGGCTCATTGGTTTAGATTATGGCGCAGATTTAACCGCAGGTAAACACTCAAGCGGTACGGCACGCGGGGATCGCTCAGGCAGCACATTAACATTTACGGCAAAAGAAAGCCAGTCTATTGTAAATATGTCGGCAGCCACCTATAACACACTGATTGACACATAAAGAATATCTTTGTTATCCATTCACTAACTTGGCGGGCGTTTACGTCCGCCTTTTTAGTTTAAATAAGAAGCATGAATGCAAACCATAACGAAGAATACAAACAACACCCTATACTTCACGCTTACAGAGAAGGTGACACTAACCACGCCCTTCTTTCTGGTGAGGGTAGAGGGGCGAAGTTCATCTATTGTAAAGCGGTTTATCTTACCTTCGGACCAGAGTAGCTATACGGACAGATACAATAAATTCACAATCACAGAGAGCACTACGGAAATACTGACAAGCGGAACGATAACATTAACAAGTGGAGATTATGATTACAGGGTGTACGAGCAGTCAAGTTCAACTAATCTGGATGAGCTTGAGGCAACGGTAAAAACACCGATTGAATACGGACTATTAAAGGTACTGGGAACGGACAATACATATAATGCGCCTTTAGATGAAAAAGAATACAAATACCCTACCTAAAGCTGTATTCAGCGCAGGAAATATAACCATTCTGAAGATGGCTGCCCATGACGTGCCATCTTTTAAAGAAATACAGGGTAAGGAATGGGTATTATACGGCAAAAAAAATGAATACCCGCTTTATCTTCTTGATCTTTATAACCGATCCAGTAAGCATAATGCTATTGTAAACGGAAAGGCAAAGTATGTATTCGGTCAGGGCTTCGGAAAAGACGGGGAAGAAATAGTTAATTCAGATAACGAGACGCTCAATGAGGTCACTACGAAATGTATTCTCGACTGCGAACTATTCTCTGGATTTTATATGGAGATTATATGGGAAAGGGCAGGAAATAAGATAGCGGAAATACGCCACATGGACTACTCCGATATGAGGAGCAATAAAGACAACACCGAGTTTTATTGGAGCGAAAAATGGACAAGGGAACATAGGGATAATCCGGGGGAATTTATTCGAAATGACAACCCGGATGATGTTAAAACATACAAACCTTATGAAGAGAATGACAAAACCGGGGCTCAGATATTTTTTTACAAGGCATACCGTCCGGGATTAAAGACCTATCCTTTGCCTGAATATCAGGGAGCAGTGGTTCATATTGACATCGACATTCAGATAGGGGATTACTGGAATAACGCTATTCATAATGGATTTTCGGCAAGTCACATTATCAATTTTTATAACGGTATTCCTACAGAGAAGGAGCAGCAGCGATTAGAAGAGAAGATTGGGGCTAAACTCACCGGAGCGCGAAGCAAGAAGTATGTATTAAATTTCACCGACCTCAAGGATAAGGGAAGCGATGTACAGAAATTAGAGCCGGAAGATTTGGACAGGCACTTGCAAATACTCAATGAGACGGTGCAGCAGGAAATATTCACAGGGCATCATGTTACCAGCCCGATGTTATTTGGTATTAAGACTTCGGGGCAACTTGGTGGCAGAAGCGAACTGATTGAAGCCAACGAACTATTCCAGAACATTTATGTAACTCCAAAGCAGCAGTTGTTTGAAAAACTGATAGGCATTGTGGCGAAAGCGAAAGGCATTAAAGGGGAACTGAAGTTGGGCAAGATTGAGCCGATAGGGTATATATTCTCAGAGTCAATTATGGTAAAATATCTACCTGAAAGAGCCATATCAGAAATGGTAGCACAAAGAATGGGTGTTGACCTGACAAAATACCCCGAACATGAACAAGAACGGGAAGATAAAAAGGAAGCAGAAAATACAAAGAAGTTCAAAAAAGAAACAGAGGATCGGGTGATACTGGAACTAAGAAAGCGCGGAAAGAAACGAGGAGGGAAAGTACTTAAATCCCGTCCAGTGGAGTGGGTTTATTCAAAACACAAACAAACAGAGGAAGAGTTAATAACCTTCGCTAAAGACGCTATAACCAAAGACCCATCCATTGTTTCTATCAGCCCTCCATCCGCAACACTGCCAAAGAGAGCTGAAGGCAAAGCCCCAAGCATAGATGTGGTTTATGCTTACGCATGGAGGGACGCTATACCTGTTGACGAAAGAGACACAGACGATCACCCATCAAGGGAATTTTGTGTAGAGATGATGGAAATGAGCGAAGCCGGTATGACATGGACACGGGAAGATATTGATTCTCTTGAAAATGAAATAGGTA
>C687J26845_10000538_pt1 | contig 25052 bp, 22 predicted proteins | sample RifCSPlowO2_12_FD_26845 | JGI IMG/M metagenome (IMG submission 26845)
GCGAGCAGCTGCGCGACGCCGAAGCCGATGCCGCGCGAGCCGCCGGTGACGAGCGCTGTGCGTCCTTTCAAATCGAGTTCCATGGGGTCGTCCTTATGTCGTTATTTGGCGACAGACCGGCGTGTCGATGCCCGCCGCAAGGCGCTATTCTACTGCAGGCGGTCCGCCTAGTTTGTCAGACTTTGGTTCGACAAACTCCTAAGGCGAAGCGCCAAGTCCGACAGGCTGCTAGCGGTCAACCGTCGCCAGCACTGCGCGTTAAAGGAGCATCCGAAAGCTTTTTTCGGTAAAACCCCATCATATTGAGAAAAGGAATGACGCCATGAGCAAGTTATTGTCCATCCTGATTGCAACCGTGTTTGCGGCGACGACCATGACTGCCGCGGCGCAAGCGCCCAAGGCCACCCCGGCAACGCCGGCCCAACCGGCCACCCCGGCCAAAGGTGATGCGGCGAAAGCGACCCCGGCGACCCCGGCCCAGCCCGCCACGCCCGCGAAGGCCGCCGATGAATCCAAGGCCGGCGCCAAGAAAGCCACGGGCAAGAGCAAAGCCAAAGCCAAGGGCAAAGCCAAAGCCAAGGGCAAAGCCAAGGGCAAGGCCAAAACCGATGCCAAGAAAGCAGCCGAAACCGACAAGAAGTAACGCATCAGAACGCGGATAAAACCGCGGGTCGGAGCAACAAAGGCGGGAAGCTATCCCGCCTTTTTTGTTGCTGTCGCCCGGCAGGGCGCACTTACTTGGAGGTGGAAGTCCTCTACATACCCGGCAAGGGGAAGTGTTAGCCGAACGGCAAGGGTGTCCGTCGTGAGGCGGAATCTGAAGGAAGCTGTAGGCAAAGCGCTGGCCTGACGAACAGGAAGCGGATAGGAGGCGACGCATTGGGGTGAGGCGGCCAATATCGTCAAAGCCCGATACTTGCACGGAGCGATGCGGCGTATATCCGACAGGCGTAAGCGTGAAGGGGGGTGTGCAATACCCGGGGAGGTCTGGCGATCTGCCACGGGCTACTGGCGTCGGAAGGCGCTGGGATGGGTTGCCAGAAGTCAGCAGAGGGCATAGTAGGGTGCTGATTTGGCCCGAAGGCCCGAACGTGAAGCACCGCGAGTAGGATGATAGATCTCGATGCGAGCCAGTGAGGCAAAAACGCAGTGGGAAGCTGCGGCCTGTCCCGAGGGAGGCGGACGGAATTCGCCCGAACTCCGTGCAGGTGCGGAGGCGCGCGCGGCGGCTATTGGGCGAACGAAAGCGGAGGGGCTGCGGCTGATGGAATCCGTAGTCGAACGCGGCAACATGCGGCTGGCATATCAGCGGGTGGTCGAGAACAAAGGTGCACCGGGAGTTGATGGATTGACGGTGACTGAGTTCAAAGACTGGCTGAAGGTAAACTGGCCGAGCGTCAAGGCAGCGCTGCTGGAAGGTCGATACATTCCGCAAGGGGTGCGTGCAGTGGACATCCCCAAGGCAACTTGGATCGGGAACTGGAAAGGCGGGGGCACACGTTTTGCCGGTACGCCGATGACTGCAATGTGTATGTGCGCAGTCTGAAGGCGGCGCGCAGGCTGATGGGGACGCTGACGATATTTCTCGAAGGCAAACTCAAGCTCAAGGTCAACGCGGCCAAGAGCGCCTGTGCGAGACCTTGGGAACGTAAGTTCCTGGGCTACAGCCTGACGGCTCACCGGGAGCCGAGGCTCAAGATCGCCAAAGGCAGCCTGAAGCGACTGGCGAACCGAGTACGAGAAATCGTGCGCGGCAACGCCACGCGCAGTCTGCAGTTCACGATTGAACGCCTCAACCCGCTGCTGCGGGGCTGGATGGCCTACTTTCGGCTGACCGAGGTCACAAAGGCGTGTTGCAGGAGTTGGACGGGTGGATCAGGCGCAAGCTGCGGGTGCTGCTGTGGCGTCAGTGGAAGCGCGTGTACACTCGGGTAAAGATGCTGAGGCGAAGGGGACTGGATGAGCCGCGGGCGTGGCGCTCGGCCACCAACGGGCGCGGCCCGTGGTGGAACGCTGGTGCCAGCCACATGAACGCGGCCTATCCGACATCCTTCTTTACCTCCATGGGGCTGGTTTCGCTGCTGGACACTCAGCTGCGTATTCCAGTGTGTTTCATGAACCGCCGGATGCGGAACCGCACGTCCGGTGGTGTGAGAGGACGGCGGGGGTGACCCCGCCTCCTACTCGGTGTGTTTGGTGGTTACCGCCTGAACAGCGCGGTCGATAAATACCCTCACTGCGATATTGCGGATTTCCAGGCACGGTTTGATGCCTGTTTCATGAGGCGGCGCGGGGAATCAGTGGTCGCGGCCGTTGCCCGCCGCGGTGTGCGTGAGATCAGGCAACACCATACCTCCTGAACCACTCCTGCATTTTCTTCCAGCCGTCGTCCGCCGCTTCCTTGCGGTAATTCGGCCGGTAATCGGCGTAGAAGGCGTGCGGCGCTTCGGGATAGACGATGATCTCCGACGTTGTATTGCCCGCGGCTTTGAGCGCGGCGCGCATCTCCTCGACATGCGCAACCGGGATGCTCGCGTCCTGACCGCCGTATAAGCCACGCACCGGCACCTTGAGGTGCGGCGCAAGCTCCACCGGGTAGGCGGGTTGCAGCGGCGCTTTCTGCGGCGCGACCAGCCGGCCATACCATGCGACGCCGGCCTTCACCTTCGGATTGTGCACGCAGTAAGTCCAGGTGATGCGTCCGCCCCAGCAGAAGCCGGTGACACCCAGGCGCGAGGTGTCGGCCTTGCCGGTCGACTCGGCGTAAACCACGGAAGCATCGAGGTCGGACATCACCTGGCTGTCGGGGACATGGTTAACGACCTTGGCGAAGATTTCCTGATTGTCGGTCATCTTCGACACGTCACCCTGGCGGTGGTAGAGCTCGACCGCGATCGCGAAGTAGCCGAGCTTGGCGAGCCGGCGGCAGACATCCTTGATGTGCTCGTGGACGCCGAAGATCTCCTGCACCACCAGCACCAACGGGAACTTGCCGTTCTTGTCGGGATGCGCGCGATAAGCGGGCACCGGGCCGGTCATGGTTTGCATCCGGGCCTCGCCCGCGACGAGACCCTTGTCGTCGGTGGTAATGACGGTCGAGGCGATCGGCTGCACGATTTTCGCAAAGCCTTGCGGCAGCAGTGAAGTCACGAGATCGCGCAGGCGGGTCTCGGCTTGCGGCAACACGCCGTGCAGAACGGAATCGGTCATGATGTGCTCCTCCTTGAGTGCGGATATTGGAAGTGTCGGGCGGGTAAACCGGAAAAATTATAACACCGCAAATCCCCGCAGCTTGACACTGCCGCGCGCAGCGGCATAGATTCCCTGCTCCGCTGTTTCCATCCCGTTCGAGGAGAACCACACGGTGAAAATCACGAAAATCACGAGCTACACGGCGCATCCCGGCTGGCGCAAGAACCTGATCTTCGTCAAGGTCGAGACCGATGCCGGCATGCACGGCTGGGGCGAGGCCTATTCGCAATACGACCGCGACCGCGCGGTCGTCGCTCAGCTGGAAGCGCTCGGGCCCTACGTGGTGGGGCGCAGCCCGTTCGACGTCAAGCACTTCACCCAGCTTGCGTTCGACGATTACGCGGCGCGTCGCGGGTCACTGGAGCTGTTCTGCGCTATCAGCGGCATCGAGCAGGCGATGTGGGATATCGTGGGCAAGGCATGCCATCAGCCGGTCTACAATCTCCTCGGGGGACGCTGCCGCGACCGGATCCGCGTCTACGCCAACGGCTGGAGTTACGGCATGAAGGAACCGGCGGACTATGCACGCGCCGCCGAGAAAGTCGTTGCGCAAGGCTTCAATGCGCTCAAGCTTGATCCGCTGCCCGCGCCATGGCGCACGTATATCCCCAAGGAGCACGAGGAGCGGGCGGTGCGGGTGGTCAAGGCCGTGCGCGATGCGGTGGGACCGGAGATCGATATTCTGATCGACCAGCACCGGCGGCTCGCGCCGATGCATGCGATCCGGCTCGACAAGCGCCTTGCCGAGGTCGGCCTCTACTGGATGGAAGAGTCGTGTGCGGCGGAGTTTCCCGATGAACTGGCGGAGTTTCCCGATGAACTGGCGGCGATACGCCGTGAGACGGGGCTGCCGATAGTGATCGGGGAAGCGACTTACACCAAGACTGGATTCCGGCCGCTGCTGGAAAAGCGCTGCGCCGACATCCTCAACCCGGACGTTGCATGCTGCGGCGGCATCCTCGAGCTGAAGGAGATCGCGGCGATGGCGGAGTCCTTTCTGGTCGCCATGTCGCCGCACAACTACAACTCCACGGTGGTGGCGCTGGCCTCGACGGTACACGCCTCGGCGACCATGCCCAATTTCATCATCACCGAGTATTTCCTGCCTTTCGTCGAGTTCGGCGACACGATCTCGCCCAATCAGCTGAAGCCCAGGAACGGTTACATCGAACTGCCGACCGCGCCGGGCCTCGGCGTCGATCTCGATGAGGAAGCGTTGAAGCAGGTGCCGGGCAAGCCCTATGCGCTGCGCAAACTGCGGCAGCCGGCGGACGAGAGCGGCGGAATCTGACGCGGTTGATGGCTTTCGAGGGAGAAGCCGCAGCGCAGCAAGGGTTAGCGCCGGATGCCGCGAGGCGGGCGGCTACGTCCGCAGCCGCACCACGGCTTCGCCGCCTTCGAGTTCGATGTGGGCGCCGAAGCGGGCGCTGCGCCCGGCGATATTGGCGAGCGCGTCCTGCTCGTTTCTCATCGCGCACAACACGGTTTCGTTGCGGTCATTGTGCCGCACGAACTGAAAAGCGACTTTCTCGATGTCCCGGTCCTCGAGGGTAAGGCGCGCGATCATGCCGACCCAGTCGCCGTGCTTCCTGCCGCCATGGCCGGTGTGAAACGAGAAGCTGCCGAGCCCGTAGAAAATCGGCTTGCCTTTGTAGATTTCCACCGGCAGCGAGTAGTGCGGTCCGTGACCGATGACGATGTCGGCGCCGGTGTCGATCGCGGCGTGGGCGATTTCGGTCATGTACTGCAATACGTCCTCGTGGAGCCCCCAGTGATGTGAGGCGACCACAATATCCACCTGCTTCCTCAGCGCGCCGAGGTCATCCCGGTATCGCGCAAGATAATCAAGGTCGGCCCAGGTCAGGATTTCGGGAGGTACGCCGGGTCGGTTTGCCGGCGGCACCTCCGGCCGCGTCTTGTGCAACGGCAGCTGATAGGCGGTGTGGCCTCGGATTACCGCAACGCCCGCCGAGTGCTCGCCCGCTTCGTGATTGGTCGGCCAGTAAACGGAAGTGCGCTGGAGGAAACCGAATCGCAGCCCGTTGCGTTCGATTACAGCCGGCGCGCGCGCCTGTTGCCGGTTGGCGCCGGCGCCGGCGTGCGCGATGCCGAGCTTGTCGAGTTCCCGCAGGGAGGACTGGATAGCCTCTGTTCCGTAGTTGACGTTATTGGCGTTACCTACAACATGAAAGCCGGCCAGTGTCAGGGCGCGTCCCGCCGCCGGCGCCGCGTAAAAGCCTTCGTCCATCAGCGAGCGTTCCGCGGGAGGTTGATACAGGCAACATTCGAGGTTGGCAAACAGCACGTCCGCGCTTTTCAGCGTGTCCGTGACGCGCGCGAACGGCGCCAGCGGATCGGCGACGTTCATCAGATTGATGTCGCCAGTGAAGAGCATGGAACGGTGCATGGCGGCGTCCTTCTTGTCAGTTCGTGGGAAAAGGGGCCGAAAGGGGCCGGGCCGGTCGGTGATTATATCCGACGGCTTGGCTATTCACGCGGTCGAATCAGGCGCGCGTCATCAGTATCCAACGCGGCCCATCCGCCTGCTGGCGCCGATCGCACCGGGCGGCGGCAACGACAACGCGGCGCGCCTGGTCGGCAACGGGCTGGGTGAAGTCCTGGGGCAACACAGTGCAGCAGTGAAGATAGCTCTTGACAGCACACGCCGGGAGCGACAAGCTTAGCGCGGGGTCCGAATGATGGAATCCCGCCGGAGACGGTGTCGACAGCGGGGGGAGAAGGTGCCGTTTCGGAGAGCGGAAAGCAGATGTTCAAAAACATCCTGATACCGACCGATGGTTCCGAGAAATCGCAGCGCGCGGTGCGTACCGGCGTTGATCTCGCCGGGATTCACCAGGGGAAGGTCATCGGCATCCATGTCATTCCCGATTACCATCTGCTGATCGCCTACGAAGGGGCGTTCGACCCGGTGACGGAAGAACGTATCGAGGAGGAGGCGAAGACACGCGCCGAGAGTTATCTCGCCTTCGTCAGCAAAACCGCGCAAGACGCCGGCGTGCCGTGCGACACGGTGTGCGAGACCAGCGATCATCCCTACGATGCGATACTCAAGACCGCGGATGCGAAGAATTGCGACCTGATCGTGATGACTTCCCATGGACGCAAAGGACTTGCTGCCGTGCTTCTGGGCAGCGAGACGCGCAAGGTTTTGACCTACGCCAAAGTGCCCGTGCTGGTCGTGCGCTGAGTCCCGTTCCGCGATCCAGACGGGCCGGCAACGCCCGCCCGGTTCCGATCCGCCAACTGCTAGCTGGCCATATCGATTTAGTTTTTCTCACTTTTGGCCTGTAAATATTTTGGTGCAAAGCAGCAAAAAATGCTTGCGGGAGATCGTCTCCGTTGGCATAATGGTGACGTGTTGGATGCTCTCGCGAGCATCGGCATATCCTCCAAAACCTCCTCCTTTGGTGGAACCTCAGCGCAACCCTCCGGGGTTGCGCTTTTTTTTCGGCTAAAAATGTGAGTGAGTGCTCGCGTTTAGGACGTACGCACGATGTGCCCCAGGTTGTCACTCGCCTATGCGGCAATGCGAAATAATCATGTTTCGCCCAGAGCGGCCAAGAGGCCATGTCTTAGCCGAAAAGCGCACCCATTACCCAAGCCCGTCGCCAGCACCGCATAACCTGCGGCCATTGGGAGAAAGTGCTCCTGCGCCGCTGGCGGTCGACGCGCTACGTTCAACCGCGACGGCCGCGGCAGGTTGCCCAAGCAGGCGGCGGCTGATTTGTTATACTCCGCGGTCCAGCGGATCGCGGCGCAGTTTCAGCGACAGGACCGTAATCGCGGTGCACCTCACGTCAAGAGAATCATCTACGCCTTGCAGGTCATTGGCTGTCGCGCCGGGGTAGCGGGCGACAACGCTTCAGGTTGGCGGTCTTGATTCCGGAATATTGACTGCGGTCAAGGCTCATTCGTGACGAGCTGTATAGATTTACTGCGATTCGCGGCAGCCTAGGAGTTTGTCGGACTTGGCCCGGACAAACTCCTAATGCAAAACCGGCGCCAGGAAAATTGCAAGAGAACATGATAGGTATGCGAATTCACCCTCAGTTTTCTTCACGTTCGACCAGTTCGGCGGGTTTTTTCGGAATGGTCAGCCGGTTTTGCTTTTAGCAGCCTGTTCGGGCTGTTAAGTCCGACAGGCTGCTAGCCGATATCACACAGGCCGATAATGAAAATTCACGAGTATCAAGGCAAGGAAATCCTCCGCAAGTATGGTGTCGCCACGCCGCGCGGCATCCCCTGTTTCAGCGTCGACGAAGCCGTGGCGGCGGCGCAAGAACTCGGCGGCAAGGCGTGGGTGGTCAAGGCGCAAATCCACGCCGGCGGACGCGGCAAGGGCGGCGGGGTGAAGCTCGCAAAATCCCCGGCTGAGGTCGAGCAGCACGCGAGCCAGGTCCTCGGCATGCAGTTGAAGACCCATCAGACGGGGCCGGAAGGGCAGAAGGTGCGGCGGTTGCTGATCGAAGAGGGCGCGAACATCAAGAAAGAACTCTACGTCGGCATGGTCGTCGACCGCGGATCGCAGCGCGTGGTGCTGATGGCGTCCAGCGAAGGCGGGATGGACATCGAAGAAGTCGCGGCCAGGACGCCCGAGAAGATCCACAAGGTGGCGATTGACCCGATGACGGGCCTTGCCGGCACGGAAGCGGAAGATATCGCGCGCAAAATCGGCATTCCGGAAAAGGCGGTGGCGCAGGCACGCGATTTTCTCCAAGGGCTATACAAGGCGTTTGACGACACCGATGCCTCGCTTGCCGAGATCAATCCGCTGATCCTGACCGGCGAGGACAAAGTGCTGGCGCTCGACGCCAAGATGAACTTCGACGACAACGCGCTGTTCCGTCACCCTGACATCGTTGCCATGCGCGACCTCGACGAAGAAGACCCGGCCGAAATCGAGGCGTCAAAGTTCGACCTCTCGTACATCCAGCTCGATGGCGACATCGGCTGTCTCGTCAACGGCGCCGGCCTGGCGATGGCAACCATGGACATCATCAAGCTCTACGGCGGGAGCCCGGCCAACTTCCTCGATGTCGGCGGCGGCGCCTCGACCGAGAAGGTGACGGAAGCATTCAAGATCATGCTCAGGAACCCCAAGCTCAAGGCGATTCTCGTCAATATCTTCGGCGGGATCATGAAATGCGACGTGATCGCCGAGGGCGTGGTAACGGCTGCCCGGGAAGTACACCTCAAAGTGCCGCTGGTGGTGCGGCTCGAGGGCACCAATGTCGAGCTGGGCAAGAAAATTCTTGCCGAATCGAGCCTGCCTATCATTTCCGCCAACAACATGGCCGATGCGGCGGAGAAGGTAGTTGCCGCGGTAAGAAAAACAGTGAACGAGTGAATGAGTGAATGAGTGAAAGGCGGAAGCGCGACGTTCGGCTCGTTCACCCGTTTACTCGTTCACCAGGTTCAATGAACCGGAAAGCCAAGCATGTCGATCCTGATCAACAAAGATACGAAACTAATCACCCAGGGCATCACCGGAAAGACCGGGCAGTTCCACACCAAAATGGGCAAGGAATACGCCAACGGAAGGAACTGCTATGTCGCAGGCGTGACGCCGAAGAAGGGTGGCCAAAGCTTCGAGGGCATCCCGATTTTTGAGACGGTGAAAGAGGCGAAGAAAGCGACCGGCGCGACGGTATCGGTGATCTACGTGCCGCCGCCGTTCGCCGCGGCAGCGATAGAAGAAGCGGTCGATGCCGAACTCGAGCTCGTAATCTGTATCACCGAGGGCATCCCGGTGCGCGACATGATCCGCACGAAGTACAAGATGCAGAGCAGGAACACCCGGTTGATCGGTCCCAACTGCCCGGGCGTGATCACCCCCGACGAAATCAAGATCGGCATCATGCCCGGCCATATCCACAAGAAAGGGCCGGTCGGCGTCGTGTCGCGCTCGGGGACGCTGACTTACGAAGCGGTGGGGCAGTTGAGGGAAGTCGGATTGGGTCAGTCGACCTGCGTCGGCATCGGCGGCGACCCGGTCAACGGTCTCAAGCACATCGACGTCATGAGGATGTTCAACGACGATCCCCGAACCGAAGCGGTGATCATGGTGGGCGAGATCGGCGGCTCGGAGGAGGAGGCCTGCGCGCGCTGGGTCAAGGACAACATGAAGAAGCCGGTCGTCGGGTTTATCGCGGGCGTGACCGCGCCGCCCGGAAAGCGCATGGGCCATGCGGGCGCGATCATCTCCGGCGGCAAGGGCACGGCGGCTGAAAAACTCGCGGTCATGGAGGAGTGCGGGATCAAGGTCACGAGGAATCCCGCCGAAATGGGCAAGCTGCTCAGAGCTATCCTCAAATAGCCGGATTGGCATCGATTTGGAGGAACAATAATTGCAAGGCGGCAGACCCAAGCGCGGCAAAGCCATGCGCGGCAAGCCCAAAGGCCGTGCGGTTGAGCCGCGCGCGGCAGCGGAAGTGCAGGCTTTGCTCGGATCCGCGCCGCGCCGCCACGAGCTGCTGATCGAGCATTTGCACAAGATCCAGGATCGCTACGGTTGCATCTCGGCGGCGCATATCGTTGCACTGGCGCGCGAGATGAAGCTCGCAATGACCGAAGTCTACGAGGTCGCCACTTTCTATCACCACTTCGACGTCGCCAAGGAAGGCGACAAAACGCCGCCGGCACTGACGGTGCGCGTCTGCGAGTCGCTGTCGTGCGCGCTTGGCGGCGCAAATCAGCTGATCAGCGAACTGAGGCGCGCGCTGGGCGACGGGGTGCGCGTAATTCCGGCGCCGTGCCTCGGACGCTGCGAGCAGGCGCCGGTCGCAGTGATCGGCCAGAATCCGGTGGCGCAGGCGACGGTGGACAAGGTAAAGCAGCTCGCCGCGGCGAAGAAGACGAAATGCCCGGTCGGAAAGTACATCACCTACGCCGAGTACCGTAAGAGCGGAGGTTATCGCCTCGCCGCGGAGTGCCTGGCGGGCAGGCGCGACGCCGAAGCGATCATGAAAACCATGGAAAATTCGGGCCTGCGGGGGTTGGGCGGCGCGGGTTTCCCGGCAGGTCGCAAGTGGCGCATCGTGAGAAACGAGCCCGCGCCGCGGCTCATGGCGGTCAACATCGACGAAGGCGAGCCGGGGACGTTCAAAGACCGCTACTATCTCGAGCGCGATCCGCACCGCTTCCTCGAAGGCGCGATCATCGCGGCGTGGACGGTGCAGATTTCGGAAGTCTATCTCTACCTGCGCGACGAGTACGCGGGTTGCCGCGAAATCCTCGAGCGCGAGATCACGGCGCTTCAAGCCGATCCGCCCTGCCCCTTGCCGCCGATCTACCTGCGGCGCGGCGCCGGCGCCTACATCTGCGGGGAGGAGTCGGCGATGATCGAATCGATCGAGGGCAAGCGCGGCATGCCGCGGCTGCGGCCGCCGTATGTGGCGCAAGTGGGCCTCTTCGGCTACCCCACGCTCGAGCACAACATGGAAACGCTCCATTGGGTGCGTGAGATACTGGAAAAGGGTGCCGACTGGTTTGCTTCCCAAGGCCGTCACGGGCGCAAGGGCCTGCGGTCGTTCTCGGTATCGGGGCGAGTCAAAAAGCCGGGTGTGCATCTGGCCCCGGCGGGCATCACGGCCAAGGAATTGATCGAAGAGTACTGCGGCGGCATGCTGCCGGGTCACGAGTTCTACGCTTATCTGCCCGGCGGCGCTTCGGGCGGCATTTTGCCGGCTTCGATGGGTGATATTCCGCTCGACTTCGATACGCTCAACGAGCACGGCTGCTTCATCGGCTCGGCAGCCGCGATCATTCTGTCGGACAGGGACAAAGCGAGCGCAGCAGCGCGCAACGTGATGAAGTTTTTCGCCGACGAATCGTGCGGCCAGTGCACGCCGTGCCGCGTCGGCACCGCCAAGGCGCTGCAGTTGATGGAAAAAGCGCGCTGGGACCAAGGTCTGCTTGAGGAACTTTCGGGCGCGATGGCGGACGCATCGATATGCGGCCTGGGCCAGGCTGCGCCCAATCCGATCCGCTGCGTGATGAAGTATTTCCCGAAGGAAATCGAATGAAAGGTGAAACGTGAAACGTGAAATGTGAAACGTCCCCTCTCCCCCGTCACCGGGGGAGAGGGTTAGGGTGAGGGGGCTCACTTTTCACGTTTCACTTTTCACCTCACCGGAGGTGACAAATGACCGCATTGAGCAAACAGGAATACGACGCGATGCCGGTCGAGTTCAAGCTGAACGGCAAGGATGTGGTCGGCTATTCGAACGAGATGATCATCCAGGCGGCCAAGCGCTACGGCATCGAGATTCCGCATCTCTGCTACAAGGAAGGCATGCGCCCCGACGGCAACTGCCGCGCCTGCATGGTGGAGATCAAGGGCGAGCGGGTGCTCGCGCCTTCCTGCTGCCGCAAGCCAGCACCCGGCATGGATGTCACCACCGACAACGCGCGCGCGCTGGCCTCGCAGAAAATGGTGCTCGAGCTGTTGCTCTCCGACATCCCGAAGAAACGCCATACGCTCAATTCCGAGCTCGACCAGTGGGTGGTGAAGCTCGAGGTCGGCAAGCCGCGTTTTGCCCGCCGCCGCCAGCCCAGAGCCGATCTCTCGCATTACGGCATTGCGGTCAATCTCGATTCGTGCATCCAGTGCACGCGCTGTGTGCGCGCCTGCCGCGAGGAGCAGGTCAACGACGTGATCGGTTACGCATTTCGCGGCGAGCATTCCAGGATCGTGTTCGACCTCGACGATCCGATGGGGAACTCGACGTGTGTCGCGTGCGGGGAGTGCGTGCAGGCATGTCCGACCGGCGCACTGATGCCGGCGCGCGGCGTCGGCATGGTGAAACCCGACAAGCAGGTGCACTCGGTGTGTCCGTATTGCGGGGTGGGCTGTCAGATGACCTATCACGTGAAGGACAACAAGATCCTATATGTTAACGGTCGGGATGGCCCGTCGAATCACGGTCGGCTGTGCGTCAAAGGGCGCTACGGTTTCGACTACGTGAACCACAAGCAGCGCCTGACCAAACCGCTCATCCGCAAGCCGGGGGTGCCGAAGTCGGCGGAGTTCGCGATGGACCCGGCGAACCCGGCCGAAAACTTCCGCGAGGCGACGTGGGAAGAAGCACTCGACGTTGCGGCGAGCAAGTTGAAGGAGATCCGGGACACGCACGGCAAACACGCGCTGTGCGGCTTCGGCTCGGCAAAGGGCAGCAACGAAGAGGCGTATTTGTTCCAGAAACTGGTGCGCGTGGGTTTCGGCAGCAACAATGTGGACCACTGCACGCGGCTGTGTCACGCGTCGAGCGTCGCCGCGCTGATGGAAGGCGTCAGCTCGGGCGCGGTTTCGAATCAGGTCAACGACGTGATGAAGGCCGAGGTGGTGCTCCTGGTCGGCGCGAATCCGACATCGAACCATCCGGTCGCGGCGACCTGGATCAAGAACGCGGTGAAACGCGGCACCAAGCTCATCGTAGCCGATCCGCGCCGCTCCGATCTTGCGCGCCACGCGACCTATTTCCTGCAGTTCAAGCCCGATACCGATGTCGCCCTGCTGAACGCGATGATGCACACGATCGTGCACGAGGGACTGGTCAACGAGGATTTCATCACGAGCCGCACCATCGGTTACGACGAGTTGAAAAAGAATGTTGAGAAATATAGTCCCGAGGCGATGGCGCCGGTCTGCGGCATCCCCGCCGAGACCATCAAGGAGGTCGCGCGGCTCTACGCCAAGTCCAAGGGATCGATGATCCTGTGGGGCATGGGAATTTCCCAGCATATCCACGGCACCGACAACGCACGATGCCTGATCGCGCTGTGCATGATGGCCGGGCAGATCGGGCGCCCCGGCACCGGGCTCCACCCGCTGCGCGGCCAGAACAACGTGCAGGGCGCATCCGATTCGGGGTTGATTCCGATGGTGTTCCCCGACTATCAGCGCGTGGACAACAACGAAGCCCGCGCGCGTTTCGAGAAGCTGTGGGGCGCGACACTCGATCCCAAACCGGGGCTGACCGTGGTCGAGATCATGGACGCCGTGCACGAGGGCAAGATCCGCGGCATGTACATCATGGGCGAAAACCCCGCGATGTCGGACCCCGACGCGCATCATGCACGCGAAGCGCTCGCCAAGCTTGACTGCCTGGTGGTGCAGGAGATTTTTCTGACCGAAACCTGCTATCACGCGGACGTGATCCTGCCCGCAACCGCGTGGCCGGAAAAGGCCGGCACCGTGACCAACACCGACCGCATGGTGCAGCTCGGACGTCGGGCGCTCGATGCGCCGGGGGAAGCCAGGCCCGATCTGTGGATCATCCAGGAGATCGCCCGCCGTATCGGGCTTGACTGGAATTACGGCGGACCGAAGGACGTGTTCAACGAAATGCGCCGCGCGATGCCGTCGATCGCCGGCATTACGTGGGAGCGGCTCGAGGCGGAAAGCTGTGTCACCTACCCGTGCGAAAAGGAAGGTGATCCGGGACAGCCTGTGGTGTTTGTGGACAAATTTCCGACGCCGACCGGGCGCGCCCAGCTCGTCCCGGCCGACATCATTCCCGCCGCCGAGCGGCCGGACCGGGAATTTCCGTTCGTGCTCATCACCGGTCGCCAGCTCGAGCACTGGCACACCGGCGCGATCACGCGCCGTGCTTCGGTGCTCGACGCCATCGAGCCCGAGCCTACCGCGTCGCTGCATCCGCTCGATCTCGATGCGATCGGCGCCAAGCCGGGCGATGTGATCACGGTTGAATCGCGCCGCGGCATCATTTCGCTCTACGCGCGGGCCGACGACGGCACGCCGCGCGGCGCGGTGTACATCCCGTTTTGCTTCTACGAAGCGGCGGCGAATCTGCTCACCAATCCGGCGCTCGATCCCATAGGCAAGATCCCCGAGTTCAAGTACTGCGCGGTGAAGGTAATGAAGGGCGGCGAACTCACGCCGCGTTCGAGCTACGGCGGCGGTCTCGCGCTGGCCGAGTTCGAAAAGGCCTGAAGGCATTAAATTTTGCCTTGGCGCGCTTGGCGCCTTGGCGGTTCCGATTTGGTCTTTTATTCCAGGAGAGGAAAAGCATGCCATTGTCAGACATCGAAATCGCCCAGCAGTCGAAGATGCTGCGCGTTGCCAGGGTCGCCGAGAAGCTCGGCATTCCCGAGGAACATCTCGAGCCCTACGGCCATTACAAGGCGAAGGTGTCGCTCGAGTACGTCGACAGCCTCAGGAACCGGCCCGATGGCAAGCTGATCCTGGTGACGGCGATCACGCCCACCCCGGCGGGCGAGGGCAAGACCACGACCACAGTCGGTTTGGGCGATGCGCTCAACAAGATCGGCAAGAAAGCGATGCTCTGCCTGCGCGAGCCGAGCCTCGGCCCGGTGTTCGGCATGAAAGGCGGCGCCGCCGGCGGCGGCTATGCCCAGGTGGTGCCGATGGAGGACATCAACCTCCACTTCACCGGCGACTTCAGCGCCATCGGCCTTGCCAATAACCTGCTCGCGGCGGCGATCGACAACCATATCCACCACGGCAACGACCTTGGGCTGGACGTGCGGCGCATCACGTGGAAACGCGTGGTGGACATGAACGACCGCGCGCTGCGCGATATCGTGATCTCGCTCGGCGGCCCGGGCAACGGCTATCCGCGCCAGGACGGCTTCGACATTGTCGTGGCGTCCGAGATCATGGCGATTTTCTGCCTGGCGACTTCGCTCAAGGACTTGAAGACCCGGCTCGGCAACATCGTGGTCGGCTATACGCGCGAGCAGAAGCCGGTGCGCGCCAAGGACCTCAAGGTGCACGGCGCGATGACGGTGCTCTTGAAGGACGCGCTTGCGCCCAACCTGGTGCAGACGCTGGAAAACAACCCCGCGTTCATCCACGGCGGGCCATTCGCCAACATCGCTCACGGCTGCAACTCGGTGATCGCGACCCAGACCGCGCTCAAGCTCTGCGACTACGTGGTGACCGAAGCCGGTTTCGGCGCCGACCTCGGCGCGGAGAAGTTCATCGACATCAAGTGCCGCAAGTCGGGACTGCGGCCCGATGCGGTGGTGATCGTGGCGACGGTGCGCGCGCTCAAGTATCACGGCGGTGTCGACCTCAAGGAGGTCAACAAGGAGAACCTCGCGGCGCTGGAGAAGGGCGTCACCAACCTCGAGCGCCACGTCAACAACGTGCGCAACCACTACGGGCTGCCGTGCGTGGTCTCAATCAACCGCTTCAACTTCGACACTCCCGCGGAAATCGAGCTGCTCAAGAAGAAGATGGCGCATCACGAAGCGCCGGTGATCTTGGCGACACACTGGGCGGACGGCGGAGCGGGTGCGGTGGAAGTGGCGAAGACAGTGGTCGAGCTGATCGATAAAGTGCCCTCGGACTTCAAATTCGTTTACGAAGACACGCTGCCGCTGTGGGACAAGATCAAGGTCATCGCGACCAAGATCTACGGTGCGGCCGAGGTCACCGCCGATGCCAAGGTACGCGCGCAAATCAAGAAGTTGCAGGAAGACGGCTACGGTCGCTATCCGGTGTGCGTGGCGAAGACCCAGTACTCGTTTTCGACCGATCCGCAGTTGCGCGCGGCGCCCTCGGGCCACGTGATCAACGTCCGCGAAGTGCGGCTCGCCGCCGGCGCCGAGTTCGTCGTCATGGTGTGTGGCGATGTCATGACCATGCCCGGGCTGCCGAAGGTGCCGTCGGCCGAGAAAATCGATCTCAACGATGACGGCAAGGTGGTCGGGCTGTTCTAGCCGCCGGCCGGGCGGCCCAATTCACCAGGCTGCCCGGGACCAGGCCACCACATGAAAGCGGCGCAATAGATGGAGGAGATTGCGACCGCCCAGTTCTGGTGGGGGCTGGCCGCGGTCATCTGGGTCAACGTCATCCTGTCCTGCGACAACGCGGTGGTCATCGCACTTGCGGTGCGTTCGCTGCCGCGCCGCCAGCGCAAGCAGGCGGTGTACTGGGGCGCGGGCGCGGCGGTGGCATTGCGGATCGCGCTTACCATAATCGCGGTAGAACTCCTCAGGCTTCCGTTGCTTAAGATCACCGGCGGGCTGGCGCTGTTGTGGATCGCGGTCCAGCTGCTGTTGCCGAGGGGCGCCGGTAGTGTCGTCAAGGACACGGGCAACCTCATGCCCGCAATCAAGACCATCCTGGTCGCCGACCTGATGATGAGCGGGGACAATGTGATCGCGGTCGCCGCCGCGGCCCAGGGCAGCATGACGCGGCTCCTCCTGGGCCTCGCAATCTCGATGCCGCTCGTCATCCTGGGCGCCACCCTGCTGCTCAAGCTGATGGAGCGCTGGCCGATCATCATCACCCTAGGGGCTGCCATCCTGGGATGGGTCGCCGGGGGAATGCTGGTAACCGACCCGGTCGTCGCGGAGTGGGTTGACGCGCAGGTGCTCGGTGTTCCCTGGAGCGACAAGCCCGCCGGCTATTTGCATTGGCTGGCGCCCGCCGTCGGCGCGATTGCAGTCGTCGTCGTCGGGAAGTGGCTGGCGGAGCGGGCGGAGAAAGAACACAAAGGCACGGTCGATCTGGCCGATGAGGAACCCAAAGCCTGAGCCGTGTTGTAAGCGGATGTCGTTAATGAAAACGGAGTGATCAGATGCTGAAACTGCTGGTGCCGGTGGACGGATCGCAAAGTGCATACCGTGCGGTTGACCATCTGATCAAGAAGGTGGCGTGGTACGAGGACCGGGTCGAAATTCACCTGCTCAACGTCCAGCACCCGCTACCCTACGGCGGCCGGGTGTCGTCGGTAATCGGGCACGACAAGATCGAACAGTACCATCACGACGAAGGCATGGCGGCGGCTGAAAGCCGCGATGCAGAAGCTGGACGCGGCCAGGGTCAAGTATCACTACCACATCGGTGTCGGGGAAGAGTCGGAAACCATCGTCAAGTACGCCCGCGAAAAGGGCTGCGACCAGATTTTCATGGGCACCCGCGGCCTCGGGTCGGTATCTAGCCTCGTGCTGGGATCGGTGGCCACCAAGGTGATCCACCTGTCGCCGGTGCCGGTGCTGCTGGCCAAGTAGCCAGCCTTCCACCGGGTGCGTTTATTGCACTGCGGCAGGGACGGGAAGGCGTTATTGCTGTAATATTGCAGGAACTTGACGGGGGTCAATTCTTTTCACTAGTGGATTGCGGATGATCGGGTGGCAATAGCCAAAAAAAAGATCATAGCAGGCTGCAGTCCACGGTTATATCGGCGCAGTTCAAATTACAAGGAGGAGCGAGTCATGCGTATCCAGCGTATTTTGTCAGGCAGTGCAGTGATGGTTGCGGCCGCATTCGCGGCGACGCCAGCGGTGGNGTGGGAGCCGAGCAAGACGGTCGAGTTCATCATCCCGGCGGGCACCGGCGGCGGCGCCGACCAGATGGCGCGCTTTACCCAGGGGGTGGTCGCCAAGCACAACCTGATGGCACAGTCGATCGTGCCGATCAACAAGTCGGGCGGGGCCGGAGCGGAGGGCTTCCTCGACGTCAAGGCCTCGAAAGGCGACGAGCACAAGATCATCATCACGCTCTCCAACCTGTTCACGACCCCGCTGGCGACCGGCGTGCCGTTCAACTGGAAGGACCTGACCCCGGTGGCGATGCTGGCCCTGGACAACTTCGTCCTCTGGGTCAATTCCGAAACGCCTTACCAGTCGCCGAAGGAGTACCTCGATGCGGCGAAGAAGGCGGGCCCGGGCAAGTTCAATATGGCCGGCACCGGCGCGAAGCAGGAAGACCAGATCATCACGGTCGCGATCGAGAAGGCCGCGGGCGTGAAGTTCACCTACGTGCCGTTCAAGGGCGGCGGGGCGGTCGCCACGCAGCTGGTCGGGAACCACGTCAATTCCACGGTGAACAACCCGATCGAGGCGGTGGCGCACTGGCGCTCCGGCAAGCTGCGCCCGCTGTGCGTATTTGAAAAGGCGCGCATGCCGTACAAGAACAAGGTGACTGACACCATGTCGTGGAATGATATCCCGACCTGCAGGGAAGCGGGCATCCCGATGGATTACCTCATGCTGCGCGGCATCTTCATGCCCGCGGGGGTGTCCCAGAATGTCGTTGATTTCTACATCGGGTTCTTCAAGAAGGTGCGCGCGACCGAGGAGTGGAAAAAGCTCATGGAAGACGGCGCTTTCAACCAGAGCTTCATGACCGGCAAGGAGTACGCCGACTGGGTCGCGCAAGCGGAGAACGTGCACCGCGAGCTCATGAGGGACGCAGGCTTCCTCGCCAAGAAATAGCGCTACCTGAGGGGACGGACGTCATGCCCGCCCCCCTTTTCTCTCCGGGGCGGGGCGTCTGTTCGCGCCCCGTGTTTCTGGCGTTTACCGGAGCAGCGGCTGAGATGGAAAACAACAACGAATCGGCGCATCGTGCGGTACGCATTGTCACCATGGACGTCGTCGTCGCGGCGCTGATCTTCGCGCTTGGCGCGCTGGTGGTCTACGAAAGCAACCGGCTCGGTTCGGGCTGGGACGAAAACGGTCCCCAGGCGGGCTATTTCCCGTACTACACCGGATTGCTGGTGTGCATCTCGGGGGCGGTGGTGTTCGTGCAAGGCCTGTTCAAGCTCAAGTCCGAGGTAAAGGTTTTCGTCCGGCAAGATCAGTTCAGGCAAGTGCTGGTGATCCTGCTGCCCTCCGCGGCCTATGTGCTGGGGGTCCAGCTGATCGGCATCTACGTTCCGTCGGCCGTGTTCATCGGGCTGTTCATGAAGATCGCCGGCAAGTACAGCTGGCTGCGCAGCGTGCTTGTCGGTCTCTCCGTCAGCGTGATCGCATTCCTGCTGTTCGAAGTGTGGTTCAAGATCCCCCTGCCCAAGGGCCCGTTCGAGAAGCTGATCGGCTATTAGCGCAGGCACGGGCGAGGGNCATCGAAGGTGGAAGAACTCAACGCGCTGTTTCACGGCTTCACGGTCGCGCTGACGCCGTTCAACCTGANGCTGATGTTTGTCGGCATCATCCTCGGCGTCATCATCGGCGTGTTGCCGGGACTGGGCGGCGCGAACGGGGTGGCGATCCTGCTGCCGCTCACGTTCACCATGCCGCCGACCTCGGCCATCATCATGCTCTCGTGCATTTACTGGGGGGCATTGTTCGGGGGCGCGATCACCTCGATACTGTTCAATATTCCGGGCGAGCCGTGGTCGGTGGCGACCACGTTCGACGGCTATCCCATGGCGCAGCAGGGCCGTGCGGGCGAGGCGCTGACCGGCGCGTTCACCTCCTCGTTCGTGGGCGCGCTGGTCGCGGTCCTCATGTTCACCTTCCTCGCGCCGCTGATCGCCAATTTCGCGCTGCAGTTCGGGCCACCCGAGTTCTTCTCCGTGTATCTGCTCACCTTCTGCAGCTTCGTCGGCACCGGCAAGGGCAATCCGTTCAAGATCATCGCCTCGATGATGCTGGGCTTTGCCATGGCGGCGGTCGGCATCGACATCGTGACCGGTCAGCTGCGGCTCACGTTCGGCTTCACCGAACTGCTCTCCGGGTTCCACTTCCTGGTCGCGGTGATCGGACTGTTCGGCATCGGCGAGATTCTGCTTTCCATGGAGGAGGGGCTGTCGTTCTCCGGTCATGGCGCCAAGATCAACCCCACGATCGTGCTTCAGACCTGGGCCAAGCTGCCGCGTTACTGGGCGACATCGATCCGCAGCTGCTTCATAGGCTGCTGGATGGGGATCATTCCGGGTGGCGCGACACCGGCTTCGTTCATGAGCTACGGCGTCGCGCGCCAGATGTCGCGCGAGGGCGCCAAGTTCGGCACCGGTCAGCTCGAAGGCGTCNTCGCGCCGGAGACNGCGGCGCACGCCGCCGGCACCTCCGCCCTGCTGCCGATGATCACGCTTGGCATACCGGGCTCGCCGACCGCCGCCGTGTTGCTCGGTGGGCTGATGATCTGGGGGTTGCAGCCCGGCCCGCTGCTGTTCGTGGAGCAGAAGGACTTCGTGTGGGGGCTGATCGCCAGCATGTACCTCGGCAACATCGCGGGGTTGATCGTGGTGCTCACCATGGTGCCGCTGTTCGCCGCCATCCTGCGCGTGCCGTTTCCGATCATCGCGCCGGTGATCGTGGTGATCTGCGCCATCGGTGCCTACACCGTCAAGAACAACATGCTCGACGTGTGGATGATCGTGGTGTTTGGCATGATGGGTTACGTGTTCAAAAAGCTCGATTACCCGCTGGCGCCGATGGTGCTGGCGCTGGTGCTGGGCGATGCCGCCGAAAGCTCCTTCCGCCAGGCGATGTTGATCGCACAGGGCGATCTCACGGTGTTCTGGTCGAAGTGGCTGGTGGGCAGTCTCACGACGCTCGCGCTGGTATTGTTGTTCTGGCCGTTCATTTCGGCCGCGATGGCGCGGCTGCGTGCGCGGGCACCCGCGACGCGTTAGAGGAGATCAGCAGCTAAACCTTGCCGCGGCGCTTCAGACGGGACAGTGTTTCGGGCGAATGGTTGAGATAGGAGGCGGGGTCTTTCTTGGGCAGCCGCTTGGACAGGTCGGCGTGCTTGCGCATGAAGCGCTGCACGCGCCCTGGCGCATCGAGCAGGTGCGGCGTGACGGCATGGACCAATAGTAGAAGCCGTGGCTGCCCATTGTCGAGAACCATGAAAAAAGGCTTATAACTTTCCCTTCAAGTCCTCACGATACAGTGCGATGGCTTTCTCAAGTCTTTGCCGGGCGGTATGCTCTGAGTTTGCGCTTCGGCATGGCGCGCCCGACCAACCGTTCGATCTGCGCCGCCCCTTCCTGCAGCAGAAATTCCTTGAACGCAACGGCGACCGGCGGCAAGCGCTTGTTCTTGTGATGCACGATGTGCCACTTGCGCATGACCGGGAATCCTTCGACGTCAAGCACCGAGAGTCGCCCGACCTCGACCTCGAGGGCTATGGTGTGGGCCGAGAGAAAGCTGATTCCCATGCCTGCGATTACCGCCTGCTTAATGGTTTCGGTGCTCTTGATCTCCATCGTGACATTGAACTTGACGCGGCATTCTGCAAGCAACTCTTCCATCGCGAGGCGTGTGTCCGAGCCTTGCTCGCGCACGATGAACGCTTCATTTGCCAATGTTTGCAGCGAAATATGCCGCTTGCGTGCAAGCGCGTGCTCGGGCGCCGCAATGATTACGTGCGGTTGCGGCGCGAACGCCTCGGCGACCATGTCGGGATTTTCGGGCGGACGCAGCAGCACGGTGAGATCGGTCGTGTTCTCCCCCAACTGGCGCAGGATTTCCTCGCGGTTGTTGACGGTGAGCCGCACGGTGACGTCCTCGTGGCGGCGGCAAAATTCAGCGAGGAGGCCGGGGAAAAAATAATCGCCGGCGCTGATCACCGCGATATTGAGCCGGCCGCCGCGTATCCCTTTTAGCGCGGCGAGCGCCTCGTCGGCTTCCTTGAACTGCTGGATGATGGCGCGACCATAGTGCAGCATCTGGTGACCGGCGGGAGTCAGGTAGATTTTCTTTCCCAGTTGCTCGAACAACGGCAGCCCCGCACGCCCTTCGAGCTGCTTGACCTGGATCGACACCCCCGGCTGACTCAGGCGCAGTTCTTCCGCGGCGCGCGAATAGCTCAAATGCCGCGCCACCGCTTCGAAGACCTTGAGCTGGCGAAATGTAGCGTTCTTCATTCCGGTCCGCTAGGAGTTTGTCGGACTTTGCTCCGACAAACTCCTAATGCAAAACCGCCCGCAACAAAAAAGAGGAAAAGGAGTGTAAAGACGTGTGTTCGATAACGCTTCCGCCTCCCAGTACGGGGCAAGAGGCATCATTTGTTTCGGCTTCATCCCAAATTCTCAGGCGGTTTTGCGTTTAGCAGCCTGTTGGGCCGCCAAGTCCGGCAGGCTGCTACTGCAACTCATAAGCTAAAGCTTATCATAACAATAATAAACTTAAACTCGATCACTGTTTATTGACCTACATCAAACGGTTTCCAAGTACGGGGTTTAACCTATGCCATACGTCAGGATTTGGATATCTGGCACGGAAAACCCAAGCAACAAAGGAGGATCGTATGGCCAGTAAGGTGCATCAGATTACGGTATGGGCTCGGGGAGTGGTGCAGGATAAGGAAGGGCGGGACATCGCCAACGGTGTGGCCACCGCGGCGGGGATGGAGGGCAAGTTCACCCAGGCCTTCGACAACTACGTGGACCTTCCCGATCGGGTGAACGTGCCCCTCAGAAAATACGCCCGCATCAGCGACGAGGAAATCGAGGAGCGCTACGAGTACGAGAACGAGAAGCCCGAAATCGTGATCGTGACGGACGCTACCATCGTGAAGGGCATCAATATCCTTCGCGGGATGGAGAAAGGCGGAACGTTGGTGGTTGCCACCGACCGCAAGCCAGAGGAGATCTTGAAGTTCATCCCGAACAAGGACCTGCTCAGCATGATCGTTTGCGTCGACGCCAAGGCGATCTGCGGCGAGGAGACCGTGGACTTCTCCGGCAGCGAGGGCGGCGTGGATTCGCTCGGCATCGGGCAGGGGATCTCAGCGCCGATCCTGGGCGCCTTGGCTCGCGGAACGGACCTCGTAAAGCTGGACAGTCTCGTAGCGGTCGTGAAAAACCAGGAGGCTCTTCGCAAAGGTCACGAGCAGGCCGTGCTGAAGGCTCTCGACTAAAGTCGAATCAAGTTCAACGGAGATCACGCGATGTTCAATATCCCCAAGGGAAAAGAGGTGCCTCTCGGATGCGTCACGCCGGCGCCGGTGACCGAGCAGCCCATGATGATTACCGGCAACTGGCGCGAATACCGGCCGGTGCTTGAGCCCGAGAAGTGCGACCTGTGCATGAACTGCGTCGTGTTTTGCCCGGACGCCTGCTTTCAATTGGACGAGGCCGAAGAGATGGTGGTCTTGAACGAGAAGTACTGCAAAGGTTGCAATATCTGCATCGAAGTGTGCGCCACGGACGCCTTGGTCAAGGTCCACGAGTTGGATTTCGAGGACGGCGTGGTCCGGCTCGAAAAGCCGTTCTAAGGAGAGACCACCATGGCAAAAGAGATGATGTTGAGCGGATGCGCCGCTGCGGCACAAGCGGCCAAATTGGCCCAGGTCGAGGTGATCTGCTCGTATCCGATACGCCCCTACACGGCGATCATGATGGAGCTGGCCAAGATGGTGGCTAACGGCGAGCTGGACGCCGAGTTCGTCCATGGCGAGGGCGAGCATGCGCAGCTTTCAGTGGTGCTCGGCGCTGCGGCCGCGGGGGCCCGTGCCCTGACGGGAAGCTCCGGGGTGGGCGTGACCTACGCCTTCGAGACATATTCCCCGATCGCAGGCGGGCGCATTCCCCTGCAGATGATGATTGCCGACCGCGCACTGGACCCCCCGGGCGACTTCGGGTCGGAACACACCGATGCCATGTCCTGTCGGGATCAGGGCTGGATCATGGGATGGGCCGAGAACCCGCAGGAGGCGTTCGACAATTGCCTGATCAATTATCGCGTCGGTGAGGACCACCGCGTGCTCCTGCCCCAGTTCGTGTGCCAGGACGGCTACTTCGTGTCTCACATCCCGGGGAAGGTTGTGATCCCGGATCAGAGCCAGGTGGACGAGTTTCTGCCGCCTTATGCGCTGCCACACCCGCTGGATCCCAAACATCCCGTTTCCCACGGGCCGCAGATCCGCCCGGACCAAGGGACGGTCATGAACCTGCAGCGGGCGCAGGCGATGCTGGATACGCCCGCGGTGATCAAGGAGGTCATCGACGATTACAACCGGATTTTCGGGCGGAATCTCTCTCCCTTCGTGGAAGAGTACATGACCGACGACGCCGAAATTGCGTTCTTCATCATGGGCGCCCATACGATGACGGCTCGGCATGCGGTCAAACACCTGCGCAGCCAAGGCGTGAAAATCGGCCTGGTGAAGCTGCGCTTCGTGCGGCCGTGGCCGACCCAGGAAGTGGCCGAGGTCTTGTCGAAGTTCAAGGCTGTGGGCGTGGTCGAGACCAGCACCTCCTACGGCGGGGCGGCGCGTGGCGGAAACCTTTTGCATGAAGTCCGCGCCTCCCTGTACGAACTTCCACAGCGGCCATTGACGACCTCGTTTATGGCTGGCCTGGGTGGCGAGATGGTGCCGCTGAAGGATTTCTATTACATGGCCGACATCCTGTCCAAGGCCGTCAAGGACGGCAAGACCAAGAAAACCGTGTACTGGGTCGGTTTCGAGGCCGAGGATTAGAACTCCAAAACTGAAACGCAGAATTTCGCTTTTTCGTTTCAGGGGACGCGTGATTCGCAAAACGTGATGCGTAATATGAAAAGGAGCCCGTCATGACGGTTGCCGTGAGAACCCAGAATCTTCCGCCAATCAAGTTGATCCGGAACGTTCCCAAGGAGGAATACTACGTGCCCGGCCACCGGACCTGCGCCGGCTGCGGCCCGGCTCTGCAATACAAGCTGGTGGCCAAAGCGGCCGGTCCCAATACCATCTTCGTTGGGCCCACCGGCTGCATGTACGTGGCCAATGCCAGCTACCTTTGCACCCCGTACGCGGTGCCCTGGATGCACAGCCAGATTACCAACGGTGGCGCAGTGGCCTCAGGGATAGAGGCAGCCTACAGGGTGCTCCTGCGCAAGGGAAAGCGGGAAGGCGAGCTGCCCAACATCATCGTGATGGCAGGGGACGGCGGTTCGACGGACATCGGTCTCCAGGCCATGTCGGCCATGATGTATCGTGGGCACGATGCGCTGTTCATCTGCTACGACAACGAGTCGTACGCCAACACCGGCATCCAGACTTCGCCCACCACGCCGTACGGGAGCAACACCACCTTCACGCCTCCGGGGTCCGCAATACCCGAGGGTAA
>C687J26845_10000546_pt1 | contig 24950 bp, 22 predicted proteins | sample RifCSPlowO2_12_FD_26845 | JGI IMG/M metagenome (IMG submission 26845)
GCCGTGGTACGGCTGGCCGCCCCCTTTGAAAAAGGGGGCGGCAGGGTGGCGTGGAACGCAAACGAGCGGAGGAGCATGTGCCCCCTTTTTCAAAGGGGGCGGCGAGGACGGGGCGAAGCGCAAACGAGCGGGGGATTTTGTCGGCACGTTTGACGCCACCGGCTGGAAACCGGTGGCAGTTCACTTGGTCCTCCGCGGCAACGCGTCGGAGCAGGTCGCCTTCAGCCGATTTTGAACGACGATTTTTTCAGTTCCGTTGGCTGCGCCTCAAACGCCAAGCAGTCACGTTCGCGATGACTGCGCACACGGTCGCATGATAGAATTATAAGCTTTACGCGCTCGCAGAAAAACGCCGTACTCCCGCCCCGAAATCCGACGTCTTCCATGGATCAGTTCGCCAAAGAAACGCTGCCCGTAAGCCTCGAAGAAGAGATGCGCCGCTCCTATCTCGATTACGCCATGAGCGTGATCGTGGGACGGGCGCTGCCCGACGTGCGCGATGGGTTGAAGCCCGTGCATCGCCGCATCCTGTTCGCCATGCACGAAGCCAACAACGTATGGAACCGCCCGTATGTGAAGTGCGCCCGCGTGGTCGGCGATGTGCTCGGCAAGTACCACCCCCACGGTGATGCGGCGACCTACGAGGCGCTGGTGCGCATGGCGCAGGACTTCTCGATGCGCTACACGCTGATCGACGGCCAGGGCAATTTCGGCTCGGTGGATGGCGACTCGGCCGCGGCCTACCGCTACACGGAATGCCGGCTAGAGAAGATCGCCTCCGAGCTGCTGGCCGATATCGACATGGAAACCGTCGATTTCGTGCCCAACTACGACGGCAAGGAGCAGGAACCGGTCGCGCTTCCCACACGCATCCCGAACCTGCTGATCAACGGCTCCTCGGGCATCGCGGTCGGCATGGCGACCAATATCCCGCCGCACAACCTGTCCGAAGTGGTCAACGCCTGCCAGGCGTTGCTTAAGAACCAGGACATTACTGTGGACGAGTTGATCGAAATCGTGCCGGCGCCCGATTTTCCCACGCGCGCCGTCATCTATGGGACGGTGGGGGTCAGGGAAGGCTACCGCACCGGCCGCGGCAAGATCGTGATGCGCGCGCGCACGCATTTCGAAGAGGCGGAAAAGGGCGGCCGGGTATCGATCGTGATCGACGAGCTGCCGTACCAGGTCAACAAGGCGAACCTGATGACGAAAATCGGCGAGCTGGTGCGCGAGAAGCGCATCGAAGGCATCGCCGACATCCGCGACGAATCCGACAAGAGCGGCATGCGCGCGGTGATCGAATTGAAGCGCGGCGAAGTGCCGGAGATCATCCTCAACAATCTGTGGAAGGAAACACAGATGCAGGAGAGCTTCGGCATGAACATGGTCGCGCTCGTCGACGGCCAGCCGCGGCTCCTCAATCTCAAGCAGTTCCTCGACGCCTTCCTGCGGCATCGTCGCGAAGTGGTCACGCGGCGCACGGTGTTCGAATTGCGCAAGGCGCGCGAACGCGGCCATGTCCTGGAAGGGCTCGCCGTCGCGTTGTCCAACGTCGACGAAGTGATTGCGCTGATCAAGGCGGCGCCGACGCCCGCCGATGCCAAGGTGGAACTGATGGTGCGCTTCTGGCGCTCGAAGCTGGTCGAGGAATTGCTGGCGCGCGGCGAAGGCCAGGCGTCGCGCCCCGAGGGGCTGGCTGCCGAATTCGGCCTGCAGAAAAAGGGATACCGGCTGTCGGAAGCGCAAGCGCAACAGATCCTGGAACTCAGGCTGCAGCGGCTGACCGCCCTCGAGCAGGACAAGATCGTGTCGGAATACAGGGAGACGATGAGCAAGATCGTCGACCTGATCGACATTCTGGCGAAGCCCGCGCGCGTGACCAGGATTATTTCGCACGAGCTCAACGAGATCAAGAAACAGTACGGCGACGAACGCCGCAGCGAGATCGTGACGCAGACCCAGGATCTCGGCATGGAGGACCTCATCGCCTCCGAAGACGTGGTGGTGACGCTTTCCCACGGCGGCTACATGAAGTCGCAGCCGGTCGCCGACTACCGCGCCCAGAAACGCGGCGGGCGCGGCCGGCAGGCCACCACGACCAAGGATGACGACTTCGTCGACAACCTGTTCATCGCCAACACCCACGACTTCATCCTGTGCTTCTCGAACCGCGGGCGCGTCTACTGGATCAAGGTCTACGCGGTGCCGCAGGGCAGCCGGAGCTCGCGCGGCAAGCCGATCGTGAACCTGGTGCCGCTGATGGAGCACGAAAAGATCACCGCCATCCTGCCCGTCAAGGAATTCGACGACCAGCATTTCGTGTTCATGTGCACCGCCAACGGCACGGTCAAGAAAACCGCGTTGTCCGCGTTTTCGCGCCCGATGTCCAAGGGCATCATCGCCGTCAACCTCGACGACGGCGATTACCTGATCGGGGTGGCGATCACCGACGGCAAGCAGGACATCATGTTGTTCTCCGACGGCGGCAAGGCCGTGCGGTTCGCGGAAAGCGAAGTGCGCGCGATGGGCCGCAACGCGGCCGGCGTGCGCGGCATGAGGCTCGCCAAGGGCCGGCATGTGATCGCGCTGCTGACCGCGCACGATGAAACATTGTCGGTGCTGACGGCAACGGAGAACGGTTACGGCAAGCGCACGCAGATTTCCGATTACACCCGCCATGGCCGCGGCACGCAGGGCATGATCGCGATCCAGTGCAGCGAGCGCAACGGTCCGCTGGTCGCGGCGCGGCTGGTCAGCAAGGACGACGAAATCATGCTCATCACGACCGGCGGCGTGCTCATCCGCACGCGCATCTCCGAGGTGCGCGCGCAGGGACGCTCGACGCAGGGCGTGCGGCTCATCAACCTCGACGCAGGCGAGAAGCTGGCCGGGCTCGAGCGGATCGTCGAGGCGGATGATGATGACGAAGAGTGAGGAATCAGGATCGAGGATCGAGCAAGCAGCGTTTGTGCTGCTGTTCCTTCAATCCTCGCTCCTCGATCCTCAATCCTTAATCCTAAGCTGAGGTAGTAATGGCACGCATATTCAATTTCAGCGCCGGTCCCGCGGTATTGCCGGAACCGGTGCTCAAACAGGCCGCCGCGGAGATGCTCGACTGGCACGGCAGCGGCATGTCGGTGATGGAAATGAGCCATCGCGGCAAGCAGTTCATGGCGATTCACGCCCAGGCCGAAGCCGACCTGCGCGAGTTGCTGGCGATTCCGGCCAGCTACAAGGTGTTGTTCCTGCAGGGCGGCGCGGCGGGGCAATTTTCGATCGTGCCGCTGAACCTGCTGCGCGGCAAAGCCGGCGCCGACTACGTCAACACCGGCCAATGGTCGAAAAAGGCGATCGGCGAAGCGAAGAAATACTGCAAGGTCAACATTGCGGCAAGCTCCGAAGACGCGAATTTCAGCTACGCGCCCAAGCAGGACCGGTGGCAGCTTGATCCCGACGCCGCATACGTGCATTACACTTCGAACGAGACCATAGGCGGCGTCGAGTTCCAGTGGATCCCCGACACCGGCGCCGTGCCGCTGGTCGCCGACATGTCCTCGCACATCCTCTCGCGGCCGCTCGACGTCGGCCGCTACGGGCTGATTTACGCGGGCGCGCAGAAGAACATCGGACCGGCGGGGCTCACCATCGTCATCGTGCGCGAAGACCTGATCGGACAGGCCGCGCCCGGCACGCCTTCCGTATTCGACTACAAGATCCAGGCCGAAAACGACTCGATGTACAACACTCCGCCGACGTATGCGGTGTATATTGCCGGACTGGTGTTCCAGTGGCTGAAGAATCTGGGCGGCCTGAAAAAGATGGAGGAGATCAACCTCGCCAAGGCGAAGCTCGTCTATGACTACCTCGACCAGACCGAGTTCTACCATTCGCCGGTGGCGAGAGACGACCGCTCGCGCATGAACATTCCCTTCACTTTGCGTAATTCCGCGCTCGACGAGGAGTTCCTCAAGCAGGCCCGGCAGCACGGCCTCATCGAGATCAAGGGCCACCGTTCAGTCGGCGGCATGCGCGCCTCGCTCTACAACGCAATGCCGGTGGAAGGGGTGCGGGCGCTGGTCGAGTATATGCGCGAGTTCGAACGCAAGCATGACTGAACCCTTCCGCATCCTGACGCTGAACCAGATCTCCAGCGTCGGACTCAAACGCTTTCCGGCTGCGCGCTATAGCGTCGGCAGCCAGGTCGACGACCCCGACGCGATCCTGGTGCGCTCGCACGACATGCACGAGATGGAGATTGCGGCGCGGGTGACGGCGATCGGCCGGGCGGGAGCGGGAACCAACAACATCCCGGTGGCGAAGCTAAGCCGGCGCGGCATGCCGGTGTTCAATGCGCCCGGCGCCAACGCCAATGCGGTCAAGGAACTGGTGATCGCGGGGCTCATGCTCGCGGCGCGCAACATCGTGCCGGCCATCAAGTTCGTCGATGGGCTCCAGGGCGACGGCAAGGCGCTCGATAAGCTGGTCGAAGACGGCAAGAAACAGTTTTCCGGCAGCGAGTTGCCCAGGCACACGCTGGGCGTGATTGGGCTCGGCAAGGTGGGGAGTCTGGTGGCCGATGCCGCAATCAGGCTCGGCATGAACGTCCTGGGCTACGATCCGGAGATCACGGTCGATGCCGCCTGGAGCCTGCCCTCCCAGGTCAGGAAGGCGCACAGCATCGAAGAAGTGCTCAGGAACTGCGAGTACGTGACGCTGCACGTGCCGCTGCTCGATGTCACCCGCCACATGATCAACGCCGAGCGCGTCAAGCTGATGAAGCACGGCGCAATCCTGCTCAACTTCTCTCGTGACGGCATCGTCGACAACGACGCGATGCTCGAGGGGCTCCGCAGCAAACGGCTCCGCTGCTACGTTTGCGATTTCCCGGCGCGCAAACTGCTGGGCCACCCGCAGGTGATCGCATTGCCGCATCTTGGCGCTTCCACGCGCGAGGCGGAGGACAACTGCGCGGTGATGGTGGTCGACCAGGTGCGCGAATTTCTCGAGAACGGTAACATTCTCAATGCGGTCAACTTTCCCGAGGTGATGATGGCACGCGAATCGCCGTTCCGCGTCGGTATCGCCAACGCCAACGTGCCGAACATGGTGGGGCAGATCTCGACGGCGATGGCGCAAGCGGGTCTCAACATCCACAACATGCTCAACAAGTCGAAAGGCGACATGGCGTACACGCTGGTCGACGTCGACAGCGCGGTGCCGGCCGACGTGATTTCCCGGATCGCGCAGATCGCGGGCGTGCTCTCCGTGCGTTACCTGCCGCTGGAAAATCAACGACAGTGAGCGGTGAGCGGTGAGCGGAAAGTGACGCGTCTTGCGCGGGCTGACGGGTTTGCCGCTTACCGCTTACCACTTACCGTTCACCGCCTCGGTCCGACTTCATGAGCGATAAGCTGACAACGATACGCAGCCAGATCGACGCGCTCGACAAACGGCTGGTGAGGCTGCTCTCGGCGCGGGCGCGCTTTGCCCAGCGCATCGGCGGACTCAAGCAGGGATTCGTATACCGCCCCGAGCGCGAGGCGCAGATCCTGCGCCGCGTCGCACAGGCCAATCGCGGCCCGCTCTCCGACAGCGCCCTGCAGCGCCTGTTCACCGAGATCATGTCGGCGTGCCGCTCTCTGGAAGACCACATGACGGTCGCCTATCTCGGTCCTGAGGGCACGTTCAGCCAGGAGGCGGCGCTCAAGCATTTCGGCGGACTTGCCGCGACCGTGCCGTGCGCTTCGATCGACGACGCGTTCCGCCAGGTCGAGACCGGCGCCGCGGGTTACGGCGTCGTGCCGGTCGAGAATTCAACGGAAGGGGCGATCGGCCGCACTCTCGACCTGCTGCTCACGACGCCGGCCAAAGTCTGCGGGGAGGTCATGCTGGCGGTGCGGCAGTGCCTGATGAGCAAGGCGCGCAGCCGGAGCGACATCCGCAAGGTCTATTCGCACACCCAAAGCCTGGCCCAATGCCAGCAGTGGCTGGCGCGCCACTTGCCGCACGCCGAGCGCATCGCGGTGGTCAGCAATGCGGAAGCGGCGCGACGGGCAGCCAGGGAGCGGCATGCGGCGGCGATCGGGAGCAAGACCGCGGCAGCGCTCTACGACCTCGATCTGCTCGCGCGCAATATCGAGGACGAAGCGAAGAACACGACGCGTTTTCTGGTGATCGCCGAGCACGACGCAGCGCCCTCCGGCAAGGACAAGACGTCGCTCATCATGTCGACGCGCAACGTGCCGGGCGCGATGCACGAGTTGCTGACGCCGCTCGCGGTCAATCAGGTGAGCATGACCCGGCTCGAGTCGCGGCCGGCGCGCACCGGGCTGTGGGAATACGTGTTCTATGTCGATGTCGAAGGCCATCGGCAGGAGGCCCACGTCGCGAAAGCGCTTTCGGAACTCGAGCGGAAAGCGTCGTTTGTCAAGAACCTGGGTTCATATCCCGCTGCGGTATAAACGATGAACGCGGAACGCGGAACGATGAACGGTCCGGACAGCCGGCTGTTCTCTTTCGTTCATCGTTCATCATTCATCGTTCAGCGTTAAATCATGCAAATTTCCGACCTCGCTCCCCCGTATATCCGCGGCATCGCGCCGTATCAGCCGGGCAAGCCGATATCGGAGCTCGCGCGCGAGATGGGCCTTGACGCGGCGAACATCATCAAGCTCGCGTCGAACGAGAACCCGCTGGGCGTGAGTCCGTTGGCGCAACGCGCGATCCGCCGCGTCCTGGAGGATCTGGCGCGCTACCCGGACGGCAACGGCTTCGAGCTCAAGCAGGCGCTTGCTGCGCGTTACGGCGTGGCGCAAGAGACCATCGTGCTCGGCAACGGGTCCAACGACGTGCTCGAGCTCGCCGCGCGGGCGTTCCTGACGCACGCCGACAGCGCAATCTATTCGCAGCATGCGTTCGCGGTCTATCCGCTCGTGGTGCAGGCGATTGGCGCCACCGGCATCGAGGTGCCGGCCAGGGATTTCGGCCACGATCTCGACGCCATGATGCGCGCCGTGCGATCGAATACGCGTCTCGTGTTCATCGCCAACCCCAACAATCCGACGGGGACCTTCGTGCGGGCGCCGCGGCTCGAGGCGTTTCTTTCGGCGCTGCCGCGGCAGGTGCTGGTCGTGCTCGACGAGGCGTACAACGAGTATCTGACGCCTGAACTGAGAGCCGACAGCGTGGCCTGGCTCAAGCGTTTTCCCAACCTTGTGATTACCCGCACTTTTTCCAAGGTCTACGGCTTGGCGGGCTTGCGCGCGGGCTATGCGTTTGGCGATCCGGGCGTGGCGGACCTGATGAACCGCGTGCGGCAGCCGTTCAACGTCAACGGCATTGCGCTCGCCGCTGCTGCGGCAGCGCTCGGCGACACCGATTTTGTGCGCAAGAGCTACGAGTTGAACCAGACGGGTATGAAGCAGATTACCGATGGCCTGGCGCGGCTGCGCATCGAATACATCCGGTCCTACGGCAACTTCGTGAGCTTCAAGGTGAAGGATGCGGGCGGGGTGTACCGCGGATTGCTCGAGCGCGGTGTCATCGTGAGGCCGATCGCGAGCTATGGCATGCCGGATCATCTGCGCGTCACCATCGGCNTCGAGTCCGAGAATGCGCGCTTCCTCGAAAGCCTCGAGCAGGCGCTTGCGTAAGANCAAAGGCAATAGACAGGATTAACAGGATTTAAAAAGCAGGATTTACAAGATCTTTGTGCTTTTGATTTATCCTGTTAATCCTTGAGAATCCTGTAAATCCCGTCAAATTAAAAATGCGTGCCAAGCTCAAAATCGGCAAGCTGGTGGTGATCGGCGTGGGCCTCATCGGCGGCTCGTTCGCGCTGGCGTTGAAGAAAGCGAAAGCGGTGCGGCACGTGGTCGGCGTCGGGCGCGGCCGCAAGAATCTTGCCACGGCGCTGAGAATGCGCGTCATCGACGAGGCGACCACCGAGGCGGCGCGCGCGGTGCGGGACGCGGATCTCGTGTTGCTCGGCACGCCCGTCGGCCAGATGGCGGAGGTGATGGCCGAGATCGCGCCGCATCTGCCGTCGCATGCGGTGATCACCGACGGCGGCAGCACCAAGGAGGACGTCATTGCCCACGCGCGGCGCTTTCTCGGCGAGCACTACGCGCGCTTCATCCCCGCGCACCCCGTCGCCGGCACGGAAAAAAGCGGTGCGGCGGCAGCGCGGGCCGATCTTTACCGCGACAGAACCGTGATCCTCACGCCGCAGGCGGAAAGCACGGCGCGCGCGCTGCGTCTCGTGCGCGCGGCGTGGCGGCGATGCGGCGCGCGAGTATTGCAGCTCGATGCGCGCGAGCACGACGGGATTTTCGCGGCGGTGAGCCATTTGCCGCACGTGATCGCCTTTGCGCTGGTCAACACGCTGGCGCGCCGCGCCGACGCGCGCCGGCTGTTCGGCTTTTCCGGCGGCGGGCTGCGCGACACGGTGCGCATTGCGGGGAGTTCGCCGGAAATGTGGCGCGATATCTGTCTCGCCAACCGCGAGGCGCTGCTGGCGGCGCTGGATGGCTACGAGGCGGAACTCGAGCGTGTGCGTGCCGCGATCGAAAGCGGCGACGGCGCCGCGCTCGGCGAAATGTTCGAGGGTGCGCGCGCCGCGCGCAGCAAGTGGCTGTCGGGAACACGGCCGTAGAACCAACTGCGCCTAGGAGTTTGTCGGACTTAGCCCCGACAAACTCCTAATGCAAAACCGGCGCCAGGAGAATTGCAGAAGAGGATAACAGCTATGCGAATTCACCCGCGCTTTTCGTCAAATTCGACCGCTTCGGCTGGGTTTTTTCTGAATCGTCAGCCGGTTTTGCTTATAGCAGCCTGTACGGGATGTTAAGTCCGACAGGCTGCTAGGATTGCCGGGTGAACGCCGTGGACTATCTCGACCTCTCTCCTATCCGGCGGGTCCGCGGCACGGTGAAGCTGCCCGGATCGAAGAGCATCTCCAACCGCATCCTGCTGCTCGCCGCCCTGGCGGAGGGTGAAACGACCATCCGTGAGCTGCTCGAATCCGATGACACCGAATACATGCTCGGGGCGCTTCGCAAGCTGGGCATAACATGCCGGGCTGACGGCGAGCGGTCGGTTCGCGTGGGCGGTGGGGACGGCGCGTTTCCCGTGAAGAAGGCGGAACTCTTTCTCGGTAACGCCGGCACTGCATTCCGACCGCTCACCGCGGTGCTGGCGCTCACGGGCGGCGATTATCGCCTGTCCGGCGTGCCGCGCATGCACGAGCGGCCGATCGGCGATCTCGTGGACGCGCTCAAGAGCCTGGGCGCGAATATCGAATATCTGGGCCAGCCCGGCTATCCACCGCTCGCCATCCGGCCGGCGACCATCCGTGCCGGCGGCACGGTCAGCGTGCGCGGCAGCGTGTCGAGTCAGTTTGTCACGGCGCTGTTGATGGCTGTGCCCCTCACGCGCGCCAGGACTCTGGTCGTGGTCGAAGGCGATCTGGTTTCGAAACCCTACGTGGAGATTACACTCAATACCATGCGCCGCTTCGGCGTCGATGTGGCACGAGATGGCGGGTCGGCGTTCACCATCCCGGAGGCATCCCGCTACGTGAGTCCGGGCGAGATCTACGTCGAGGGCGATGCCTCGTCAGCCTCGTATTTTCTGGCCGCCGGCGCCATCAGCGGATTGAAGGGGGGCGGGCCCGTTCGAGTCGAGGGCGTGGGGCGCGCGAGCATCCAGGGCGACGTGCGCTTCACCGAGATTCTCGAGCGCATGGGAGCGAAAATCACCATCGGTGAAAGCTGGATTGAGGCGGGCGCGGGAGAAGAGGCTGCCCGGCGCGGCACGCTCAAGGCAATCGCCGCGGACTTCAATCACATTCCCGATGCCGCGATGACCGCGGCAGTGACCGCGCTGTTTGCCGACGGCCCAAGCACGCTGCGCAACATCGGCAGTTGGCGGGTGAAAGAGACCGATCGCATCGCCGCCATGGCGAAGGAATTGCGCAAACTGGGGGCGACAGTCGAGGAGGGGGCCGACTATCTGCGCATTACGCCCCCTCAATCCTCGATCCTCAATCCTGGGGTTGCGATCGACACCTACGACGACCACCGCATGGCGATGTGTTTTTCGCTGGCAGCGCTGGGGGGCGTCACGGTGCGCATCAACGATCCGGGTTGCGTCGCGAAGACCTTCCCGGAATATTTCGACGTGTTTGCCGGTATCGCGGAGCGCTGAGCGTGGCGCGACGCCTGCCGCCGGTAATCGCCATTGACGGCCCATCGGCCTCCGGCAAGGGCACGGTGGCCCAGCTCGTCGCGCGGGATCTCGGTTTTCATTACCTCGACAGCGGGGCGCTCTACCGACTGGTCGCGCTGGCGGCGCTGGAAGCGGGTCTAAATCTCGACGATGGATTAAGAGTATCGGATATTGCACTGAATATAAATACAAAATTCAATGGCGAGACCGTTCGGATCGGCTCCCGGGATGTCACGGACGCGATTCGCGCGGAATCGATCAGCGGCGCCGCGTCCCAGGTGGCGGCGCTGCCGGGAGTGCGTGACGCCCTGATTACGCGCCAGCGCGCTTTCCGCCGTCCTCCTGGCTTGGTGGCGGATGGGCGCGATATGGGCTCGGTGGTGTTTCCAGACGCAACGCTCAAGATTTTCCTGACCGCAAGCCCCGAGGAACGCGCCAATCGACGGCATAAACAGTTGATGGAAAAAGGAATCGATGCTAGTATAAACACCCTTTTGCAGGATATTCTGGACCGCGACACGCGCGACACCACGCGCGCCGCGGCCCCGTTGCAGAAGAGCGTGGACGCCGTCGAAATCGATACCACGGGCATGACGATAGCGGCGGTGGTCGCGCAAGTGCTGGCGCAGTGCAGGCACGCGTTACGGGCGCCATGAGTCGGCTCGGCTCATGGTTTTTTAATTTTCCCCGTCGCCACGACGGGTTTCCTAACACACTGAATCTGAATGATGAAAACATCTTCCCCGGCATCAGGGTCCGCCGAAAATTTCGCCGCGTTATTTGAGGAAAGCCTCTCCCGCAAGGAAATGCGTATCGGTGAGGTGATTACCGCCGAAGTGATACGCGTCGATGACAACTTCGTGGTGGTCAATGCCGGACTCAAGTCCGAAAGTTATATTGCAGTAGACGAATTTCGCAACGACCGGGGCGAGATCGAAGCCAAACCCGGCGAGTTCATCAGCGTGGCGATCGAGGCGCTTGAGGACGGCCATGGCGAAACCCGCCTGTCGCGTGACAAGGCCAAGCGACTGGCGGCGTGGCACGAACTCGAAGAGGCGCTCGAGAAGGGCACCGTGGTGACCGGCACGATCAATGGCACGGTCAAGGGCGGGCTCACGGTCATGGTCAACGGCATCCGCGCTTTTCTTCCCGGATCGCTGGTGGACATCCGGCCGGTCAAGGACACCACGCCGTACCAAAACAAGCAGACGGAGTTCAAGGTCATCAAGCTCGACCGCAAGCGCAACAACGTGGTGGTATCGCGTCGCGCCGTGCTCGAAGCGAGTCAGGGCGCCGAGCGCGAGGCGCTGCTGGCAAGCCTGCAGGAAGGCGCGGTGGTCAAGGGCATCGTCAAGAACATTACCGATTACGGCGCATTCGTGGATCTGGGCGGCATCGACGGGCTGCTGCACATCACCGACCTCGCCTGGCGCCGTGTCAAACATCCGTCCGAACTCCTGACCGTCGGCGACGAAGTCGAGGCCAAGGTGCTCAAGTTCGACCAGGAGAAAAACCGCGTATCGCTGGGCATGAAGCAGCTCGGCGAGGATCCCTGGGTGGGCTTGTCGCGCCGCTACCCGCCGGGCACGCGGCTCTTCGGCAAGGTCAGTAATCTGACCGATTACGGCGCGTTCGTCGAGATCGAAGCCGGCATCGAGGGGCTGGTGCACGTGTCGGAAATGGATTGGACCAACAAGAACGTGCATCCGTCGAAAGTGGTGCAGCTCGGCGACGAAGTCGAGGTCATGGTGCTGGAAATCGACGAGGAACGCCGCCGTATTTCGCTGGGCATGAAGCAATGCATGCCCAACCCGTGGGAAGAGTTCTCGATGAACCACAAGAAGGGCGACAAGGTGAAGGGCCAGATCAAGTCGATCACCGACTTCGGCATCTTCATCGGGCTCACGGGCGGCATCGACGGCCTGGTGCACCTGTCCGATCTTTCCTGGTCGCAACCGGGCGAGGAAGCGGTGCGCAACTACAAGAAAGGCGAAGAAACCGAAGCGATGGTGCTGTCGATCGATGTCGAGCGCGAGCGCATCTCGCTCGGCATCAAGCAGCTCGAGGGCGATCCGTTCAACAGCTTCATCGCGGCGCATGAGAAGAATTCGATTGTCACCGGCACCGTGAAATCGATCGATCCCAAGGGGGCGGTCATCCAACTCGATACCGACGTCGAGGGCTATCTCCGCGCTTCCGAAGTGGCGCGCGACCGCGTCGAGGATATCCGCACGCGGCTCAAGGAGGGCGATGCCGTGACGGCGATGATCATCAACATCGATCGCAAGAATCGCGGCATCAATCTGTCGATCAAGGCCAAGGACATGGCGGAGGAGGCCGAAGCGATGCAGAAGATCGCTGCGGATAAACAGGGGGCGAGCACCGGCACCACCAACCTCGGCGCGCTGCTCAAGGCCAAGCTGGATGTAGCCAATACTCAACAATAAGGGAGCCCCATGACCAAGTCGGAGTTGATCGCGAAACTCGCGGCGCGCTACCCGCAGCTGGTGGCGAAAGATGCCGAACTCGCGGTAAAGATGATCCTGGACGCGATGGCGAAGAGCCTCGCCCAGGGGCAGCGCATCGAAATCAGGGGGTTCGGGAGCTTCGGCCTGAATTACCGGCCGCCGCGGGTCGGGCGCAACCCGAAATCGGGGGAAAAGGTGCGGGTGCCGGCAAAATACGTTCCACACTTCAAGGCGGGGAAGGAATTACGCGAACGCGTCGATTTGAAGAAACAATAACGACAAACTTAGGCATCGTTTGTTTGCGGCGGCATAATCGAAAGATCATGCCGTTTTTTTTGTTCGGAATCCGGACTGCATCCCGTGATATGCTGGATTCGCTATGCGTTATCTGCTCTGGCTGCTCAAGTTCGCGCTGTTCGTGCTGATCCTGAGCTTCGCCGTCAAGAACACCGATACGGTGTGGGTGCGCTACTACCTCGGCTACGAATGGCAGGCACCGCTGGTGCTGGTGCTGCTGGTGTTTTTCTGCCTCGGCGCCGCGGTCGGCATCGTCGCGAGCCTCGCGCACCTGTTCCGGCAGCGGCGCGAGATCGTGGCGCTCAAGCGCGAACTGCGCGTGCAGGGGCGCGCCGGCGGCGGGCCTCCCCCGGTCAACCCATCGGACGCGGCATGAAACCGCGCCGCTTCCGGGTGACTCGCCATGGATATTGAATACTGGTGGCTGCTCGCGCTGCCGCTGTTCTTCGCGCTGGGCTGGATGGCCGCACGCATCGACATCAAGCACCTGCTGTCGGAATCGCGCGCGCTGCCGATGTCGTATTTCAAGGGGCTCAACTTCCTGCTCAACGAACAGCAGGACAAGGCGATCGAGGCTTTCATCGAGGTGGTGAAGGTCGATCCGCAGACAATCGAGTTGCATTTCGCTCTTGGGAGCCTGTTCCGTCGACGCGGGGAAGTCGAACGCGCGATCCGCATGCACCAGAACCTCGTCGAGCGTCCGGACCTGGTGCAGGAACAGAAGCTGCAGGCGCTGTTCGAGCTGGCGCAGGATTATCTCAAAGCCGGGCTGCTCGACCGCGCCGAAGAACTGTTCCTGAAGCTGGAAGGCACCGCCCACGCCGAAGCCGCGCTTAAGTTCCTGCTCGAAATCTACGAACAGGAAAAGGACTGGCCCAAGGCGATCGGCATAGCCGAAAAACTCGAGACCGTCACCGGCCGGTCGCACCAGAAGGAAATCGCCAACTTTTGCTGCGAGCTGGCCGGCAGCGAGATCATGCATTCGCGCCCGGAGGCGGCGCGCCCGTATCTGAGCGAGGCGCTGGCCCACCACCGCCTGTGCGTGCGCGCCAACATGGTGCTCGGCGATCTGGAGCTTGCCGCCAACCGCTACGCCGCCGCGATCGAAGCCTGGAAGCGCATCGAGAGCCAGAATCCGGCCTATCTCGCGCTGGTGGCGGAGCGGCTGCTCACGGCGTTCAAGCAGTGGGGCCGCGCCGAAGAAGGGCTCAATCTGCTGCGCGGCTACCTCGGCAAATACCCCTCGCTCGATCTCCTGAACACGGTGTTCCAGGGTACTCTGGAGCAGCACGGCGCCGAACCGGCCTATCACCTGGTGCGCGATGAGCTGCGACGCAACCCGACGCTGCTCGGGCTCGACAAGCTGCTGGAGGCCCAGTTGCTGGACGCGCCGATTGAGCGCCGGCGCGACCTGGAGCTGATCAAGGATCTGGTGCACCAGCACACGCGCGGGCTCGCCATGTACAAATGCGACAACTGCGGCTTCCGTGCACGGCAGTTCTACTGGCACTGTCCGGCGTGCGCGGCATGGGAAACTTACGCGCCGCGCCGCACCGAAGAGAAGGGGCTGCCCGTATGATCGATCGGCGGTCACGCGCAGAGGGCCATCCGCGTATCATCGTGGCGCTCGACTACGGCGCTGCAAAAAGCGCGCTCGCCCTCGTCGACCGGCTCGATCCCGGACTGTGCCGGCTCAAAATCGGCAAGGAACTCTTCACCGCGGCCGGCCCGGGGTTGATCGAAACCCTGGTGCACCGCGGCTACGCCGTATTTCTCGACCTGAAATATCACGATATCCCGACCACCGTGGCGCGCGCCTGCCGCGCGGCGGCAGCGCTCGGAGTGTGGATGGTCAACGTGCATGCGCTGGGTGGGCGTGCCATGATGCAGGCCGCGCGCGAAGCGCTCGCGCGGGAAAATCAACCGCCGCGGCTGGTCGCCGTAACGGTGCTGACCAGCATGGCGGCGGAAGATCTCCTGGAATTGGGTATCGCCGGCGCCCCGATGGAGGTTGTGAAACGGCTGGCGCGGCTCGCCCAGTCGTGCGAACTGGATGGCGTGGTGTGCTCCGCGCAGGAAGCGGCCCCGCTCAGGAGCGAGTGCGGCGCGGAGTTCTGCCTGGTGACGCCGGGGATACGGCCCGCAATGGCCGGGCCGGACGACCAGCAGCGCGTGATGACGCCGCGCGCTGCGGTCGATAACGGCGCCGACTATCTGGTGATCGGACGGCCGGTCACGCGCGCGCCGGACCCGCTGGCCGTCCTGCGGGAGATCAATCGCGAAATCGACTGATAGAGCAAGACAATGAAGAATTCATCGTTCATCGTTCATCGTTCATCCTTAAGCAGGGCCCGCGTGCTCGTGGTCGGCGATGTGATGCTCGACCGCTACTGGTTCGGCGAGGTGGGGCGCGTCTCACCCGAGGCGCCGGTTCCGATCGTCAAGGTCGACAGGGTCGAGGAACGCCCCGGCGGCGCGGCCAACGTGGCGCGCAACGCGTCCGCGCTCGGCGCCCGGGTGAGGCTCTTGTCGGTGGTCGGGGCCGACGAGGCGGGCACGCGGCTCAAGCGGCTGCTCGGAAGGGACCACATCGCCGCTCAATTGCACCGCGATCGCAGCATCACGACCACGATCAAACTGCGCGTGATCGGCCGGCAGCAGCAACTCCTGCGCGTGGATTTCGAAACGGCGCCGAGCCACGAGGTGCTGGCGTCCAAGCTCAGGGATTTTCGCCGGATGCTGCGGACGGCCGATGCCGTGATCCTCTCCGACTACGGCAAGGGTGGACTCGCTCATATCGGCAAAATGATCGGGATGGCGCACCGCGCGGGCAAGCCGGTGCTGGTCGATCCCAAGGGAGAGGACTATTCGCGCTATCGGGGGGCGACGATGATCACGCCCAACCGCGCCGAGTTCCGGGAGGTGGCAGGCGCCTGGAAGAGCGAACCGGAACTGACCCGCAAAGCCCAGGCGCTGAGACGCAGGCTGGGCGTGGAAGCGCTGTTGATTACGCGCAGCGAAGAGGGCATGACGCTCTATCAGCACGGAGAGCGGCTGCACGTCGCAGCGCAAGCGCGCGAAGTCTACGATGTGAGCGGCGCGGGCGACACGGTGATCGCGACGCTCGGGGTGATGCTCGCCGGCGGCGCCGGGCCCGAGCAAGCCGTCCGCGTCGCCAATCGCGCGGCCGGCATTGTGGTCGGCAAGTTCGGCACCGCGGTGGTGACGCCCGAAGAACTCTTCGGGCAGGATGAAAGAGGAAGGATGAAGGAAGAAGGATGAAGGCGGAAGGCGGAAGGATGAAGCAAAAACAAATGGCGACACCGCTGCTTTTCGCGTGCGAGGCGACGCCTCGCGGAAACCATTCATCGTTCATCGTTCATCATTCATCGTTTAATACATGGAGCGTCAGCGCATGTATTACGTGGTAACTGGAGCGGCCGGCTTCATCGGCTCCAACATCGTCAAGACGCTCAATGAGCGCGGGATCACCGACATCATTGCGGTGGACAACCTGTCCCACGGCGACAAGTTCGTGAATCTTGTCGACTGCGAGATCGCCGATTATGTCGACCAGGACGCTTTCCTCGAAGCGGTCGAGGCGGGCGAGTTCAACGGCGCGCTTGCCGCCGTTTTGCACCAGGGGGCCTGCTCGGATACCACCGAAACCGACGGCCGCTACATGATGCAGAACAATTACCGCTACTCGCGCGCGCTGCTCGAGTTCTGCACCGCGGACGAGGTGCCGTTCATCTATGCCTCGTCGGCGGCGGTGTACGGGGCGGGAACGACGTTCAAGGAAGCGCGCGCATGCGAGGCGCCGCTGAACGTCTACGGCTATTCGAAGTTCCTGTTCGATCAATGGGTGCGCCGACGTTGGGGCGAGTTCACGGCACAGGTCGTGGGGCAGCGTTATTTCAACGTCTACGGCGAGCGCGAGCAGCACAAGTCCCGCATGGCCTCGGTCGCTTTCCATTTCTTCAACCAGTACCGCACCGCCGGCAGCGTGCGGCTGTTCGAAGGCGGCGGCGGTTACGGCAACGGCGAGCAGCGGCGCGATTTTGTGTCGATCGAGGACGTCGTCAGGATCAACCTGTTTTTTCTCGATCATCCCGGAAAATCCGGAATTTTCAACGTCGGCACCGGCACGGCGCAGAGCTTCAATGAGGTCGCGGAGGCGACAGTCAATGCCTGCCGCAAAGCCCGGAAGGAGGCGCCGCTGGCGCTTGCCGAAATGCAGCAGCAGGGCATCATCCGTTATATTGCGTTCCCGGAAGAGCTGAAGGGCAAGTATCAGAGCTACACTCAGGCGGATATCGCGGCGCTGCGCGCCGCCGGCTACGCCGCGCCTTTCCTTACCGTGGAGCAGGGCGTGGCGCGCTACTGTGAAAGATTGTTGCAGCGCGCTGCGCGGTAAACCTGCTTGGTTTTCCGCACGCTGTGGTTACGGTGCGTCAACGGCCCGCACCCTGTTTTTGGCAGGGTCATGCTGAAACGCCGATGCGGCGTCAGGTATCATACGGATAAGCACGTCATATTCATGCCATGTTCAAGACACTCGAGGATTTTGTCGGCAACACGCCGCTGGTCAGCCTGAAGCGTCTTTCCGGCCGCACCACCAATACGCTGCTGGTCAAGCTTGAAGGCGACAATCCGGCCGGCTCGGTCAAGGATCGTCCCGCGCTGTCGATGATCAAGCGCGCGCAGGAGCGAGGGACAATCAAGCCCGGCGACACGCTGATCGAACCGACCAGCGGCAACACCGGCATTGCCCTCGCCATGTGCGCCGCGATGATGGGCTACCGCATGATTCTGGTGATGCCCGAGCACCTTTCGGTCGAGCGCCGCCAGAGCATGGCCGCCTTCGGGGCGCAATTCGTGCTGACGCCGAAAGAGGGCGGCATGGAAATGGCACGTGACGTTGCCGAGAAAATGCGTGACGAAGGCAAGGGCGTGATCCTCGACCAGTTCGCCAATCCCGACAATCCGCTTTCGCATTACGAAGGCACGGGCCCGGAGATCTGGCGCGATACAGGGGGAAGGATCACGCATTTCGTCAGCAGCATGGGCACCACCGGCACCATCATGGGTTGCTCGCGCTTCTTCAAGGAAAAGAATCCGGCGATTCAGATCGTCGGGTGCCAGCCTTCGGAGGGCTCTCAAATTCCGGGCATCCGCAAGTGGCCGCCCGCGTACTTGCCGAAAATATGCGACTGGCACCGTGTGGACCGCGTCATTGAAGTGAGCCAGCGCGACGCCGAGGACATGACGCGCCGCCTCGCCCGCGAGGAGGGAATTTTCGCCGGTATTTCCTCGGGCGGCGCATTGTGGGCCGCGCTGCAGGTGGCGCAGGACGTGGAAAACGCGGTCATCGTGACCATCGTCTGCGATCGCGGTGACCGTTATCTGTCGACCGGAGTGTTCCCTGCCTGAGGCGCGCTCGCTGGTCACCGCAGCAACGCGTCTTGTCGGCCGTTGCGCCGCCGCGGCGCTGCTGGCGTGGCCACCGTCAAGTCCGGCGCAGATCGGTCTCGCCATCGAGGATCTGGAGGCGCCCGGCTTTAAAGCGAAAGCGATCAAAGCCAGCCTGCANCTGGCGGCCAAGCACGAATTNCAGCTGGAAATCGGCACGCTGACGATTCGCGACCGCACCTGGCGCAATGCGCGNGTGCGCTGTCCGGACTTTCGTCTGGAGAAAANGCTCATCGCCTGCGCCGACGCGGTCATCGATGTCGGCGAGAGGTTTCCGCTTTCGTTCACTTACCTCACGCAAACCAAAGCGTTGGATCTGGTGTTAAGGCCGGCGCCGGCAGAAACGTGGCGCCTGCGCGCGCGGTTCGAAAAACCAGAAGCCGAATTCGACATCGCGATCGACAACGGCAAGCTCACGCGTCTGGCGCCATGGCTGCAGTCGACCGCGCCCAAACCGAGCGCCGGAACGCTCACAGGCGCGATCGCGATTACCGGAGCGGGCAAGGCAACAGCGCAGCTTGCAGTCGAAGGGCTTGCTTTCAGTGACGCCAGCGGTCTGCATGCGGCAGAAAAGATCGCAGCCGAATTGCGCGTCGAGGCCGAACAGGACGGCGCGCCATGGCACTGGCGGGCAAACGCGAGCTGGACCGCCGGTGAAGCATTCTGGCAACCGCTCTACGTGACGGCCACCGGCCAGAAGCTGAGCGCGGAGGGTGTTTCGGATGCGATGCGGACCGAGATCAAGCGTGGCCGTCTTGAGCTGCCTGCGATCGGCGAGATCGAACTCGACGGTGTCTGGGATCATCCGGCCGGCCGGTTCAACAGCGCGGATATCCGTTCATCGAAACTGCACGTGAGTCCGTTCTACGCCCAAATCCTGAAGCCGTTTCTCGAGGGCACGGCCGTGGCCGATTTGCGCGCCGAAGGTGACGTGACGGTCGCCGCGCAACTGAGGCAGGGCGAAATTCGCGCTCTGGATGTCGGATTGAGCGGTGTGTCGCTCGAGGACCGGAACCGGCGCTTCGCGCTGTTCGGCATGAATGGTCATTTCCCGTGGCGGCGGGATGCTTTAACCGTGGCCGACATTGTGATCAAGGGTGGTGAAGTGTGGCACCTGCCGTTCGGCGAGATGAAGCTGCCGCTGCGGATGCAAAACCTGCGCTTCGATCTCGCCAAGCTCGTCGTCCCCGCGCTCGACGGTGCGCTGACCGTTGATGATTTCATGGCGACTTCCGAGGCCGACGGGTGGCGCTGGCAGTTCAGCGGCGGCATCACGCCGGTCTCGGTCATGCGACTCGTGCAGGCAGTCGGCCTGCCGACCATGCACGGCTCGCTGTCCGGCGTGATTCCGCGGGTGAGCTACGCGCGGTCAACGCTCACTGTCGATGGCGCGTTGTTACTCCGGGTATTCGACGGGACCGTGGTCGCCAAGGACGTGAAGCTGCTCGACCCGTTCGGTAAGGCGCCGCGGNTGCAGGCAAGCCTGGACATGAAGAATCTCGATCTCGATCTGCTCACGCGAACNTTCTCGTTCGGCAACATCACCGGACGCATCGATGCGCAGGTAACGGGTATTGAACTTGCGAATTGGCAACCGGTCAAATTTGACGCACGCATCGCGAGCAGCGCGGGCGAATACCCGCGCAAGATCAGCCAGACCGCGGTGCAGAACATCTCGGCGCTGGGCGGCGCCGGCGCGGCGGGCGCGATACAAAGGAGCTTCCTCAGATTCTTCGACCAGTTTGGCTACGAGAAGCTGGGCCTGAGCTGCATCCTGCGCAACAATGTGTGCGAAATGGGCGGCGTGGAGGATGCGCCGCAGGGCTACGTGATCGTCAAGGGCGGCGGCATTCCGGCGCTATCCGTGATCGGCTACAATCGCCAGGTAAATTGGCGTGAATTGATCGAACGGCTCAAACGCATCGTGCAGGACAATGTACACGCAATCATCAGATGACAAAGGCGATGACATGCGAAGCAAACTGATTGCGCTGTTCATTGCGCTGGGCTGCACGCTGACGCTGGTCGCGTGCGTGACGATCAATATTTATTTTCCGGCGGCGGCCGCGGAAAAGGCGGCCGATCGCATCATCGACGAAGTCTGGCAGATCAAGAAGGGCGAAGACGCCGTGAAGGGCGACAGGCCCGCGGCGCCGAAATGAGGGAGCGAACATGAAAGCAATGACGGAATCGCGCGTACTGATGTTTGCGCTGGCGCTCGCGGCAGCCGGCCAGGCACTGGCCCAGGCCAATCTCGAAATCAACACGCCGGCGATTGCGAGCTTGCAGGCGAGCATGCAGCAGCGCCATGGCCAATTGGCGGGACTTTACGCGAGTGGCGCCGTCGGACTCACGCGTGACGCCAACGTCGCCCTGCGCGACGCCAACGCCGTGGCGCTGGCGCAGCGCCAGCAGGTCAATTCGCTGATTGCGGCGGAGAACCAGGACCGCGCCGCGCTGTACCGCGAGATCGCGCGCGCCAACGGTAAGCCCGAATGGGAAAACGACATCCGTGCCACGTTTGCCCAGCGCTGGATCGAAAAGGCGCAGGCGGGCTGGTATTACCAGAACACGAGCGGAGCCTGGGTGCGCAAGTAGGGCGCGGGCCGATACTCGAACTCCCGTGGAGGAGCTTTGACGCCGGTCCTGGCATTTGATATCGAGACCGTCCCCGATATCGCCGGGCTGCGCAAGCTGCACGGTCTCGGCAAGGACGTTACCGACCGGGACGTTGCCGACATGGCATTCCAGCTGCGGCGCCAGGCGACCGGCGGCGATTTTCTGCCGTTGCATCTGCACCGCGTCATCGTCATTTCGTGCGCGTTGCGCGAGCGGGACAGCTTCAGGGTGTGGTCGCTCGGCGACACGGAAGACGACGAGGGCGGGCTGATCCAGCGCTTCTTCGACGGCGTCGAGAAATACACGCCGCAAATCGTGTCGTGGAACGGCGGCGGATTCGATTTTCCGGTACTGCATTACCGCGGGCTGATCCACGGCGTGAAAGCGCCGCGCTACTGGGACATGGGCGAAGGCGATTACCGGGACAGCCGCGACTTCAAGTGGAACAATTACATCAGTCGCTACCACGCGCGGCATCTCGATCTCATGGACCTGCTGGCGCTCTACCAGCCTCGCGCCAACGCGCCGCTCGATGACCTGGCGCAGTTGGTGGGACTGCCGGGCAAGCTTGGTCTGGAGGGCGCGGGGGTATGGCCGGCCTATCAGGCGGGCAAGCTGGCGGACATCCGCAACTACTGCGAGATCGATGTCGCCAACACCTATCTCCTGTTCCTGCGTTTTCAGCTGATGCGCGGCGCGCTTACCGGCGAACAACACGCCGCGGAATGCGATCTGGTCAGATCCATCCTCGCCAAGGCCGCGGAACCGCACTGGAAAGAATTCCTCCAGCGCTGGCGCACTTAGGCAAGAGAGGAGATAGGAGATAGGAGATAGGAGAGAGGCGTCAAACCGAAGCCGCTCTTCAGGGCTGTTTTGCTTCGCGCCTCTCGCCTCTCTCCTCTCGGCTCTGACCTCCATCCATGCAACCGTTGCTTGTCGAATCCCTCGACCAGGAAGGCCGCGGCGTTGCGCGCTGTGAGGGCAAGGCGATATTCATCGACGGCGCCTTGCCGGGCGAAAGCGTCGAGTATTCCCCCTACGTCAGGAAACCGAACTTCGAGTTTGCCACGCTCATCCGGGTGCTGAGGCCGAGCGCGCAGCGGTGCGCGCCACGCTGCCCGTTCTTCGGAAAGTGTGGCGGCTGCAGCCTGCAACACATGGATGCGCGCGCGCAGGTTGCGGTGAAGCAGCGGGTGCTGGAGGACAATCTGCGGCATATCGGCAAGGTCGAGGCGGAACAGATCCTGCCGGCGATTCACGGCCCACAGTGGGGTTATCGCCACCGCGCGCGGCTGTCGGCGCGCTACGTGCAGAAAAAGGGCGGCACCCTGATCGGGTTTCGCGAGAAGCGCAGCAGCTACGTCACCGACATGACCAGCTGCGAGATCATGCCGCCGCATGTCTCCGCGCTGCTCAAGCCGCTCAGGGAAACGCTCGCCCGGCTTTCAATCCGCGAGCGCATCCCGCAGGTCGAGGTCGCCGTGGGCGATGAGACGACGGTACTGGTGCTGCGCATCCTGCAACCGCTCGCCCCGCGGGATGGCGAACTGCTCAGGGAATTTGCCGGCCGTCACGCGGCGCGGATCTATCTGCAGCCGAGGGGACCGGACTCGGCCCAGCCGTTCTGTCCCGCAGCGGACGCCGATCTTTACTATGCGTTGCCCGAGTTCGACCTGAAAATCCGCTTCGGTCCGACCGATTTCACGCAGATCAACTATGCAATGAACCGGGTGCTGGTGCGGCGCACGCTGACCCTGCTCGACCCGCAGCCGGGCGAGTGCGTCGGCGACATGTTCTGCGGTCTCGGCAATTTCGCACTCGCCATCGCGCGCCGTGGTGCATTCGTAGTGGGCGTGGAAGGCAGCACGGCGCTTATCGTGCGCGCCGCCGCCAACGCCGCCGCCAACGGGCTGGGCGGTACCGCCGATTTCCACGCCTTGGATCTGTTCAAGATCGATAACGCGCGCTTCGCTGCCTTGGGGCGCTTCGACCGTATGCTCATCGACCCGCCGCGCGACGGCGCGATCGAGCTGGTAAAGGCGCTCGGCGAACGGGCGCCGGCGCGCATCGTCTACGTTTCGTGCAATCCGGCGACGCTGGCGCGCGACGCCGCAGTGCTGGTGCATACGCGCGGCTACCGCCTGAGCGGGGCCGGTGTGGTCAACATGTTCCCGCACACTTCACACGTCGAGTCGATCGCGGTATTTGAGAAGGATTGAGGACCGAGGATTGAGGATTGAGCCAACTCGAGGAGATGCTTCCGCCCTCAATCCTTGATCCCGAATCCTCGATCCTTAAACGAAAACGGCGCCCGAGAGCGCCGTTTTCGTTGGGCTGCGCGCGGCCTCAGTCGCGCTCGCCGCTTAACGCCATCAGCAGCTGAAGCAGGTTGGCGAAAATGTTGAACAGGCTGATGTAAGCGCCGGTCGTCGCCATGATGTAGTTGGTTTCGCCGCCGTTCACGATGCGCGAAAGGTCGTGCAGCAGGAACAGCGAGAACACCACGATCACCAGCGCTGAAATCGTGAGCGCGAGCGCCGGGATTTGCAGGAACATGTTGGCGATCAGCGCGAGCAGCAGCACGATCATGCCCACGAACAGGAACTTGCCCATGAAGCTGAAGTCCCTCTTGGTGGTGGTCGCGATGCCGGCCATGACGAAGAACACCGTGCCGGTTCCGGCGGCGGCCAGGCCGACCAATTGCGGTCCGTTCTTCAATGTCAGCGCTATGCTGAGCAGGGGACCCAGGAACCAGCCGAGCAGGAAGGTCATGCCGAGCAGCAGCACGACGCCCCAGCCGTTGTTGCGGTTGGCGGCGATCGCGAATTGCAGGCCGATCACGCCACCGAGCATTATGAAAAAGCTCAATATCGGATGCTGGATGATGATACCGGCGGTATTGATGCCTATCATCGCGCCGACCACGGTCGGCACCATGGTCAGCGCCAGCAGCAGATAGGTATTGCGCAGCACTTTCTGCTGCTGCAACGCGATATCCTGTACCGATATCTGATATGCAGACGGATTAGGTTGCAGTTCGGGTTGCATAACGATTTGTCTCCTCAGATTGTGAGTGTTTCTGTGGTGTCCCGCGTAAGACTACCTAAAGCCTTCAAAAGTTTCAATGAGATGGCTTATCATCAAAGCGCGGAGTCAATCACAAGCAATTGATATTGCGTGGTATTATACCCTGTAATCGTTGCGCTACCGGTCCTGCAGGAGGCGTGGCAGAGTGGTCGATTGCACCTGACTTGAAATCAGGCATGCCCGCAAGGGCATCGTGGGTTCGAATCCTACCGCCTCCGCCAAACGAGATCATTCACCTTTCGTCGCATCTGCCCAGCAATTAGGCGTTTCGTACACCCGCACGCGCTCGAGCTTCAGGTTATTGCCGTATTTGTCCTGATAGGCGTGGTCCAGAACGCGGAACGCCGCGATGGCCAGATGTTCCGCGGTCGGCGGCGCCTCGAGCAGAACGGTCTTGTGGCCGGGAAGGGTGCCCAGGAACTCCACCACGCGCTTGTCCCCGCGCCAGGCCAGAAAAGCGTGGTCCCACGCATCCACCAGGCGACTCTGCGCCACCACCCTGACTTCGGAGAAGTCCATCACCATGCCTTGTTCGGATGCGCCCTCCGCCGTGATGATGTCGCCGGACAGCGTGATTTCCAGCGCGTAGCGGTGCCCGTGCAGATGACGGCACTGGCTGTCGTGGTTGGGAATGCGATGGCCGGCATCGAATTCCAGCCTGCGGGTGATGCGCATGAAGACGGGAAAGGAGGATGGGCGCGCCGGATTATAGCAGACCCCGGCTCGGTTCCCTGCGTGAACCTGCCGCTCCGTTCCGGAGCGACAAGTGGTTAGCGTCGG
>C687J26845_10000549_pt1 | contig 24902 bp, 40 predicted proteins | sample RifCSPlowO2_12_FD_26845 | JGI IMG/M metagenome (IMG submission 26845)
AATTCGTGTCTTCAAGTCGACCCAAAAAGCGGTTGATGCTTGAACACTGCTAGGTAGAAGACCATGGCACGACTAAAAGAGATTTACCGGAAGGAAATCGCTCCCAAGTTGAAGGAAGAGCTTCAGCTGGGCAACGTGATGGAAGTTCCGCGCGTTACCAAGATCACCCTGAACATGGGTGTAGGCGAAGCAATCGGTGACAAAAAAGTCATCGAGCACGCGGTGGCTGACTTGGAAAAAATCACCGGTCAAAAAGCGGTCGTAACTTACGCTCGCAAATCCATCGCTGGCTTTAAAGTCCGCGAAGGCTGGCCGATTGGCGTTAAGGTAACTTTGCGCCGTGAGAAGATGTATGAGTTCCTGGATCGCCTGCTTGCGATCTCCCTGCCTCGGGTTCGCGACTTCCGCGGCCTGAATGCCAAGTCCTTCGATGGTCGTGGTAACTACAGCATGGGCGTTAAAGAGCAGATCATTTTCCCGGAAATCGATTACGACAAAATCGACGCATTGCGCGGTCTGGATATCACCCTGACCACCACTGCCCGTAACGATGATGAAGGTCGTGCCTTGTTGCGCGCCTTCAAATTCCCGTTCCGTAACTGATTGGAGTAGGAACATGGCCAAAACGAGCATGAAAAACCGTGAGCTGAAGCGTCAGCAAACGGTAGCTAAGTACGCCAAAAAGCGTGCNGAGCTAAAAGCTACCATCGCCAATCCGAACTCCACTCCGGAAGCGCGTTGGGAAGCNCAGGTAGCCTTGCAGAAGCAGCCGCGCGATGCTTGCGCTGCGCGTATGCGTAATCGCTGCCGTCTGACTGGTCGTCCGCATGGTGTTTACCGCAAGTTCGGCCTTGGCCGTAACAAGTTGCGTGAAGCGGCNATGCGCGGCGANGTACCAGGTCTGGTTAAAGCCAGCTGGTAAGTCATTCGCGACAAAGTNCGAGAGGCGGNTAGCGCCATCTCTTGTGCTCAGCGATTTTGAATCAAGCCCCTTTTGGGGCTTGATTCATTTTGGAGCAGTCTATAGAATGCTCGGCTCGCCGAACCATGACCATTTTTGTTGTGGGTTCGGTGACTCTTAGCCGTAAGGCTAATTCTTTCTGTATTAGGAGCGTCTAGCCCATGAGTATGCAGGACCCGTTAGCGGACATGCTAACTCGTATCCGTAATGCCCAGATGGCCGAAAAGTCCGTCGTAAGCATGCCATCTTCCACTTTGAAGGTGGCTGTAGCTAAAGTCTTGAAAGACGAAGGTTACATCGCGGAATTTAAAGTCAGCAGCGAAATCAAGCCGCTGCTCACCATCGAGCTGAAGTACTTCGAAGGCCGTCCAGTCATTGAAGAAGTGAAGCGCGTCAGTCGTCCTGGTCTTCGCCAGTACAAGTCCGTCGGCGACCTTCCTAAGGTTCGCGGTGGTCTTGGTGTGTCTATCGTCACTACCAACAAAGGTGTGATGACTGACCGTGCTGCGCGCGCTGCCGGTATCGGTGGCGAAGTCCTTTGCACAGTGTTCTAAGGGGGGATAAGCATGTCTCGCGTCGCTAAGAACCCCGTAAAGCTGCCCGCTGGCGTTGAAGTTAAACTGTCAGGTCAGCAGCTTTCGGTTAAGGGTGCCAAGGGTACTCTAGATCTAAAAGTACATTCGTCCGTTGAAGTAACTGAGGAAGCCGGCGAGTTGCGTTTTGCAGCCCGTAATGGCGATCAGCAGACTCGCGCGATGGCCGGTACCACGCGTTCACTTGTGAACAACATGGTTCTCGGTGTTAGCCAAGGCTTCGAGCGTAAGCTCCAGTTGGTTGGTGTTGGTTACAAAGCGCAAGCTAAAGGCGAAGTGTTATCCCTGGCTCTAGGCTTCTCGCACCCAGTGGAATATGACTTGCCTGCTGGCATTACCGCTGAAACACCCAGCCAGACTGATATCCTGATTCGGGGTATTGATAAGCAGTTGGTTGGTCAGGTGGCCGCTGAGATCCGCGACTTCCGTCCACCAGAGCCGTACAAAGGCAAAGGTGTGCGTTACGCAGACGAAGTCGTCCGTCGTAAAGAAGCGAAGAAGAAGTAGGGCTAGCAAATGACCGACAAGAAAGTTACCCGTCTGCGTCGCGCGCGCAAAGCACGCCTGAAAATGCACGAATTAGAAGTCGTGCGTCTCTGCGTCTACCGCTCCTCGCAGCATATATACGCCCAGGTCATCTCGGCCGACGGCAGCAAAGTCTTGGCCAGTGCCTCGACTTTGGATAAAGAATTGCGTGATGCTGCCACTGGCAACATCGACGCGGCCAAAAAGGTTGGGCTGCTGATTGCTGAGCGTGCGAAAGTCGCCGGCATTACTCAAGTTGCCTTCGATCGTTCGGGCTTCAAGTATCACGGTCGTGTTCAGGCACTGGCTGATGCTGCTCGTGAAGGCGGGATGGAGTTCTAAGTTATGTCAAATAACGACCAAAAGCGCGACGAAGGCTACATCGAGAAGTTGGTTCAAGTTAACCGTGTTGCTAAGACCGTTAAAGGCGGCCGTATCTTCACTTTTACCGCGTTGACCGTGGTGGGTGATGGTAAAGGTCGTGTTGGTTTTGGCCGTGGTAAGTCTCGTGAAGTGCCTGCTGCTATCCAGAAAGCTATGGAAGCTGCGCGTCGCAACATGATTCAAGTGGATCTTAACGGTACCACTCTGCAGTACGCGATGAAGTCTGGTCATGGCGCCTCTAAGGTGTACATGCAGCCTGCTTCTGAAGGTACTGGCATCATCGCTGGCGGCGCAATGCGCGCCGTTCTCGAAGTTGCTGGCGTGCAGAACGTCTTGGCCAAGTGCTACGGCTCGACTAACCCGGTAAACGTGGTTCACGCCACTTTTAAGGGTTTGAAGGCTATGCAGTCCCCTGCCTCTATTGCTGCTAAGCGCGGCAAGACTGTTCAGGAGATCTTCTGATCATGGCTACTGCAACCGTAAAAGTTACGCTGATCAAAAGCATGACCGGCCGCATCCCTAACCACAAATTGTGCGTTAAGGGCTTGGGTCTGCGTCGTATCGGTCACACTGTAGAAGTGCTGGATACTCCCGAGAATCGCGGGATGATCAACAAGGCTTACTACATGCTGCGCGTCGAGGTTTAATCGATGAAACTCAATGATCTGAGTCCAGCCCCGGGTTCGCGTCGCGTTAAGCAGCGCGTTGGCCGTGGTATTGGTAGCGGTTTGGGCAAAACTTGCGGCCGCGGCCACAAGGGTCAGTCTTCGCGCTCCGGTGGCACCATTGCTCCGGGTTTTGAAGGCGGCCAGCAGCCACTGCACCGTCGCTTGCCTAAGTTCGGCTTCGTCTCCTTGAAGGCTATGGATCGCGCAGAAGTGCGTACTTCCGAGCTGAATAAAGTGGAAGGCGGCGTTGTAACTTTGCAAACGCTCAAGGATGCCAACCTGATTAATCAAAACGTTCAGCGCGTGAAAGTGATGCTGTCCGGTGAGATTACTCGCGCTGTCACCCTCAAAGGTATCGCTGCCACCAAAGGTGCGCGTGCGGCTATCGAAGCAGCTGGCGGCAAGTTCGAGGAATAAATGGCTAAGCAAGGTGCTCTCTCAAGTCTAAGCAATGGCGGGTTGTCCGAGCTCTGGGCGCGTCTGCGGTTTCTCCTGTTGGCGATTATCGTCTACCGGATTGGCGCACACATTCCAGTCCCTGGCATCAATCCTGAGCGGCTGGCTGCTCTGTTTCGGCAGAATGAGGGGACCATTCTTAGCTTGTTCAACATGTTTTCTGGCGGCGCGCTGGAGCGAATGAGCATCTTTGCGTTGGGGATCATGCCGTACATTTCGGCTTCGATCATCATGCAGTTGATGACCACCGTCAGCCCGCAGCTGGAGCAGTTGAAGAAGGAAGGTGAGTCTGGCCGTCGCAAGATTAGCCAGTACACCCGCTACGGCACTGTAATCCTGGCATTGGTTCAAGCTACCGGCATGTCGGTTGGTTTGGCGGGGCAGGGTGTGGCTTTTTCGGCTGATTTCGGCTTTCACTTCGTGGCGGTTACCACCTTCGTGGCTGGTGCAATGTTCATGATGTGGCTGGGCGAGCAGATCACCGAGCGCGGTGTCGGCAACGGTATTTCGATGCTGATTTTTGCAGGCATCGTGGCCGGTCTGCCGAGTGCTATCGGGCAGTCTTTCGAGTCTGCGCGTTTGGGCGATATTAATATCTTCGCCCTGGTGGCTATCGGTTTGTTGGCGGTGGCGATCATTGGTTTTGTGGTGTTTATTGAGCGTGGTCAGCGTCGCATAGCGGTGCACTACGCCAAGCGTCAGCAGGGCCGTAAGGTTTTTGCTGCGCAAACAAGCCACTTGCCTTTGAAGGTGAACATGGCGGGTGTGATTCCAGCTATTTTTGCCAGCAGCATCTTGCTGTTTCCTGCCTCGTTAGGCGCCTGGTTTGGTCAGTCCGAAGGGATGGGCTGGATGCAGGACCTGTCGCAGGCAATCGCCCCGGGTCATCCGTTGAATATCTTGTTGTTTAGTGCGGGGATTATTTTCTTCTGCTTCTTCTACACAGCCTTGATGTTCAATCCAAAAGACGTAGCGGAAAACCTGAAAAAGTCCGGTGCCTTTATTCCGGGTATCCGTCCAGGTGAGCAGTCGGCGCGCTATATCGATGGCGTATTGACTCGTTTGACCATGTTCGGTGCTCTGTACATGACGGCCGTATGCTTGTTGCCCCAGTTCCTAGTGGTGGCGGCCAACGTACCGTTCTATCTTGGCGGGACCTCGTTGCTGATCGTGGTAGTGGTTGTGATGGACTTTATGGCCCAAGTGCAATCTCACCTCGTTTCGCACCAGTATGAATCCCTGATGAAGAAAACTAACCTGAAGGGCTACGGCAGCGGCATGCTCCGCTGAAGTGTCTGTAAGGTTCGAGGAGTTGGTGATGAAAGTTCGTGCATCGGTGAAAAAGCTGTGCCGTAACTGCAAGATTATTCGCCGCGAAGGTGTCGTGCGCGTAATCTGCAGCGCTGAACCGCGTCATAAGCAGCGCCAAGGCTGATTTTGACTTAAAGCGTTAAAAGCCCAGTAGCTAGTGCGCTACTGGGTTGATTATTTGCTATTACAGCGTTAATATCGCGCGCCCTTTTCTTGGCTTTGAAGGGTGTCGGTAGCTGTCAAAGGAGTCCAACTGAATGGCCCGTATTGCAGGCGTAAACATTCCGGATAACAAGCACACTGTTATCTCGCTGACCTACATCTTTGGTGTCGGTCGCACAACAGCACAGAANATTTGTGCAACTACCGGGGTTAACCCGGCAGCTAAAATCAAAGATCTGAGCGACGAGCAGGTCGAGTTGTTGCGTGGTGCNGTTGCCCAGGTTAATACCGAAGGTGATCTGCGTCGCGAGATCAACATGAAAATCAAGCGCTTGATGGACCTNGGCTGCTATCGCGGTCTGCGTCATCGTCGTGGCCTACCGGCACGCGGTCAGCGTACTAAGACCAACGCGCGTACCCGTAAGGGCCCGCGTAAGCCGATCCGCAAGTAATCGCGCTCGCGAATCGACAGGAATATAGTCATGGCAAAACCTGCTGCTCGTCCTCGTAAAAAAATNAAAAAGACAGTGGTTGATGGCATCGCCCACATCCACGCGTCTTTCAACAACACTATTGTGACCATTACTGACCGTCAGGGTAACGCGCTTTCTTGGGCTACCTCGGGTGGTTCAGGTTTCCGCGGTTCACGCAAGTCCACTCCGTTCGCTGCCCAGGTGGCTGCTGAACGTGCTGGTCAAGCTGCGCTGGAATACGGCCTGAAAAACCTCGACGTTAACGTCAAGGGTCCAGGTCCAGGTCGTGAGTCCGCTGTCCGTGCATTGAACGGCTGCGGTTACAAGATCGCCAGCATCACCGACGTGACGCCAATCCCGCATAACGGGTGCCGTCCGCCGAAGAAGCGTCGCGTGTAATCAGGAGACAGATAAATGGCACGTTACATTGGTCCAAAATGCAAACTGTCTCGTCGTGAAGGCACAGATCTTTTCCTGAAAAGCGGTGTACGCGCTCTGGAAACGAAGTGCAACATCGAAGCAGCCCCGGGTATTCACGGCCAGCGCCGTGGCCGTCAGTCTGACTACGGCACCCAGCTGCGTGAGAAGCAAAAAGTTCGTCGTATCTACGGTGTGCTTGAGCGTCAATTCAGTGGTTATTACAAAGAAGCTGCCGGTCGTAAAGGCGCTACTGGTGAGAACCTGCTGCAGATTCTTGAGTGCCGTCTGGACAACGTCGTTTACCGTATGGGTTATGGCGCTACTCGCGCTGAATCCCGTCAGCTGGTTTCGCATAAAGCGATCAGCATCAACGGTAAAACCGTAAACGTCCCGTCTTACCAGGTTAGTGCTGGTGACGTGGTAGCGTTCGTGAGAAGTCGAAGAATCAGCTGCGCATCGTTCAAGCTCTTGAACTGTGTGCCCAGCGTGGCCGCGTTGAGTGGGTAGAAGTTGACGTTGAGAAGAAGTCGGGCGTGTTTAAAAGCGTTCCTGCTCGCAGCGATCTGTCTGCCGACATCAACGAAAGCCTGATTGTCGAGCTCTACTCCAAGTAAGGGCTAGTAATAGGTGCATCCATGCAGATTTCGGTAAATGAGTTCCTGACCCCCCGTCACATTGATGTGCAGGTGGTGAGTCCTACCCGCGCTAAAATCACTCTCGAGCCTCTCGAGCGTGGTTTTGGCCACACGTTGGGCAATGCGTTGCGTCGCATCTTGTTGTCCTCTATGCCAGGCTGCGCGGTAGTCGAGGTCGAGATTGACGGTGTACTCCATGAGTACAGCGCCATCGAAGGTGTGCAGGAGGATGTAATTGAAATCCTGCTCAACCTTAAAGGTTTGGCTATCAAGCTGCACGGCCGTGACGAAGTTACGCTGAACCTAGTTAAGAAAGGTTCGGGTGTGGTTACCGCTGCCGATATTCAGCTGGATCACGATGTCGAGATCGTTAACCCCGATCACGTCATTGCTAACCTAGCTTCCAACGGCGCGTTGAGCATGAAGCTCACCGTTGCCCGCGGACGTGGCTATGAGCCGGCTGACTCACGTCAGAGCGATGAAGATGAAAGCCGCAGCATTGGTCGCTTGCAGCTGGACGCTTCGTTTAGCCCGGTTCGTCGCCTCGCGTACGTTGTAGAAAACGCCCGCGTTGAGCAGCGCACTAACCTGGACAAGCTGGTTATTGACCTGGAAACCAACGGTACTCTCGATCCTGAAGAGGCTATTCGTCGTGCTGCAACCATTCTGCAACAGCAGTTGGCTGCGTTCGTCGACCTCAAAGGTGACAGTGAGCCTGTGGTGATCGAGCAGGAAGACGAGATCGATCCGATCCTGTTGCGTCCGGTTGATGACCTTGAGCTGACCGTTCGTTCGGCCAACTGCCTTAAGGCGGAAAACATCTACTACATCGGCGACCTGATTCAGCGCACCGAAGTAGAGTTGTTGAAGACTCCGAACCTGGGCAAGAAGTCCCTGACCGAGATCAAGGACGTTCTGGCCTCACGCGGTCTGTCCCTCGGTATGCGCCTCGACAACTGGCCGCCGGCAAGCCTTAAGAAAGACGAGAAGGCCACGGCCTGATCGTCGTAATCACTGAACGAGAGTTCGGTAAGGAATTTAACCATGCGTCATCGTAAGAGTGGTCGTCACCTCAACCGCACCAGCGCGCACCGTAAGGCCATGTTNCAAAACATGGCAGTGTCGCTGTTTGAGCACGAGNTGATCAAAACTACCCTGCCTAAGGCCAAGGAACTGCGTCGCGTCGCTGAGCCGCTGATCACCTTGGCTAAAATTGATAGCGTTGCTAACCGTCGTCTGGCCTTCGATCGTACTCGTTCGAAAGCTATGGTTGGTAAGCTGTTCAATGACCTGGGCAAGCACTACGCCACCCGTCAGGGCGGCTACCTGCGTATCCTCAAGTGCGGTTTCCGCGCTGGCGACAACGCGCCTATGGCGTATGTCGAGTTGGTTGATCGTTCTGCCGGTGCTGTAGCTGTAACTGCCGAGTAAGACGTCAAACTTCACAAAAAACCGGACCTAGTGTCCGGTTTTTTGTTGGCCGAATATTTTGTAAAAATCGATATAGACCAAAGGCTTGCAGTGATGCAGGCCTTTGTCGTTTCTGGTCGGGGTTACTCCGGGGTTACGGCCGCGAGTCCCATCTGTCAGGGCGCGATTCCCTCAGTTCTGGGCGCCCTACACTGGCTCTATCGGATGGTGAAGAGCATTGGAGGAAGCCATGAATATCGTCAGGTTGGAGTTCGTACACCCTGGTATCGCAGAATTTAAAGTCACCTACGGCGGGAAAACAGCGAAGATCAAGCTTGAAGGATTGGAAACAACAGGAAACCCCGAAGAGGATTACGTAGCGTGGCGGCCCTTCTACCAAAAGTGTTTGGAAGAAGTCTTCGACGCAATCCTTGCCAGTGACACGCAGTGGACAGATCGCAGTAGCAAATGAAAGCGCCCGTCAGTCGTCCCGCCCACCACGTATTAGCCCAAGGGCTAGAATTAAATGGCGCCGAGTTAATCGACAAATTGCAGGGCGCCTTACAAATGCTGCTAAACGGTCGCCAGCACCCAACCCCTTGTGCGCGGCTCCGCCGTGGTCTGTAGGGGTATGGGAGCGTCACATGGACATCATCGTCATCCGCGAAAAAGACCTTCAGTCTTTTCGCCGTCCGGGGCTGGACTTACAGAGTGGGCGACTGGTTGAGCTTGCACAGCCGGAAGAGCACGAACCGGTGCAATTGGAGTTGCCGCTAGAGATTATTAGCCGGCGCTCGCGACCTAGCGGGGTAATGGTAGAAAGCTAGAGCCTTCATCGGCTGTCAGCACGAGGCCGCCCAGCACTGGGTGGCGCAGCTAGGTGCAGACTATGCTGCTAGCGTATTGGCAGCGTTGTCTGATTTGCCGCCTAGACTGATCTAGGGCATGACCTTGCCGTCACCCATATTGCATTCTTCATGGCCATTTGCGCCCGCTGCGGGCCAGACAAGGGCTTACAGGGCTTTATACGACACAGCTGCCGCGCAATAGTGGTTAGGGCGCACTCAATAATCGAATAAATCTAAAATAATTGAAAATGAGGCGGATAAAAAATGAAATCATATGTTCAAGACGCCCATGCAAATAAGCAAATAAATATAATTTCCTCCTTTGTAGAGAACGGCCTTTCTGACGTCGAGATAGCCAGAAAACTAACAGATATGGAGTTAAAAAATCTTGCAAAAGAAGGAGGCGGCTGGGCGGGAAGCGACATTGAAAAAATAAGAAATACATTTAACTTAAATGTTTCCGAAGGCTTCGAAATCGCTAAATCCGCAGAGCCGGTGAAAATTCAAAAAGAGCTTGAAGTAACTATCATAAACATCAAAATGCCATTTGATTCAATGGTTATATTTATGGTCAAGTGGGTGCTCGCATCGATACCAGCATTTATCATACTTTTCTTCCTTGGTGTATTTGTATTTGCAGTGTTAGGCTCATTTTTTTCGAGATATTAATAATTTTGCCAAGCCCTAACAAGTCGCTCAGATCGTTCGCTTAGCTCTCTGGGACCGCGTACCGCCGTCCCTTAGATTAATCTTTAGCTACCCTAGGAGAATCCATGCAATCTAATAAACTTCGAAAAGCAAAAAAGCAAAAAAAACATCTGCAAGAGGAGGTCAGCAGTGTAATTAGAGGAAAAATAATAACAGCACTTCTGAATGAGAATTATAAAGCGCGCACTATTTTAGGTGTTAGCCAGGAAGCGCACCTATCAAAAGCTACAGTTATAAATGCAATCAAGCGCGACAGCACGCTCGTAACAAATCTAAAGGTATACCCATACCGTTCAAAAGACGGCCAAATCCTAATAACCACAAAGGAAAGATTCTTCAAGGAGTCTACCTTTAAGGATAAATTCATAGATTTTTTCTCCACTAAAAGAGAAGACCTACAAGGCCTGCAGGACATCGAAGACAAAGAGGCTGCCATATAATATGTTTAATCTCGAAAGTTTTTATGCTGTTATAAGCTTCAATATTAATCTTGTTATAATTTCTGCTTTTGGTGGAATTGTACTATTTGGATTTAAAGTATCCGAGCACTTCAATCGCGCACCTCATGACAAAATGCCTCTCTTAAAATATTTCGGCTTTTTTATATCGTTATTAATTGCGCTGCCAGTCCTTGGCTTGGGTATGACACTAATATATTTGATGAACGGCGACAAAATAAGCTCTATTCTTGCATTTCAAATTGGCATAACCTCACCAGCAATTGCGCAGGCTCTTATGAGCGCAGCTGCAAATAATTTATCAAACAACTCAGCCCCCCAGATCTCACCCGGCCAGTAGCTAACAAGTCGCTGAAGTCGCTAATTTAATTCGCCGGAATGGCGTGTCGCCGCCCCTTAGCTTAATCGTTAACTGGAGAGCTAAATGCGAAAAAATAAACTTCTCCTGCTGATTTTTGTCATATTGTCAGGATGTACACTTTTCCCAATTGACGTACCAGTTAAGATTTATAACGTTGATAATGGAGACGTTTTTAGCGCCGTATTCAAATGGACAGGTCGGCAAGGTACTGTAAGCACTACAACACCCAATGGGACCCAATGTTCTGGAGAGTACTTCACTCAAAGCAGCGCTGTATCTGGCTCATCTCAGGCTTGGGGCAATATTTACGGATGGGGTTATAACGATTTCTCCTCTGTGACAGGCACCTATTACGCTCAGAGAGGTTCAGAGCAAGGAACAGCTATATTGCGTTGTGAAGATAGAAACGTTCTCCAGTGCGAATACGTCGTGAACAGTAACACGCAGGGGAATGGATACTGCCGAGACAATCAAAATAACAAATACAGGTTTATGTTCTAGTTTGAGTTCGGTCAATTGGCTAACAAATCAAGCCGTTCGGGCTATAGAAGCTTGCGCTTGCGGCCCTGCTCGGCGCTGCTGCCGCCGTAGGTTTCCAGGGTGACCTGTTGCCACTCTTTCGCCTCCTGCGCCTTCACCAGCGCTGCCAGTTCCTCAGAGGAAAGGCTGGGGCCGGTCGGCATGTCGTCCGGGGGCTGCCAGCGGGGTTCAGGCCTGCATGCTTCCTGCGGCGTCAGCACACGCTCGGCCTCGATAGCGGGCTCGGCCTTTTGGCTGTGAAGCCCTTTGGCAAGAGCAAACGCAATTTTACGAGCGGCCTCAAAGTCGCTCAAATTGCCAACGTTGATCTGCTGGTTGAGTTGCACGTCGGGGTCTTCTTTCGCGGGCGCAGGAAAAAGACGCGAGAGCCCTAACCGCAGGAACTCGATGGGATTTTCACGGGCGAAAGCTAGCAGCCACTCTCGATTGCCCAATTGTTCGTAGGCCCACAGGAGATCACCGGCAAGTTTTTCGGTCAGCTCCTGACGGGCTTGCCGATTGAGGCTGCCGACTTGTTTTCCGCCCGTTTTCGGCTGCCCTGGTGGCCTTCCTCTCGTGGTCATTTTGTCTTCAGGTCCACCAGATGGAAATTGAACCCCTGAAGGTAATCGTCGAGATATTTGAATTTCACCTCGGCACTGCAGGGGACGATCTCTGGTTCACCCTCATCTGCGAGCCACGCGGTAAGCACTTCGATAATCACACGCGCTTCGACCTGGGGGATGCCGGTAGAGTCAAAAATTACGGTGGCCATGATTAACTCTCCTCAATTAAGCGGCGTCGGTGGTACAGGAACAAGGCGGACGACCCGGCCGTCAACACCCCTCTGAACGCAAAACCTCATGGTGTCTGCGCTGAGCATGCTTGGGCGCCCAAGCTCGTCGCGTATTACCCGGAATTGCAGGGCGCCCGCTTTAATGCTGATCACTCTACCGAGCTCGTTGCGCTGGAAAAAAATATCGCGAGCAATGGGTGCCGGAGTCTTCACTGAAGGGCTGGAAACACCTCCTGGCGCCGTGTCGGCTCTGGGGAAGGCCTGTGGCAGCTCTTGCAGCAGTGCGCGCGTCCTGAAGGCCTGCCGGGGCCGTTCGCGGTGGCGAGCCAGGGCACTTTCAACCTCTCGCTCGACCAGCATCTGAATGGCGGCGGCCAGGCTGTCGGTGGTGGTCGTTTCCTCGGTCTGGATTTTCAGTTGCCGCTGAATTACCAGTAGCTTTGGACTAGTCATGACGACGCTACCGAGAGGGAGGCGTGAACCGGACTATGCCAACCTGTTGAGGTGCTGATCGATACACATCTGTGCCAGGTCACAGCCGACGTCTGGGACGACACGTGCGCATGCACCAGCAGATCACCGGGGGTTAAGCCGATAGATGCAGATGAAGGTGAGCCGAAACCACAGCCTTGGAAAAAATTAAGCGCTTCAATTTCACCGTGGCTATGGGTGGACTGGTAGGCAAAAATGCTGCCACCTAAGGTTGAAGCAAATCCAAGGTCAAGGATTTTGCGCGCTGGGGCGCTTGATTGATATGCCATAGTTCAACCCCTTTAATTAGCCGTCGCGGAGTCTGAGTAGCTCTCGATAACGCATTTGGAGAGCTTCGTCGCGGTTATATGCTTTGCGATTTGTTTTTATCAAATTTTCAATTTGTACTATTTCAGTTTGAAGGGCACTACCTTGAGGCAACGAGTGGCCGCCTATCGCTTGAAAATATAATTGCTCGACCACATCAGACGAGTTCAATGCAGCTACATCACCAGGAAGTAGAGCATTTTCGAAGTGGTCGCGGTCTCGCTCTGGCAAGTTCTGGAAATAAGTGCTGACCACCCGAAAGCGAGTTGCGAATTCATTGCCCCAGCGGCGCTGAAGTTCATCTATGCCGCGCTGTTTATCAACTTCGCTTTTAGCGACCAGTCGATCCCATTCGTCATCGAAGGCTTCACTGTTATTAGTGCTATTCACGGCCGTGGCATCATGGCTTTCAACGCGCTTATTTAACTCATTCAAAAACCACAGCGCCGACGTGACAAATTCCTGGGTTGCACCCACCCTCGTCATGGCATTGCCGAAACTATTTGCCGTCGAGTCGGTTTCACCAAAAAATTATACTTGTGCCGTTTTTGTTCATGCCGTGGTGGGGTAATGGCAGCCTGCCTGTACCATTCGATTGCCGCGTTAATAACCTTTGCCGGGTGGCCAAGTCTCGACATGTCACTCATAAAGAGGCCGGCTATTTCACCTATTGCCTGCTCTATTTGCTGGATTGTCGTGCCAGGTGGCATAAGCTCGCCAAACACCTGTAGCGAGCCACCACCACTGTGTGGAGTGATGTGGTCTACATCTGGCGCTAGGCCCCAATTGTCGGGCGATGGCGCCAGGGACTGGCTCGGTGAATACGGGGCGAGGGCACCGCCTTGTACGGCGGGCAGATCGTCATATTCGGTCATAACATGCGCCCTCTTGATTCTTCACGTTCGACCAGAGCGCGCATTAAATTCCAGGGGCGAGCGCATTGGCGATGCAGATATAAACCTGCTATCACATTCCCATAAACATCTTTTTCGGGAATCAGTTGTGTCGTGAATCCTTTTTCATCCTGCCAACAATAAGCGCAGCAATCGGAACTTGGTGGGCGCTTATTTAATCGACGCTTGGCTACTTCCACATCCGGTTTGAACGCGAGTGAAATAAGGCGCCACGACTTGTTGCGGTCGCTGCTGCACCACAGTGCGGTTTCATATTCCAGTTCGAGTGTCCGCTGGGTACTTTCTTTAAGCAAAAAGTTGCGTATCTGGTCAGCCTCCGGTGCAGTCTCACCAATGGAGTAGCGGATCAACTCGATCAGTTTATCCAGCGTCCCACGATAGGCGAGGTAAAATCGCGCTACGTATTGAATGTGCGACAGTAAAACGAGTTGCTGTTCGGTAGTCATGGCGGCGTTACCGGAGGGTGGCGCTGTCTAACAATTCAGCCAATGCTTCATCCCTAGATGATTTCCCTTTCACCATAAGAATGCCGTCAGCTAATCTTTTGACACAATAACCTCCTGTGTCATTATCAATCGGGCCTGCGTAAAAGATGTCGAATCCTGGGGGCAAGCCAGCTTCCGAAACCAGTAGTGCGGGCAGTGGGTGATAACTAAGCAAGATTAGATTGCAGTAGCCTCTACCGGCATCTAAAACAAGTAACTCCGCATACGCCGAGCGGTCAGCCCATATCACGTTGATGCGGTCGAAGGCGTGGAATTGGTCGGAAGCGACACTCCACAAACTGGACAGCACAACCATCTCCTTCGTCGTGCCGCGCTCTACGACTGCGCTCCAATTGTTATTGCGAGATTCGTGGAATTGCACGGCGCTTCGTACCAGAGGCTTGATCTTCAAGGCTGGTAGTTCGTTATCTACTTGATCTGAAAGGTCTTTCGACATGATGCACTCCAAATACCGTTGTATTTAGAGTTAGTAAACACCCTGCGAATTAGTCGGGCAGTCTGCTCTTGTAAGAAAGTCCGTTTATTTCTTCCCATTCATGCAGCACCTCGCGAATCAGCCGGATGTCTTTTTCGCGTGCGATATCCGCATAGTTGGCGGGTAGCCCATACCCAACTGGAGACGACGCCAGTTGCCCCTTGATGAAACTGGCGCGATCCTTCCAGCCCTTCTGCGTGATAGTTTTGCGCTTGAGTTCCAGCACCATGCGGATAGCCGTTCGCAGGGCCGCGTCCTTGGCTTGCGCCGTGTCTATCTTCACCTGCCGCATGGTTTGAGTATGCAAGGCGGGCTGGGCCTTCAACCGCTGAAGTTCGCCATCCCGAGCGTAGATAAAAGCCTGCGCACTAGGTGACAGTAACTCAATCTCGGCCACGAATGGCAGGCTGGACCCAATGGTGGTTTTCATACCGGAATCCTCTAACATTTTTCAGTCGATCAGGGCCTGTTTTCACCCTTCACCACCCGTTGTACCACCCGCTCGATTAATTCGAGGTCCATAACGTCCCCCTTGAAACACGTCTGCAAATAGGGGCCCCAAAATTGCGGGTGCATCGTCCAGAGAACGTCCGAGTGCATTTTTATGGCCTTTTCCACCATCAGCTCCAGGCTGTTGTCGCGGAAGGCATCGGATTCGGCGCTGCTCATAGGTTTTGGTGTATGGCGGAGACGTTTCCTTTCGGCGGCCAAGTCGTAAATAATGGTGGGTTCAGGTGTTTTTTTCATGGATTTCACCTCTTTGCGTAGCCCCGATGTAACCCGAAAACCTACAGTCACAGCAAAAGCCAGCATCTACAGAGCTATTTGGCCGTAAATCTTCTGACTAGTGATCAGCACTGGTCTATTTTTCATACCAGAAAATGCCTCGACTTTTCATGCCGGCCTGGCACGGCTGAATTTCTATATTGTGTATCCCTACCTAGGGTTTTCATCGCAACTCCGCAGTAATTCAATAATCCTTATTAATAAATCTGCGGTAGTCTCACCATCCTGCTTCAATGCCATTAACTCATTAAAAATCTGCAACGGTATATATGCGGTTATTCGCTTTAATCCCAACTCCCTGCAGTGCTTTCGATATTGCCGCTGCCAGGCAGCGCTTTCGCTAACCGGGTGTGCGTCCGACAACTCCAGCCAGCCACTGCGGCGGAGGTTCGCAGCATCCTGCTCGCTCAGCACCTCACGCGCGTGTGAAGGATGAATTAGCTTTCTCGGTTTCATTCACCGGCCCCCTAAGTGGCGTTCCGGTTTGCCCCGTTCCGCCCCCTAAGGGGGGCGGGAAACGGAACGGGGGGCCGCCCCGCCGGTGTTCTGTTTTCACGGAACGGCTGGAGGCCGCGTCGTTATTGGTCTTGCGCATTATTTCCCCCTGGGCGTTCCGCTGGTGTTCCGTTTGCGCGGAACGGGGGGACGTTCCGCCTTGCCGGAACGGCTATTTCTGCCACTATTCAGCTGAAACGCCACACTCTCACCTTGCCCTTCGGGGCGCTCGGAAATGGTTTTCCCAAAGACTTTGAACGCGATGTCGGCGCGCGTCCCCGCCAGGGTGGCAGCCGCTCTCAGACCAGCATCGGTCAGCCGAACACCGGCTTTTTCGATCAGTTTGTACGTGCGCAGCTCCCTCACGAGCTCGTTAATACGACCGCTAGAAACGTGGAGCCGGTCGGCTATTGCCCTCTGACTGATCTCTGGGCTGTTATAAATCGCCTCGAACAATTCCGGCAAATACTGCTTGCGATTGCCGACTGCCAGGCGGGGATGCTCCCTGTAGAAAGCAGCAACACGAATCGCCCGCTGGTCTTCGCCACATTCCAGCACGACGCTCGTGGCGTGCTGGCCTTCCTCGTCAGGAATTGGCAACTCGACAACGCGCGGGGTCAGGTACAGGGTTGCTGGTAGTTGGGCGTCCTTCATCTTCAGCGCGGTGAGGTGGACGACGTGCAGGTTGTCGTCGACGTCGACTTTGTAGTTCGCGTCAATAGCACCGCGCAGCGCCGATGACCCGCGTTCACGCTCCTGGTTGGTGTGCCCGCTGTGATGGACTACCAGCACGGTGGCCTCGCGGCGCAGCGCGTCGAGGTTGGCGATAAAGGCATTCATATCGATGGTGGAATTCTCATCGGCCGCACCGAAGTTGCGTGCCAGGGTATCGACGACGATCAGCACTGGCGGCTGGGCAAGCGCATCGATGGTCACCTTCAAGCGTTCCGCATTGTCCGCGTCGGACAACCCCACGGCTGCGCTGGAAAAGACCAACGGCAGGGTATCTGGACCGATACCGCGTACCTGACACAGGGCCATCAGGCGCCGGGCCAGCCCGTTATGCCCCTCACCGCAGATATACACCACAGGGCCCTGCCGCGACACCGCATGACCATGCCAGTGCAGGCCGCTGGCCACGGATACAGCGACACCAAGGGCGATGAAGCTTTTGAAGCTGCCAGGTGGGCCAAATATCTGCGCGACGGTATCTGCCTCGAAATACCCCTTAACCAGCCAGGAAATGGGCCCAGCCTTACACATCAACTCGGCTGCGGACACCAGCCCGAACGTTTGCGGCTTCGCTTTGGTGGTATGGGTATTTACAACTGAAGGTCTGAGTGCCGCCGCAGCACCCGGCTGTGCCCAAGTCTTATTGAAGCTGCTGAGCCCTGCCAGCAGGCCCGAATTGGACCGTGCCAAGGCGCTGGCCAGCTCTTCTTTGGCGAATGCCAGCGCCTTGGCGGTATCACCCCGCTTGCTGGTGAAGTAGTCCCACAGATGGGGTTCGTTCACCAGGGTGGCCAGCACATCCGCCTGCGCGTACCCATCATCAAGCAATCGAAGGAGCAAGCTGTGCATCACTTCAGAACGGCTTCCAGGCTGTAGACGGCCAGCCACCAGATCGTCCTGGCTCGGTGACAGGCCGTAATCATCCAGTCCCAGCGGTGTACCCTCACCGCCAATCGCAGGCAGCTCCAGGCATGCAACAGCGACCCGTGCCGGCTTCAGTAAGGCCGCCAAGGCACCCAGGCTCGCTTCGTCCAGGCGGGCGATGGCAGTGCCTTGGTCGATCTGATTGCCAGTCACTGTCAGGTGCCGGGCGCCGCTGCCGAGGTATATCTCCGCATGGTGACAGTTCGGCAGCATGACTTTGGCATTGTCCTGATGCTGCGCAGCCCAGCCATCCGGCACCCAGCCCCAGACATGCAGACCCTTCCCTGAAGGCGAGACTTCTGCATAAGTGCGCAGTTGCTCAATCAGGGTTATGGGGCCGGTCACCTTGTCGAAATCAATCCCAGCCAGGCGCCACCCATCGACGACAATACCCTGGCCCGTGGGGCCGGTCAGTACCAAGCTGACACCCAGCAACGTGTTTTCATCGATCCCCAGGTGCGGCCCTTTCAACGCGCAGTGACTCACCAGCTTTTGCGCCTCGGCCAGCGTCATCCAATGCTCGGGCTGTTTGATCGAAAGATTCCCCATCCCATTATGGATACGCTTAGCTGCGTTGAAGGGTGCCCATATAGAAAGTTCGGCAACTTCAGCAAAAGTTTCGGCGATGTTATTATTCGTGTGCTGTATATCCTCTGCCCCCTGCACTGCACCATCAGCCAGAGGCTTTTCTAATTCTGCCATGGCTTTATTCTCCCGCAGCAACAGTCCTACTCTCCAGCCAGGCATCCAAGTCTTTTTTCCAATAAAAAACTCGCGCTCCAACCTTTATAAAGGGGATTGGATAGCGCTTGGTGCAGCGCCAAACGTTCAGCGTGTTTTCAGTAATGCCGAGATACTCGGCCGCTGTCTTATGGGAGAATCGTTCGTCCATCGTCTTGCCCTCATAGAAGTTGCTGAAAGCGCCAGCAACAGCGGTGAGTTCAAGTTAAATGAAGTAAAGAGCGCTATCAGGGTAGTGATTTCTAATTATTACCCTGACAACAAAATGGAGGTTACTTATTGAAGGTGTCTAATAGTTGCGCGAAGGCGATTTGCATATCAACTTCAAGCTGGCGGCGCACTTCTTCTGGTACTTCTAACTTTTTGGCTTCACCAGGCTCTAACGTCATCTCCAGAACTTCGGTTTCGACCAGCCAGTGCATTTCTTTGTAGATTTTTTCGACACTATCAGCGCCCAAGCTATATTTCTTGGCAACAAGGCCGTAAACGCCGTCCGTGGTTATATTCGCCCGGAGCGGCGACTTACCTTCACGGTGGTTAAGCTTCCAGACTTCCCGGGCAATCTCGCAATTACGCTTGAACTTGGCGCGGGTGCTCTTGGTGCCAAGGTACAACTCGCTGTCCGCCGAGCGCCCGCCCGCAATCGCCTTGAAGGCTGGCGCGAAGTATTTGCCCACGTCCGAGGGGATGCCCCCTCTCTCCAGGCATACCGCCAGGTAACCCACGAGTGCCCGCGCCGCAACATCGTCGCCACGGCGCGCGGCTGCGATAAGAGTATCAAGCCAGGGGTTCACGTCGCACCGCCTCGGAGCTGAACCACGTTGTCGGCTCTCGCCGATGCGGCCTGCGCTTCGATGTAGTCAGCCACCGACTGCCAGCCAGCGCGCAGTTGAACTTCGAGCTTTTTGATGTAATTGGTATCGGTCACGTCGCCAGCTTGTTTGTGATTCATCATTCGTTTCAATGTGGAAGCGCTCACCAATTCCTCGGCCGCGCTGGCGAAGACTGCCCGCAGGGTTTTTGGGGTGAACTTGATGCCTGTTGCCGTGACCAGTTCCAGGGCGATGGCCCTGGCATCGCTGGTGACAAATAAGTAATCAGTCGGCCCCTTACCCATGGCCTGGTGCTCGACGATATCAAGGGCCTGCCTGGAGAGGCGTAGCGTGTGGTTCGTCCTGTTTTTGGTATCACGCAACGTGACCCTGCCGCCCGCCAGGTCAATGTCGGCGACCAACACCTGAAGCGGCTCAGAAGGTCGGCAGCCGGTCAGGGCCAGGAAGGCGATGTAGTCCGTCGCAGGTGACTGGGGCATGGCCTTCAGCGCCTGCCACCAGGGGCCGATGTGTTCTAGGAGATTTTTGATCGCCGCGTCATCGCCTTCGCGGGTCTTGGGTATCACGATGCGTTCCTTGCCGTGAGTCTCCTTGCTGAAAGGACTGTTGGGGATGATCACCCCGTGCCAGCTCAGTACCGCACGAAGCACTTGCATGGCGTAGGCAGCGCAGCGCTCACCTCGCTCAAGGTTTGCTCTGTGTACCGTCCAGACATCGCCGGCGGTGATGCTGTGTATCTGCTTGCCGGCCAGTTTCCACAGGAGCCCGCCAGCGCATCGTTTGCCCTTCGCGGTCACCCTGCCGGGTGTGACCATGGCCAGATAGTCAGCCTTGGTACGCGGCTTCAACGCCAGACCGTCGCTACGCCGCTTGTCTTTGATGTATTCGGCCACGGCCCCAGTCAGGGTGATGGATTTCACCCTGCTCGCTCGTTTTTCAGCGTTCACGCTTTCGCCTTGGGCAAGCTGGGCAACGACCTCTTTCGCTTTCTTGCGGGCTGTTTCAGGACTGATAGCCGGAAAGCGACCGAGTGTGATCCTTTCAGGTTTTCCACCAGCTACACGGGCAAAAACAGAAAAGGTTTTGGAACCACTTGAGGTAACTCGAAGCTGCAAACCAGGCTGCTTGGTGTCGTGATAGACGCTCCGCTTTTCGGATTCAGGCAGCGGCAAATTGTCCAGTGCGGTCTTGGTGAAATTGATCTTGGAGTCCATCGTCTTGTCTCCCGGGGTTACGCCGGGGTGACGCAACAGGTGTAACCCCGGTAATTTCAGTGTAACCCCGTTAACAAGGAGGTGCGCGCAAGTGCTTATTACATATAGCTTTATTAAGCGCTGTTAATCCGAGTAAAGCAGTATTTTTGCCGACCTAGTGTCCGGTTTTTTGTTGGCCGAATAAAAGACAAAAGCTATGCAGTTGGGCGTGGCCCGTTGACTCTGGTTGAGTCGCGCGCTGCAATAAAAAAGGCCGGGCATTGCTGCTCGGCCTTTTTGTTGTGGCTGGGGGGCGTCAGGCGCGATCGCGTTCCAGTAGTGGCTTGAGGAAAAAGCCCGTATGGGACTGCGGCATCTCGGCGACTTCTTCCGGGGTGCCGACGGCAATGATCTGCCCGCCTTTGGAGCCGCCTTCGGGGCCGAGGTCGATCAGCCAGTCAGCGGTCTTGATCACGTCGAGGTTATGCTCGATCACCACCACGGTGTTGCCGTGATCGCGCAGCCGATGCAGTACGTCGAGCAGCTGCTGGATATCGGCAAAGTGCAGGCCTGTGGTGGGCTCGTCGAGGATATACAGGGTCTTGCCGGTGTCGCGCTTGGACAGTTCGCGTGACAGCTTGACCCGCTGCGCTTCGCCACCCGACAGGGTGGTCGCCGACTGGCCGAGCTTGATATAGGACAGGCCGACATCCATCAGCGTCTGCAGCTTGCGCGCCAGTGCCGGCACGGCATCGAAGAACGGCCGCGCCTCTTCGATGGTCATCTCCAGCACTTCGTGGATGTTTTTGCCTTTGTACTTAACTTCCAGGGTTTCGCGGTTGTAGCGCTTGCTCTTGCACACATCGCAGGCCACATAGATGTCCGGCAGAAAGTGCATCTCGACCTTGATCAGGCCATCGCCTTGGCAGGCTTCGCAACGTCCACCCTTGACGTTAAAGGAGAAGCGTCCCGGGCCATAACCCCGTGAGCGCGACTCCGGCACGCCGGCAAATAGCTCGCGGATCGGCGTAAACAACCCGGTATAGGTCGCCGGGTTCGAGCGAGGTGTGCGACCGATCGGACTCTGGTCGATATCCACCACTTTATCCAGGTGCTGCAGCCCGTCGCAGCTGTCATGGGCGGCGGCTTCCAGGGTGGTGGCGCCGTTCAGGGCGCAGGCGCTGAGTGGGTAGAGGGTGTTGTTGATCAGTGTCGACTTGCCCGAGCCGGAGACGCCGGTCACGCAGGTCAGCAGGCCGATCGGAATCTCTAGGTCGACGTTGCGCAGGTTATTGCCGCGGGCGCCCTTGATCTTCAGGGCGAGCTTCTTGTTGCGTGGCGTGCGTTGCGTCGGCACCGGGATTCTCACCCGGCCAGACAGGTATTTTCCGGTCAGTGAGTCGGGGTGCGCCATCACTTCGGCGGCGGTGCCCTGGGCGACAATTTGCCCGCCATGCACGCCGGCTCCGGGGCCGATATCGACCACGTAGTCAGCCATGCGAATGGCGTCCTCATCGTGCTCGACCACTATCACGGTGTTACCTATATCGCGCAGGTGCCGCAGTGTGCCGAGCAGTCGTTCGTTGTCGCGCTGATGCAGGCCGATGGAGGGTTCGTCGAGGATATACATCACCCCCACCAGGCCCGCGCCAATTTGGCTTGCCAGGCGAATGCGCTGCGCCTCGCCGCCCGACAAAGTGTCGGCGCTGCGGTCGAGGGTTAAGTAGTCGAGGCCGACGTTGACCAAAAACTGCAGGCGCTCGCGGATTTCCTTGAGGATTTTCTCGGCGATTTCACCGCGCCGGCCCGTCAATGCCAAGCCGCCAAAGTACTCGGTGGCATCGCCGATCGGCATGCCGGTGACCGCCGGCAAGGTCTTCTCACCCACCCATACGTGTCTGGCCTCGCGGCGCAGGCGGGTGCCGCGGCAGTCGGTGCATGACTGGGTGCTGAGGAATTTGCTCAGCTCCTCGCGCACTGTTTGCGATTCGGTCTCACGGTAGCGCCGCTCCAGATTCGGCACTATGCCCTCGAACGGGTGGGCGCGTTTGACGATGTCGCCGCGGTCGTTGAGGTAGCGAAACTCGACATTATCGCTGCCGCTGCCGTACAGAATGGCTTTCTGTTCGCTGGCGCTGAGGGTGTCGAAGGGCACGTCGAGACTGAAATCGTAATGCGCGGCCAGTGAGCCGAGCATCTGGAAGTAGTAAACATTGCGCCTGTCCCAGCCGCGAATCGCGCCTTCGGCCAGGGTCATTTCGCCCTGCACCAGGCGCTTGATGTCGAAGAACTGCTTTATCCCCAGGCCGTCGCAGGTTGGGCAGGCGCCGGCCGGGTTGTTGAAGGAAAACAGCTTGGGCTCCAGCTCGCTGATCGAGTGGCCGCAGACCGGGCAGGCAAAGCGGGCGGAGAAGATCATCTCTTCACCGACTTCATCCTCCATCGGCGCCACCAGAGCCAGGCCATCGGCCAGCTTGAGTGCGGTCTCGAAAGACTCGGCCAGGCGCTGCTGCAGATCGCCGCGGGACTTGAATCGATCAACCACGGCATCGATGCTGTGCTTCTTCTGCTTGTCGAGCTTGGGCAGTTCGTCCAGTTCATGCAGCCTGCCGTTGATCCGCACTCGCACAAAACCCTGGGCGCGCAGCTCGTCGAAGATCGCCAGGTGCTCGCCTTTGCGCTCGCGAATCACTGGGGCCAGCAGCATCAACTTACGGCCTTCAGGCAGCGCCAACACCTGGTCAACCATCTGGCTGACGGTCTGGGCTTCCAGTGGCAGGTCGTGGTCGGGGCAGCGCGGAATACCGACGCGGGCGTAGAGCAGGCGCAGGTAGTCGTAGATTTCGGTGATGGTGCCGACGGTGGAGCGCGGGTTATGTGAGGTGGACTTCTGCTCGATGGAAATCGCCGGCGACAGCCCTTCGATGGTGTCGACATCGGGTTTTTCCATCATCGACAAAAATTGCCGGGCATAGGCCGACAGCGACTCCACATAACGACGCTGACCCTCGGCGTAGAGGGTGTCGAAGGCCAGGGATGACTTGCCCGAGCCAGACAAGCCGGTGATCACGATCAGCTTGTCACGCGGCAGCGTCAGGTCGATGTTCTTCAGGTTGTGGGTGCGCGCCCCACGAATCACTATCTTGTCCATGTGCGGCCTCGCGTGGCGGGCGTAAACCCGCGAGTATACGGCGCTCACCTCGGTTGCGGCAAAAGCATCGGCGCTGTGCCGTGACGGGCGCGGCTGCTAGAATTGCCGCCGCCCGCGCATGCGCGCTTACATCAATATATGAGGGCTTGTTCGTGCACGATCTGCATAACGATCGCATGAGTTCGGGCGAGACACGTGCAGCCACCGGGCTGGCGTTAGTTTTCGCCTTTCGGATGCTGGGCATGTTTATGGTGCTGCCGGTGTTGGCGACCTATGGCATGGAGTTGCGCGGCGCCACGCCGGCACTGATTGGCTTGGCTATTGGAGCCTATGGCCTGACCCAGGCAGTGTTGCAAATCCCGTTCGGGATGCTCTCCGATCGGATTGGCCGGTTGCCGGTTATTTATATTGGGCTGCTGATTTTTGCCGCCGGTGCCGTACTGGCGGCGTCGGCTGACTCGATTTGGGGAGTAATCGCCGGTCGGGTCTTGCAAGGCGCCGGCGCCATCTCGGCGGCGGTGATGGCCTTGTTGTCGGACTTGACCCGCGAGCAGCATCGCACCAAGGCCATGGCGATGATTGGCATGAGCATCGGCTTGTCATTTGCGGTGGCCATGGTGGTGGGCCCGCTGCTGACCCGTGCTTATGGTTTGTCCGGCTTATTTGAGGCGACCGCGGTGATGGCCTTGTTTGGCGTGCTGATCGTGGCGCTGGTGGTGCCGCGTGCCCATGGACAGTTGCGCCATCGTGAGTCGGCGGTGGCCAAGCAGGCGCTGGCGACCACCTTGCGTCATCCGGATCTGTTACGCCTGGATCTGGGCATCTTCGTCTTGCACGCGGTGTTGATGGCCAGCTTTATTGCCTTGCCCTTGGCGCTGGTGGAAAACGGTGGGCTGCCCAAAGAACAACACTGGTGGGTGTATCTGACGGCGTTGTTGGTGGGTTTTTTCAGCATGATCCCGTTCATTATCTATGGCGAGAAACAGCGCCAGATGAAGCGGGTACTGCTGGGGTCGGTCGCCGTGCTGCTGTTGTGTGAGCTGTTTTTTTGGCTGTTTGGCAACAATTTGCGGGCCTTGGTGTTGGGCACCATAGTGTTTTTTACCGCATTCAATCTGCTGGAAGCCTCGCTGCCCTCGCTGATCAGTAAAGTTGCCCCGGCCGGCGGTAAAGGCACTGCGATGGGGGTGTATTCCACCAGCCAGTTCTTGGGCGCGGCAGTCGGTGGCATCCTCGGTGGCTGGCTGTTTCAGTACGGTGGCTTAGGCATGGTGTTTGTCGGCTGCGCGGTGCTCTGCGCCTTGTGGCTGGGCTTTGCTGTTACTATGCGCGAACCACCCTACGTGACCAGTTTGCGCTTGCCGCTATCGCCTGCGGCACTCGGCGATGACACTTTGGTCGAGCGTTTACAGCGCTTAGTGGGGGTAACTGATGCAGTGCTGGTCGCCGATGAGGCGGCCATCTATATCAAAATTGACACTAAACAAGTGGATCGCAGCAGCATTGAGCGCTTGATCGAAACGCCAGTAATGCCTGCACACGCATCAACGCATAGATAGGAGAAGGTTATGGCCCGTGGGGTTAACAAAGTCATCTTGGTCGGAACCTGTGGTCAGGATCCAGAAACACGCTACATGCCCAATGGCAACGCCGTCACCAACCTGAG
>C687J26845_10000551_pt1 | contig 24798 bp, 22 predicted proteins | sample RifCSPlowO2_12_FD_26845 | JGI IMG/M metagenome (IMG submission 26845)
GAATGACATNCATTTACGTCTCGAATCTCCCCTCTCCTTGCGGGAGAGGGGGCGGGGGTGAGGGATTGAGCGTGTCATGCAGTTAAGAAAAGCTCAATAATAACGGCGTGAGCGCGCTTGCGCTTGAAATGGCGTAAGATCAGAACTAACATTGATTCGTCGTGCGTTTTCCTTCATGTCATGCTGCGTATTCCGTTGATTATCTTGTTCGCGTGGTTGTCCGCCGCAACCGCGGCGCAAGCGCAGGGTTTCAAGTTCTCCAACGAGGACCAGACGGACAAAGCGGCGGAGGCCGAGCGCCAGGCGAAGGTCCAGTCGCTGCTCGCGACGCCTTGCCGGGACAAGATCAAGAACCAGAAAATCATGGTGCTGATCGGCGAGGACCGGAACGGCGTCATATTTGCAGGCCAGGCTTCATACAGCGCGCATGTCGAAGCGATCAACCAGCGGCTGAAGTCCCTGGGTCTCAGGACCTACACCCCGGAGGAGATCCGCAGACAGATCGCGCAAGCCGAAATCGACGCCTATTTCAAGAACAATCCTGATGCGGCGATCAGCGCCTCGAAACGTCTTGCGGCACAGTACATTTTGCGCGGATTGATCGCGACGCAGACCGGCCGCAACCCAATCATCAACGTCAATCAGGTGAGTATCAGCATGAACTTCACTTTGACGGGAGCGAACGGCAGGATGATTTCCCAGGCCAACGCCAGGAATGAAAGCTATGCCGGCCGCGACACCATGGGCATGGCGCTTACTTTGATCAACGAGCGGGCCGACGAGGTCGTCGCACAGATGTACAACGACTATTGCCAAAAGGCCGGTGCCCGGTAGCCGGCAGCGGCGACAAGGCGACAAAAGCGTCCTTACAGGAAGGAGAAGACCATGACGACAATACGATCCATTCCCTTCAAACACGCCGCGATCGCGGCGATATTCGCGCTGGCCGCGGTCGGCGGCGAGGTTCTCGCGCAACCCTCTTTCGGCAACCCGTCGCCGACGGCCGGCACCGAAACCTCACAGAAGGCCAATGCCGCGGCCGATGTCGCGGCCTACAGGGAGGTCGAATATGTCAACAAGGGCACGAAGGGCCCGGCGCTGGTGGTCATTCCCGGCGAAATAAAGAGCAACAACGCCACCTTCGTGCAAAGGTTCCTTCCCAACAACATCGCCGATTTCGGCGAGCTGGAACTGTCGCAAGCGAACTTTACGGTGCTCGAGCGCACCAACCTCGGCAACTTGTTGCAGGAGATCTCGCTCGCCTACAACCTGGGCGATGTCGACAAGGCGCGCAAGACCATGCAGATCGGGAAGCTCAAGTCGACCAAGTGGATCGTCAAATTCGATATTCTCAAGGCCGAACAGATCGCCGAAAATAAGGAAGGCTTCGACGGCCGGGCGATTGGCGGCATCATTGGCATGTTCGGCGGGCTCGGCGGGGCGGCCGCCGGCCACGCCACCAGCTCGGTCCAGACCCAGGATTCGACCGGGGTGTGGCTGATCGGCATGCGCTACAAGATCATGGACGCCAACACCACCGAGCAGGTCGCCCAGGGTTATAAGGAACTAAAAATGGAAGTGGGCGCGAAGCAGACCAGCGTCCTGGGCGTGTCGCAGAGCGCCAAAGGCGGCGTCGGGCTGGACACCATGGTGCAGCGCCTGGTGCAGACCGCTGTTTACGAAATCGATTCCAAATACAAGTAATGTTGTTCCGTCAGCATTGCTGACGGAATCGCTGCGCCTCCCGCGTGGGTCGGCGCGGCATTCTTGCGAGTTGTCCTAGCTACGCCTTTCGGGGAACCGACATGTCCGGACTCACCAAACTCGGCAAGTACGAAATCCGGCGCGAACTCGGCAAGGGCGCGATGGGGGTCGTCTATGAAGGTTTCGACCCCGTAATCGAGCGCATCGTGGCAATCAAGACCATACGCCCGGAGCAACTGGAGAAATCCCAGGCGGTGGAAATTCTCGCACGCTTCAAGCGCGAAGCCCAGGCCGCGGGCCGGCTCAACCATCCGAACATCGTCGCGATTTACGATTATGACGAAGTCGTCGCGGAAGGCGATCGCCCGCCGTCCGAAGGCGAGAGCGCTCGCGTCGCGTTCATCGCCATGGAGTTCATCAAGGGCCGCGAGCTCAAGGACTATTTCGACGCCAACCAACGGTTCGCGATGAAGGAGATCGAGCGCATCATGGGCGAGATGCTCGACGGGCTCAACCATGCGCATAAGAATGGCGTGGTCCACCGCGACATGAAGCCAGCCAACGTCATCCTGCTCGCGGACGGCAAAGTCAAAGTCGCGGACTTCGGCGTCGCGCGTATTGAAACCTCGGAGCTGACCCAGGCTGGCACCATCCTGGGCACCCCGTCGTACATGTCGCCGGAACAGTTCCTGGGCCAGCCAGTGGACGGCCGCAGCGACATCTTTTCCTGCGGCGTGATTCTGTATCAGTTTCTGACCGGGGAAAAACCGTTCACGGGCACGGTAACCACCATCATGCACAAAGTGTTGAAGGAAGAGCCGCTGCCGCCGTCGATGTTGAACGTGACGCTGCCGCCAACCTGGGACGCTGTCGTGAAAAAGGCGATGGCCAAGAACCCGGCGGAGCGCTACCAGACCGCGGCGGAGTTTGCCGCGGCGATCAAGGCGGCGGTCAGCAGCCAAAGCGGTGATCAGACTGTTGTGAATCTCAACGCGGTCGCCGGCAACGACGCGACGCTCGTAAACATGACCCTCTCCGCGGCGGCGGCGAGCGCGCCGGCCATTGCGGCGCCGGGTGCGACCGCCGCACGGACCCCGGTTTCGGCGCCGGCGCAGACGCCCGCGCCGGCTAGGGCCCGTTTCAACACTGGCGTACTGGTTGGGGTAGCCGCGGCGATACTGGCCGTCGTGGGTGGGGGAAGTTACCTGTTCTTGGGCAAGGACCGCAGCGCGGCCGGGCCCGTTGCACAGAACGCTCCCGCCGCAACCCCGGCGAGCTCCGTGCCTGCGGCTGACACTCCACGCGCCGCGGCCGATCCCGCGCCAGAGCCCGGCACCATGATCATCAGCGCTCTCGGCCTGGCCGATCCCAAGGACCCCAAATTCAAAGGCGACCCGGCCGCGGCGCAGGCCGAAGCGCGCACCGACGCCAAGCGGCAACTGGTCGAAAAAGTGCTCGCTCTATTCGTCGACAAGGGCTCGCTCGACAAGAACTACGCGGTGATCGAGCAAAAACTCCTGTCGCGCTCGGGCGCGTTCATCAAGACCGTACTCCAGGAGGGCGCGCCGGAGGCGGGCAAGGACGGCTTGATTGAGGCCGAGACGCGCGCCGTGGTGAAAGTGCGCGACGTGCAGAAGTCGCTGAACCAGATGTCCAAGGAAGAGCGCATTGATTTCATCCGCAACAACGGCGACCCGAAAATCTCGATCGTGATGGCGATCCGCAACGCCGATACCGCGCAGGCCATGCCCCCCGCGCGATCGCAGCTTGCCGAGAACGTGATCAAGGAGAGGATCAAGTCTTTCGGTTTCCGCGTCTGGTCAGCCGAAGGCGAAGCGACGACCGGGCCGAACGCCAGGACGGCCGACTTTCAGATCCAGGGCGAAGTCAAGGTCAAACAGCTCTCGGCCAAGCTTGCGGCGTCCGGCCTCACTATCACCAAGACCGTCCTGACTTCATGGACCGTCAAAGCGATCGACAAGGCGAGCGGCGAGGAAATCTATCTCAATACCATCAGCCCCAAGGCGCAGAGCTGGGCTACCGAGGACCAGGCCCTCGCCGAGATTGGCAAGGCGGTCGGCGATGAATTCTCCAAGAACTTTTTCCTGCAGCACTTCAATTTCAGCGCTCAGAAGATCAACCTCAACGTCGCAGGGTTGCCGGATGTCCGGAGCGCGCGGCTGTTGCTGCGCGAGCTGCGCGGCATCCGCCAGGTGCTGGATGTGCAACTCATGGCCGACTCGGGCAAGTTCCAATTGCAGCTGCCTGAAGGCAGCGCTACGGACATCGTCCAGGAAGCCGTGCTCAAACCGCTGAATACCAAGCTCGGGCAGAATTGCTTTGCGCTGGCTGGAGCGAGCGGCGCCGATGTCAACGTGAGCTTCTCCGGCGCCTGCGCAGAGGCAGCGGTGCGGACCAAACTGGAGACCGCCCCGCCGGCGGGGTTGTTGAACGCGCCGGAATCGCGCAGCAAGGCCTTGCTCAAGGCCGGCGCGGCGAAGACTGTGATGTGACCGCGAACAACGCACCCCGGTTGCCGCCGGTTCCGCGGCTCACCGGTTCAATCGGGGGTCAGCCGCGCACTGTAAATTCCACAGTTTCACCGCTAGATTCGCGGATGCTGTGGCCGAACGCGATCCGTCCCTGGCCACGCAGCATCACCTCCTCGCGTCGCAGCGTGATTTCGGCTTCGCCGGCGAAGGTGACGAAGGTGCCGTTGCTGCTCTGATCGACCAGAACGAATTTGTCGCGCCGGCGCTCGATCCGCGCATGCACGCGCGACGCCTTGCGATCCGCCAGGACGATCTGGCAACCGGCGTCGCGGCCGAGCAACACGGCGGCGTTCGCCTGCTCCAGCACCAGTTCGCTGGCGCCATGGGTAAGGTGGAGTTTAGTCTGCGTCAACGCCGGCGTGATGGATGCCGTGGCCATCGTAAGATCTTCGCCTGCTTGCCAAATGACTTCGCAGACCTCGATATCATCGCCCTTGCCCTTGACCGACAGCGCCGCGATTTTCCGGGTCGAACCCCGCAACGCCGGCGACAGCCGCTCGACCGTCGCCAGGGTAGTGATGATCTGCATGCCCTTGGCGAATCCTGCCATGCGCGCCGCCATATTGACGGTGTCGCCGAAGACGTCGCTGCTTTCCTCGATCACCGGACCGACATGAAAACCGACCCGGATCGCGCGTTTGACGTTGGAGACCGCGGGCAGGGCCGCTACCTTGAGCTGCATGTCGGTGGCGGCAAGGTGCCCGCTATCGGCGTCCGGCAAGACGCACATGACCTCGTCGCCGATGGTCTTGATGACGCGGCCGGCATAGCGCGCTACGACGCCCCGCATGATGCCAAGGCACTCGTCGATCAGCGTCTTGGCCTGGGCGTCGCCCAACGTATCGTACAACTTGGTGCTGCCCGCGATGTCCGCGAACAGCACAGCCATTTCGGTTTGCGGCATTTCTCTGATAGCCTCAGTTCGGGTGTCGAGTCCAGCATCAACCGAGTTCGCCAGCGATCAAACTGCGTCCGTCCGATACGCCATCGCGTCTCGGCCACGGCGCCTCTTCTTTCCGTTCGGAGTTGATCCCATGCTAGGGCATTTCATTTGTGCTGGCAAGCAACGCTGCATCCAGGATACATCCTGTTTCATCGTTTTTCTTCGAGTCCTTCGCGCACCTTGGCGTCCTTTGCGTTCATGCCTTTCCGCAAAGCGGCATCAGTCCAGTGTGATGCCGCCTTGCTTCCCGATCCTGCCGATGCGTTCGCGTTCGGCCTTGATGAAAGCTGCGAACTCCGCCGGCGATTCGGGGTGCGGCGTTGCCCCGTTCCTGTTCATCGCCTCGCGCACGTCGCGGACGTTGAGCGCCGTCACGATCTCGGTGTGCAGCCGCTTGATGATCGCCTGCGGCGTCAGCGCGGGCACGGCAATGCCCCACCACTGCACGATCTCGTAACCGGGAATCGTCTCGGCAACGGCCGGCAACTCCGGCAGCAGCGGGTCGCGCTTCGCCGCAGTGGTGGCGATGACTTTCACGCGCCCGGCGCGGCCGTGCGGCATGGCGACGAGCGGCGAGGTGATGAGAATCTGGATCTGCCCGGCGATCACATCCGTCATCGCCAGCGCCGCGCCTTTGTACGGCACGTGCTGCGTCTTTATGCCGGCCAGCACGTCCAACATCGCGCCGGCGAGATGCGCAGGCGAGCCGTTCCCCGCCGATCCGTAGTTGAGCTGCCCGGGGCGCTCCTTTGCGATCCGCACGAGGTCGGCGACGCTGTTCACGCCAAGTTTCGGGTTGACCGTCACGACATTCGCCACCCACGCGATGCGCGACAGCGAAATGAAGTCCTTCTCCGCATCGTACGGCAGCGATTTCGCGAGCGCCGGCAACGACGCGAAGTTGGTCGAGGTCACGAGCAGCAGCGTGTAACCGTCGGGCGCAGCACGCCTGGCGATCTCGACGCCGATGATGCCGCTCGCGCCCGCTCGGTTGTCCACGACCACCTGCTGTTTCATCTGGTCGGTGAGCCGCGCGGCGACAATGCGCGCGAGGATGTCGGGCGAGCCGCCGGGCGGAGACGCGACGAGGAAGCGGAGGGGTTTGTCGGGGTAGGTGGCAGGAGCGGCCACACCCGTTACCAGCACGAGTAAGCCCGCCAGCAACACACAAATCGCGTGCCGAAGCGATCGAGACATTCGTCGTACCTTTGCATTCACGTACGAGGATCCCACCGGCACAGCCTCCGATAGACGCCCTATAGGTTCCCGCCTACTCGGGAACGACAGTATTTCAGTATTGCCATGCGCATCCAGGTTCCCGCCGAAGCCTGCCCCCGAATGCCTTAGTCGGGGGCGGAAACGACGAGCAGCAAGAATGCTGAACTACCTCAATAATAAGACGCCTTGGCGCCCGGCGGCGGCGAATAGCGGAAAGTGCCGCGTTTCAGGATCGCCTCCTTACCGCCGTGTTTCTCGATGTGGGCCTGCTGGTCGGCCTTGGCAAGCGTGTCGACCGCTTCCGGATCGACGACCTTGCGCAACGTCGTTTCGCATTCGGTGATGACCCGTTGGTAACCGGGATCGCGGCCGAGGTCCGCACGCTCGTATGGATCGGCCTCGAGATCGAACAGCATCGGCGGCAGTCCGACATAGTGGATGTACTTGTACTTGCCGTGGCGGATCATGTAGGAACCGCACGGCGCACCGGCGGCGTGATACTCGGACAGAATCGTGCGTTGCGGCACGTAGCCCTGCGCGATGTCGAGCAGCGAATGCCCGGGCAGCCGCGCATCCTGCGGATCGGGACGCGCGCCCAGCCCCTGGATGAAAGCGGGGAAAGCGTCGACCAGCGACACCGGCGTTGCACACACGTTGCCCTTGGGGACTTCCGGCCCGGCCGCGATCAGCGGAATCCCGGCCGATTCCTCGTACATGGTCGACTTGCCCCACATGCCGCGCGTGCCGAGGTTGTCGCCGTGATCGGACGAGTAGATGACGCGGGTGTTGCGCGCGAGTCCGGTTTCGTCCAGTGCGCGCAGAATCTTGCCGATATTGTCATCGAGGAAGGACACCAGCCCCATGTAGGCGGCGATCGCGCGTCTCACCATCGGAGCATCGAACGCTTCATCGAAGCACAGGCATTTACGCATCGCGTCGATGAAAGGATGACGCGGGCGCTTTGCGTGCTCGTACATGTCGGGCCACGGCACCCGGTCCTCGGGATAGAGATCGTAGAACTCGGGGGGCGCGATCAATGGAAAATGGGGCGAGACGAAGCCGACGTAGAGCGCCCAGGGCCTTTCGCCGTCCTTCGGTGCCTTTTTCTTCAGCCAGCGTACCGTCTCGTCGGCAATCGAGCGGTCGTAATGCGTGTATTCGGACTCGCCGCGCCCGGCTTCGGGTCCGAGTCTAACCGAGCCGGCACGCCGCGGCAGCTCGTCGCGGATGAGTCCGAGAAGATCACCCATGCCATTCACGATATGCAGCGGCAGGATTTCCTCGTCGAACCCGTTGCGCTTCGCATCGGAATCAGCGTAATGCAACTTGCCGATCGAAGTGACGCGGTGGCCCTGCGCCATCAGCCGGTGGCCCCAGCTCGGCACGCGCCCGTCGTAAGCGATGGCGTTGTCCCAGTAACGAATAGCATGCACGTACTGGCCGGTGGCGAAGGAGGCGCGCGCCGGCACGCAGATCGGGCAATTGGTATAGGCGTCGGAAAAACGCGTGCCGCGCGCTGCCAAACGGTCGAGGTTTGGGGTCTCGATCGTAGGGTGCCCGTAGGACCCGAGCACGCGCTTGTTGTGCTCGTCGGACATGATGAAAAGCAAGTTCGTGGACTGCATCCCGGATCCTCATTAATCCTTGCATATGGAGTTGACAGGAGTAATGACACCATGTCATTCCCGTGGAAACGGCAATCCATGCTGCGCTTCCAGCCATGGTGGTGGCTCACTATGGGTCCCCGCCTGCGCGGGGACGACATTCATTTGTTGGCCTGTCACGCAAGGATGGATTGCGAAACCGTATGTTGACACGACGCTTGCCGTCGTTCAATTTCCCGGCCGCGAGTGCTGCGGATTATCTGCTAAACTGCGCGCTCGCGCCGCCGGGCAAAACAACATTCATGCCGGGATTCGAGTCTCTGTCGCTTGGGGTACTGCTGTGGGTGGCGGTTGTGATGGCGCTGGCGGGGTTCGTGCAAGGGGCGCTCGGGCTCGGTTTCCCGATTGTCGCCACACCGCTCATCGCGCTCACCACCGACATGCGCAGCGCCGTCATTCTCGTGTTGCTGCCATGCCTCGCCACGGTCACCGCCAACATCGTCAAAAGCGGATCGTTGAGGCAAGTGCTTGCGGAATTCTGGATGATGCCGTTCTTCATGCTGCTTGGCGCTGCGATAGGCACGCGGCTGTTCATCGCCGCGCCGCAGTTCCCGTATTCGCTGCTGCTCGCGGCGATGATATTCGCCTACCTCAACCTCGATCGTTTCGGCCGGACCGATTGGCCGCTCATGCGCCGGTGGAAGAAACTGTTCGGCGCGCTTTTCGGCACCGCGGCGGGCATGTCGGAAGGCACTGCCAACGTCGCGGCGCCATTGCTCATCATCTACTATCTGGGACTGGGGCTAACGCCGGCAGCGCTGGTGCAGGCGCTCAACATTTGTTTCTTCATGGGCAAGACGACCCAATTCGCGATCCTGGCGTCGGCCGGCGGCGTGAGTCTCACGCAGTGGCTCGTCACGCTGCCGCTGGCGGTCGTCGCGACGATCACCGTGCTCCACGGCGTGCGTATCCGCAGCCGCATCGACGCCCCGACCTATCGGCAGTGGCTCAAGCGCGCGCTGTTCATCATGGCGCTGATTCTTCTCGTCCAGTATGCCCACGCGAAGTGGTTCGCGTAGCGGAAAGCAAGCGGGCCGGCACTGGGCCGGCCCGCTGGAATGAAACTGCGTGAAGCGATTCAGGCGGTCGTTTTCTCCAGCATCTTCTGCAGCTCGCCGCTCTGATACATCTCGACCATGATGTCCGAGCCGCCGACGAATTCACCGTTCACGTAAAGCTGCGGGATGGTCGGCCAATTGGCGTATTGCTTGATGCCGTCGCGAATTTCGGGGTTCTCAAGCACGTTGACCGAGAAAAATCCTTCCACGCCACACGCGCGGAGAATGCCGACGGCGTTAGCGGAAAAGCCGCATTGCGGGAAGTCGGGCGAGCCTTTCATGTAGAGCACGACCCGATTCTTGCTCACCTGATCTTTGATAACGTCTTGAACGCTCATGCTTTCTCCTATACCTGACTAATGTTGTCGGGTATTAGTTTAGCGTTTTCCAGTGGCCGGCGTCAAGTCAAAAGTGGCGGGCGAGGAGTTGGGAAATCTCTGAACACGTTGTCCCCCACCAGCGGCGATCCAGTAACTGCCTGAGTTTTCTGGATTCCCGTCGGAGCCAGCTTTCCAATGCCGTGATTGGGGTCGATCACGCCGCAACCAGTCGCACTCCTTCCAGGAACAACCGCACCACCCCGCTCACCAGCAGCGCAACACCTACCGACAGCGACACCGAAAACAGCGCTTCCCTGCGGCCGACCGTCTTGAGCATGACTGCAAAAGTTGAGATACAGGGGATGTAGAAGGTCAGGAACAGCAGGAAGGTCATGATCTGCACCCAATCCAGCAGGGCGCCGACCTCGAACGTCCCGAGCGCCTGGTAGACCATCAGCAGCGACAGTTCCTTGCGCAGGATGCCGAACAGGATCGGCACGCCGAGTACCGCCGGCAGGCCCAGCCACCACGACGTAACCGGCGTGAACAAGGTGTTGATCACCGCATCGGCGCCGACATGGTTGAGCAGTGCAAGTAACACGCTGCCGCCGACCAATAGCGGGGTGACGATGGTGAGAATGTCACGGGTCCGCGCCCAGGTTTCGGAAAACAATGTGCGCCATCTCGGCAGCGCATAGGGCGGGATTTCCTGCACCTGGCCGGGACCGAGATCACGACGATGCCGCGCCAGCAGCCGACCCATCACCGCGATCACGACAGTCGTCAGCACGAAAATGGCGAACACGCCGGCGCCGCCGAGGTACTTGCCGGCCAAGGCGAGGATGATGGCGGAACGCGCCGAACAGGGAACGAAGGTAATCAGCACCGAGGCGATGACTCGCTCGCGACCGCGGGTGACCTTCGCCGCGCCTGAGATGGCCGGGACATTGCAGCCGAGGCCCGTCAGGAAGGGCACGGCGACGCCCCCGTGCAGGCCGATTTGGTGAAAGCCGCGGTCGACGACAAAGGCGATGCGCTGCATCACGCCGGCCTCTTCCAGCGCCACCAGCAACAGCACCAGCGGAATCATGTAGGGCACGACGATGCCGATCAAGCCGATCAGGCCGTCCACTACCGCACGGCCGATGACGCCGCCGGTCGAATGCGGCTGCCAGTTGGCGACCGCATCGATCAGGCGTGCCGCGGTCACCGAATCGATCCGGGTGCTGACCTCGAACACCACGAACAGCACGGCGGCAAACACCGCCAGGCTGCCGATCAGGCCCCACTGCGGATGCAGGAACAGATCGTCGAGCCAGTAACGCCACCCGCGGCCCTCGTGCGGGGCGCCCATGCGCGTGGCGGCCTCGAACAGCGTGGCGGCACGGTGATGGCGGTCGGCATGTAATTCTTCTTCCAGCGGCCGCGGGAGTTTCTCTTCAGCCTCCCTGCGCAATTGCTCTAATTCCGGCAGCAGTTGCGGGAAGTGCTGGCGCAGTTCATCCTGGAAATAAGGGTCGCCCGCCGCGAACTGCATAAGGAGCAACGGGTGCGGCACGTGGAACGCCGCGTATATCTCCGGCCGGTCCAGCGCCTGACTCAATGGCTGGAGACTCTCACAGATATGTTTGCTGGCCGGCTGCGGCAGCGGACCGGCGGCTCCCCGCACCGCATCCACTGCAGTAGTGAACAGCCGCGAGATGCCCTGACCCATCAGTGCGACGGTGGGCACCAGCGGCACGCCCAACAGCTTGTTCAAGGCCCTGACGTTGATGTGCAGACCCTTCCGCCAGGCTTCGTCCATCATATTCAGCGCGATCACCAGGGGCCGGCCCAGTTGGATGAGTTCCAGCGTGAGTTCCAGATGGCTTTCGAGGCGGGTGGCATCGACCACTTGAACGATCAGGTCGGGCGGTGCGAAAGGCGCTGGAGGGCCTCCTGGTTCGTGCACCGATACCGGCGGACGCTCGTCACCCCACAGCAGATATTTCAAGGCGACCAGATCGTCCCGTGCCACGTGATGCAGCGAGCGGATGCTCGGCAAGTCGATCACGCTCGCCTCGTCGAAGCCGATCTGAACGGTGCATTCGCCGTAGGCGCGGTGGGTGCCAGCCAGCTCTCCGGTATGCGGTGCTGTGCTCGACACGGCGTTGAACAGCGTGCTCTTGCCGGCGTTCGGCATGCCGACCAACGCCATGCGCAGGCGCCGCTCGCCGCGGAACAAGGGCACACGCAGCGGGACAGTGGATTCAGTCATCCGCTACACGATGCGCTCAAGCGGGACCTGGAACAGCCGGATCTTGTCGTCGGGTCGCTTGACCTCCGTGTTGGCCGCGGTAACCCCGTGAATCAGCGCTTCAAGCGGGGCCTCTTCCTCGAAAGCGATCATGAAAACGGTGTTCATGCTGCCAAAACTGCCCGCGCCGAGATGCGGTTCAGTGCCGTGGCCCTTTCCCGTGACGTGTTCCCAGCGCGTGTAATAATCGATGCCCCCGGCTTTGAAAAGTTGCATCACGCGCGGAGTGATGAGTTCGTTGTGGACAATGAAAGCGAGTTTCATGGGATTACGGTCCTCGTTTGATACCTGCATCAGGTGCGGGATGGCGCCATTTTAGACCTCGCCGTTCGATCCGACGACTCCCTAGGAGTTTGTCGGACTTGGCCCCGGCAAACTCCTAATGCAAAACCGCCCAAGAATCTCCGAGGATGAATTCCGAGAAGACGCCTTTTCGTGTGCAAAGTGGGGGCCATGCTGCGATGCATGTCGGTTCTTTGATTATTTTCTGCCGTTTTCCAGAAGGCGGTTTTGCCAAAGGAGTCTGTCGGATTCAAGTCCGACAGACTCCTGGTGACTCGCGGCTGGTTACCGATCCTCCTTCTTTCCGCGAGTCCAAGTCCGGCGCCCTGCCCCCGCTCACGCGTTCGATGCCGGCGACATCGCGGCGTGAAAAGACGGCCGCGAAACCTGCCCTGCTCAACAACTTCCGGCAGCGGGCCGCTTGATCGTGGCCATGTTCGAACATCAGCCAGCCCCCCGGCGCAAGATGTGAAGCCCCGTGCGCGACGATGCCGCGAATGCAATCCAGCCCATCGGCGCCCGCGACGAGCGCCGCGCGCGGTTCAAAGCGCACGTCGCCTAGAGTGAGATGCGGATCGCCGTCCGCGACATATGGCGGGTTGGACACGATGAGATCGAAAGACCGGTCATCCACGCCGCCGAACCAGTCGCCCACGGCACACTCGATATTGTGGACATCCAGCGCGCGCGCATTTTCCCGGGCGAGGGCAAGCGCATCGGACGAAATATCGGTGGCCATCACGCGCGCCAGCGGGCGGTGCCGGGCGATGCTGACCGCCATGCAGCCGCTGCCGGTGCCGAGATCGAGCACGCTGCAAGATTTGTCCCGCGGGATGCGTTCAAGCGCGAGCTCGACCAGCAATTCCGTCTCCGGCCGCGGGATCAGCACCGCCGGCGACACCTTGAAGTCGAGCCCGAAGAACTCGCGTCTGCCGGTAATGTAGGCGATCGGCTCCCCGGCAACGCGGCGCGCGATGAGCGCGTCAAACGCGCGCTGGTCGTCGCAGCCGAGCGGCGCATCGCCATGTGCAATCAGATACGCCGTGTCGCGCTTTATCACATGACACAGCAGCACGCGTGCGTCCAGAGCGTCGATTTTTTTCCGGGCGTCGCGAAGCGCATGTCCAATGGTTACGGGCATGGCAGTGGGTAATGCCCGGCACCGGCGCCGAACGGGACGGTTACGCCGCCACTTCCTCACCGAGCTGCGCGAGTTGCTCAGCCTGGTGCTCGGCGGCCAGCGCGCCGGTGAGATCGTCGAGGTCGCCGTCCATGATCTGCGCGATCTTGTAAAGCGTGAGATTGATGCGGTGATCGGTGACGCGGCCCTGGGGGAAATTATAGGTGCGAATGCGTTCGGAGCGGTCGCCGCTGCCGACCAGCGATTTGCGGGTGGCCGCCGTCTTCGCCTGCTGCTCGCGGATCTGCTTGTCCTTGATGCGCGCCGCGAGCACCGACAACGCGCGCGCCTTGTTCTTGTGCTGCGAGCGGTCGTCCTGGCACTCGACCACGATCCCGGTCGGAAGATGGGTGACGCGGATCGCGGAATCGGTCTTGTTGACGTGCTGCCCGCCGGCGCCGGAAGCGCGAAAGGTATCGATGCGCAATTCCGATGGATTCAACACCACGTCGGCGATTTCGTCGGCTTCCGGCATCACCGCCACCGTGCAAGCCGAGGTGTGGATGCGGCCCTGGGTTTCGGTCACCGGCACGCGCTGCACGCGGTGGCCGCCGGACTCGAACTTGAGCCTGGAGTAGGCGCCGCGGCCGACGATCTTGACGATGATCTCCTTGTAGCCGCCGATCTCGGCGGGGCTCTGCGAAATCAGTTCGACCTGCCAGCCGTTGCGCTCGGCGAAACGCGCATACATGCGGAACAGCTCGCCGGCGAACAGGGCGGACTCGTCGCCGCCGGTGCCGGCGCGGACCTCGACGAAGATATTGCGCTCGTCGTTGGGGTCCCTGGGCAGCAGCCGGGTCTGCAGCTCGGCCTCGATTTTCCCGAGACGCTCGCGCGTTTCGAGAATCTCCGATTCGGCAAAATCGCGCATCGCCGGATCGCCCGCCATTTCCTGCGCCGTCCTGACGTCGTCCTCGCCGCTGCGGTACGCCTGATACAGTTCGACCACCGGCGCGATCTCGGCGTGCTCGCGCGTGAGCTTGCGGTAGTTGTCGAGGTCGGCAGTGGCGGTCTCCGAGGACAGCAGTTGATTCAGCTCTTCGAGACGGCGGGAAAGCTGCGCGAGCTTCGCGGCGATGCTTTGCTTCATTCCGGGCTCTTGATCTGGTAGAGCCGGGTCAACAGCGCGGCGAACTCTTCGCGCTCCTCGGCCTCGACATGATTGAGCGCGTGTGTCGGTGCGTGCAGGAACTTGTTGGTCAGTGCGCGGGAGAGCTGCTCGATCACCCGCTGCGGGTCGTCGCCCCGGCCGAGCCGTCTCAGCGCGCGCTCGAGTTCGTGGCGGCGCGAGCGCTCGGCGGTATCGCGCAGCGCGCGGATCGTCGGCACGAGCTCCCGGTTGTCGAGCCAGTGCATGAAATCGGTCACCTGGTTCTCGATGATCACCTCGGCCTGCGTGACGGCGTTCTGGCGCACGTCCATGCCGTCGCGCGCGATCTTGCCGAGATCGTCGACGGTGTAAAGAAACACGTCGTCGAGCTTGCCGACCTCGCCCTCGACGTCGCGCGGCACGGCGAGATCGAACATCAGCATCGGGCGGTGCTTGCGCGCTCTCAACGCGCTCTCGATGAGGCCCTTGCCGATGATCGGCAGCGGGCTTGCCGTACAGGCGACCACAATGTCGTGCACGGCGAGTTGCGTCGAAAGGTCGTTCAACGTGATCGTCCGGCCGAGGAAGCGCTCGGCAAGCTGCTGCGCGCGTTCCGGCGTGCGATTGGCAAAGGTCATGCGCCGCGGATGGTGGGCGGCAAAGTGCGCCGCGGTGAGCTCGACCATCTCGCCGGCGCCGATGAACAGCACGTTCTGATCCGCGATGCTGGGATAGATATGCTCGGCGAGCTGCACCGCGGCGGAAGCCATCGACACGGTGCTCGCGCCGATATCGGTCTCGCTGCGCACCGTCTTGGCCACCGAAAACGTGCGCTGAAAAAGCTTGTTGAGCAGCCAGCCCAGCGTGCCCGCGGCCTGCGCCGTGCGCACCGCATCCTTGAACTGGCCGAGAATCTGCGGCTCGCCCAGCACCATCGAATCGAGGCCGCTCGCGACGCGGAACGCGTGCTTCACCGCCTGTTCCCGCGGCAACTGGTAAAGATAAGGCTCGATTTGCTGCGGCCGAAGATGATGGTAACCGGCGAGCCAGTCCACGGCTGCGTGCGGTTCGGCCGTCGCGCAATAGACCTCGGTGCGGTTGCAGGTCGAAATGATCGCCGCTTCCTTGACCGGCCAGCGGTCGACGAGATCGCGCAGCGCCTGCGTAACAATGTCGGCGTGAAACACCACCTGCTCGCGCAGCGCAAGCGGAGCGGTCTGGTGGTTGACGCCGATGGTGAACAGCTGCATAAGCCGGAGGCCGGGAAAAGATGGTACAGTTTATATGCTGACACCCCCTCCCGACAATGCGCTTCCGGCAGACGGAGAAGAGCCGGTTCTATACTACTGTTTACCGCTCACCGCTCACTTAGTTTTTGGGTTGTTTGTCCCGCGCGAATAACTCGTCGAGCTTGCGCTCGTAGGCGTGATAATCGAGGAAAGCGTAAAGATCGTCGCGGGTCTGCATCAGTTCCACCACGCCCTTCTGCGTGCCTTCCTTGCGCACCGCCTGGTAAACACGCAGTGCGGCCGCGTTCATCGCACGGAATGCAGAGAGCGGATAGAGCGCGAGCGCGACGTTGGCCCCGCGCAACTCGTCCACCGTGAACAGCGGTGTTTTGCCGAACTCGGTGATGTTGGCGAGAAGCGGTACTTTGACGGCGTCGGCGAACTTCCTGTACATCGCCAGTTCGGTGATCGCCTCCGGGAAGATCATGTCGGCGCCCGCTTCGACGCAGGCGCAGGCGCGGTCGATCGCCGCCTGAAGCCCCTCCACCGCAAGCGCGTCGGTGCGCGCCATCACCACGAAAGCGGGATCGGTTTTCGCATCGACCGCGGCCTTGATGCGATCCACCATCTCCTGCTGCGTCACGAGCGCCTTATTGGGACGATGGCCGCAGCGTTTGGCGGCGACCTGGTCCTCGATATGCATCGCCGCCGCGCCGAACTTGATCAGCGACTTCACGGTGCGGGCGATGTTGAAGGCGCCCGAGCCAAATCCCGTGTCCACGTCCACCAGCAGCGGCAGCGAAGACGCGTCGGTAATGCGACGCACGTCGGTGAGCACGTCATCCAGTCCGCTGATGCCAAGGTCGGGCACCCCGAGCGAGCCCGCCGCCACGCCCCCGCCCGAGAGGTAGATCGCGCGGTAACCGACGCGCTCGGCCAAGCGCGCGTGATAGGCGTTGATCGTGCCGATCACCTGCAGCGGTTTTTCCTCGGTGAGCGCCGTGCGCAGCCGCGCGCCGGCGGAAGCAGGTCGAGTGTTGATTCCGGAAGATCGATCGGTCATGGTGCAGCGCTCCTTCAAAGCGGGCTCCCTGGAGGCGGCCGGGGGCGTGGAACTGGGCCCGTAATATGGACTATCGGGCCAGACAACCAGAGAAAAACCGGGCATCACGATAGCATAAAGGGAGATCTTTCGCCAGCGCAGCGTCAGTGGCATAATGATGTACCGATCTCACGATTCGGACTTTCGCCATGTCCAGAAAAACCAACTCGGCGTCCGGCAAACTGTCCGGCACGCAAAGCATAGAGCGCGCGTTGTCGCTGCTGCGCGAGATCGCCGCGCATAACCGCACCGGCTCGCGCCTGCTCGATCTCGCCACCCGCACGGGGCTGCAGCGGCCGACCGTGCACCGCATGCTCAAGTGCCTGGCGGCGGAGGACATGGTGCAGCAGGATCCGGACACACACCGTTATTTCCTCGGGCCGATGGTGTTCGAGCTGGGGTTGACCGCCGGCCCGCGCTTCAACTTGCGCGAGATCTGCCACCCCGCGCTCACGCGCATCGCGGAGGCGACCGGCGACACCGTTTTTCTCACCCAGCGCAGCGGGCTTGACGCGGTGTGCCTCGATCGGCACGAGGGCGCCTTTCCGATCAAGACCTTCACGCTCGAAATCGGTATGCGCCGGCCGCTCGGCGTCGGCATTGGGAGTGTCGCGATCCTCGCTGCGCTGCCGGACGAGGATATTCGCCACATCATCTCCAGCAACGCGCCGCGCCTGCCCGAGTACGGGCTGACATCCAACAGCCTGCTCGCGCAGGTCAAGAAAGCGCAAAAGCTCGGTTATGCCGTGCGGGAGACGCCGTCGCTGGCCGGTGTGCGCTCGATCGGCCAGGCATTGCACAACCGAGGCGGCGTTCCGTTCGCGGCGCTCTCGGTATCGGCGATCTCGAGCCGCATGAACGAAAAGCGTGTCGCTGAACTCGCCGCGCTGCTCAGGAACGAGACGCGATCGATCGAAAAGCAGCTCTCCGCCGGCGCCGAACCGCGCTGAATGCGCGGCCGCGCGCGACGCCAACATCAAACCCGAATGAAGCAGTTCGATCAAAACGCAAAGTGCCCGCTCGACGGCGTGCGCGTGCTGGATCTCTCGCGCGTCGTTGCCGGCAATATGGTGAGCTTGCTGCTGGCCGATTTCGGCGCAGAAGTGGTCAAGATCGAGACACCCGAAGGCGATCCGCTGCGCGACTGGCTGGTGGGCGGCATCGCCGCCAACTGGAAGGTGTATGCGCGCAACAAGAAAAGCGTCTGCATCAATTTGCGCAAATCCGAAGGCATCGACCTGCTGCTCAAACTGGTTGCCGCCGCCGGCGTCTTCGTCGAGAACTTCCGCCCCGGCACGCTCGAAAAAATGGGCCTCGGTCCCGACGTGCTGCTCGCGCGCAACCCCCGGCTCGTCATCGTGCGGGTGTCGGGCTGGGGCCAGACCGGGCCATACAAACACAAGCCCGGGTTCGGCACGCTCGCCGAAGGCATGTCGGGTTTTGCAGCGATGAACGGCTTTGCCGACCGCGAGCCGGTGCTGCCGCCGATGCAACTTGCCGACTGCACCGCCGGCATCTACGGCGCCTATGCCACCCTGGTCGCGCTGCGCCATGTCGAAGTAAGCGGCGGCCAAGGACAGGTTATCGATCTGCCCCTGCTCGAGCCGCTGTTCTCATGCATGGGGCCGCAGGCGGCGAGCTACAAGACGAGCGGCAAAGCGCGCCCGCGCACCGGCAGCCGCTCGACCACCGCGGCGCCGCGCAACGCCTACCGGACGCGGGACGAAAAGTGGGTATGCATGTCGGCCTCCACGCAGGCCATGACCGAGCGCCTGTTCCGCGTGATCGGGCGGCCCGATCTCATCGACAACCCGCGCTACCAGACCAACGCCGAACGCGTGCGACACGCCGCAGAGCTTGACGCCATCATCGGCGCGTTCATCGGCGGCATGACGCTCAGGGAAAACCTCGAGTTCTTCGACCGCAACGAAGTCACGGTGGGCCCGATCTACGATATCTCGCAGATCATCGAGGACCCGCATGTCATCGCGCGCGAGATGGTGGTCGAATACCCGGACGACGAGATGGGCGCGGTTCCGATGCACTGCGTGGTGCCGCGTCTCTCCGGCACGCCGGGCGCGATCCGCACGCCGGCGCCGAAGCTGGGCGAGCATAATGCCGAGATCCTGTGCGGGATCGGTCTCAGCAAGGACGAACTGGCGCGCCTCGCGGCGCAGGATGTGATTTACCAGGGGCCGCAGCGCAAGAAGGCGGCGCAAGCCGGTGGGCAGTGAGCAGTGGGCAGTGAGCAGTGAGCAGTGGGCAGTGAGCAGTGAGCAGTGAGCAGTGAGCAGTGAGCAGTGAGCAGTGAGCAGTGAGCAGTGAGCAGTGAGCAGTGAGCAAACCGCTCGGGACGGAAATTTATTCCGCTCACCGTTTACCGTTTACCGTTTACCCAGGAGGAAACAACGATGACACGTGAACTTCCGGTGTGGCGCTCGCTGATGTACGTGCCCGTCAACGTCGACAAATACGTGGACAAGGCGCACACGCGCGGCGCCGACGTGATCCAACTCGATCTCGAAGACAGCGTGCCGCCGGCGGAGAAGGAGCGCGCCCGAACGCTCGTCGAGAAAGCCGCGGCCAGGGTGCGGCGCGGCGGGGCGGACGTCGTCGTGCGCATCAACCGGCCGTTGTCGCTCACTGTGCGCGACCTCGAGCACTCGATCTGCCCCGATGTCGACGGCATCGCCTGCACCAAGATCGATAGCGGTTCCCATGTCAAGCTCCTGGACGAATTGGTGTCCGAACTCGAGGACAAGCGCGGCATGCGGATCGGGCATACCCGGTTCCTCGCCATGATCGAGACCGCCGACGCTTTCGGCCGCATCGACGAGATCCCGCGCGCGAGCCCGCGAGTGGTGGCAATGAACATCGGCGGCGAAGACTTTGCGCTCGACTGCAACATGCAGCCGGACGAAGAGGTGCTGCTTCACCCCAAGCAGCGCATGATCATCGCCGCCCGCGCCGCCGGCGTCATGCCGCTGGGTTTCGTCGCTTCGGTGGCGGGGTTCGGCGACTGGGACAAGTTCCGTCTGATGGTGCGCCGCTCGCGCCGCTTCGGCTTCGACGGCGCCGGCTGCATCCATCCCGGCCAGGTCACCATCGTCAATGAGGAATACACACCGAGCGAAGAAGAGGTCGCCTACGCGCGCAGGGTGATTCAGATGGATAAGGAAGCAGCAGCGGCCGGACGGGGATCGTTTCAGATCGACGGCAAGATGATCGACATCCCGGTGGTGGTGCGCGCCCAAAAGCTCCTCGCGCGCTACGAGGCGATCCAGCAGCGCGAAGCGAAGACGCTCGCCGCAGCCGGCAAGAATCAGTGAAACTTTTGGGTATCTGCCCGACACTGGCCCATACCACCCCGCCTGCTGCGTAGGCGCCTCTCCTCGTGAAGGGAGGGAAATTTGATCTTCTCCCCTCCTTGTCAAGGAGGGGTGGACGCCGTTGATCAGACGCCCTCGGCGCACGAATCTCCCCTCTCCCCTCGGGAGAGGGGCGGGGGTGAGGGGACGCGGACGGGGTGGTTGAGAGATCGCGATCAGCCCGCATCTTTACCGCAGGCTTTCTTAAGACCCGGTGCGCGACTTCGCGGCGTGGGGCACAATTTCTCGCGTCACAGGGCTTCGGGCTTTTGCGATCGAAGAAAGGCGGCCATGGCCACAGCGACAAGGGAATTCCAGGTCCTCGCGAAACCGATAGGCGCAGTCTGCAACCTCGACTGCCGTTACTGCTATTACCTCGAGAAAAAAGACCTGTATCCGCAGACCGGTTCGTTTCGCATGGCGGACGACCTGCTCGAAAGCTATATCGCCCAACACATCGAAGCCTGTCCCAAGGAAACCGTTCTCTTCTCGTGGCACGGTGGCGAGCCGACCGTACTGGGGATCGATTTTTTCCGAAGAATCGTCGAGTTGCAGCGCAAGCACAAGCCTCCGGGGCGCGAGATTATCAACGGCATACAGACGAACGGCACGCTGATCGACGAAGCATGGTGCAGGTTCCTTGCGGAGGAACGCTTTTACGTCGGGTTGAGCATCGACGGCCCGCGCGAGCTGCACGACCGCTACCGCGTGACGAAGTCGCAGAAAGCGACGCACAAGCAGGTGATGCAGACCTTCCGGCTGTTACAGCGTCACCGCGTGTCCACCGACGTACTGTGCGTGGTTCATCAGCACAATGTCCGGCACCCCACCGCGGTCTACCGTTTCTTCAGGGATCTCGGCGTGGAATATCTGCAGTTCCTGCCGCTCGTGCAGCGTCGCGGCGAAGGAGTGAGCGCCGAAACGGTTCCGCCCGAGGCTTACGGCACTTTCCTGTGCACCGTGTTCAACGAGTGGATCCGGAACGATATCGAGGGGATCGGCATCCAGAATTTCGAGGAGGCGTCGCGGCCTTTTCTGGGGATCCCGCACGCGCTGTGCATTCTTCGCGAAACCTGCGGCGATATCGTGGTCCTGGAGCACAACGGCGATGTCTACGAGTGCGATCATTTCGTGACGGGCGAGCATCGTCTGGGCAACGTGCGCGAAGCGCCGCTCCTGACCCTGCTCGAAAGCAGCCGGCTGCGCGCCTTCGGAGACCGCAAGCGCGACGCGCTTCCGCGCTACTGCCTCGAGTGCGAGGTGCTCTATCAATGCCATGGGGGCTGCCCCAAGGACCGTCTGGCGCACGCCCCCGATGGCGAGGAGGGCTTGAACCATTTATGCGCTGGATTCAAGCGCTTTTTCACTCACTGCGGCCCGTACCTGCAACGCATGGCCCAAGCCCGGCGCTCGGGAGTACCCATGGCGGCATTCATGAGTGCGCTACGGTCGGAGGACACGAAAGCAGCGGCTCAAGCCGGCCGCAACGATCCCTGCCCCTGCGGGAGCGGAAAGAAGTACAAGAAGTGCTGTCTGGCGAATTGAGAAACGAGTAGAATTGTTTGTCCTGTTCGTCGCCGCGCCCGTATCTCGTTCTTTGGCATGGGCTGCAACTTCTGCACGACCTCGGCTTTCTTCGGCGGCAAGGGCCGGTTCGTCAATTTCTACGACACCGGAAAGCAGTTGTTCGACATCATGTGCAACGTTGAACAGCGGCTGAACGTGCGCACCTTCTTCATGATGGACGAGAACTTCCTGCTGTACAAGAAGCGCGCGCTCGAGCTGCTCGGCGAGATAAAGAAGCACGGCAAGGCTTGGTCGATGTATGTCTTCTCGTCGGCGAACGCGCTCCGCAAGTACGACATGCGGCAACTCGTCGAGCTGGGCGTGACGTGGGTGTGGATGGGCTTCGAGTCGGCCCAGTCCGGCTACAGGAAGCTGAAGAACGCCGACACGGTCGCACTCACCCGCGAGCTGCAGTCGCACGGCATCCGGGTCCAGGGCTCGACGATTATCGGCATGGAGCATCACACGCCCGAGAACATCCGCGAGGAGATCGAACACGCCGTGGCCCACGACGCCGACTGCCACCAGTTCATGCTGTACACCCCGCTCCCCGGCACGCCGCTCTACGCCGAGATGGAGAAGCAGGGCCGGATATTGAAGGAAACCGACCTGGCGGACATCCACGGCCAGTACAAATTCAACTTCCAGCACGAGCACATTGCCCGCGACGATTCCAAGTCCTGGCTCGACTTCGCCTTTCAACACGACTTTGAGGTCAACGGCCCCAGCCTGTATCGGATCATGCGTACCATGTACCAGGGCTGGAAACGCTATGGCCAGGACAGCGACGCGCGCGTGCGTGCGCGCTTCATCGCCGAGGCAGACAACCCTGAGGCGGGGCTACGGCGCCGCGTTGTGGGCAATGCAGCGATATCTGCGAGGCTCGAACCGGGCCGTCAGCGAGCGGATCGCGGAGCTTCGAAAGCAGATGGAGAGCGAGTTCGGCGTCGTCTCGCGCGTCCTCGACCGCCTCGTCGGACCGCTACTGCTGTGGTCGGCGCGCCATGAGGCGGCGGCTTACCCGGAGGGGCGGCCGCTCGAGCCGCGGACATTCGTCGACCGGAGAAACTGGGCCTAGGAGTTTGTCGGACTTAGGTCGGACAAACTCCTAATGCAAAACCGGCACCAGGAAAATTGCAAAAGAGGATGACGGATATGCGAATTCACCACTGCTCTTCGTCATATGCGGCCGCTTCGGGTGGGTTTTCTTCCGAATTGTCAGCCGGTTCTGCTTTTAGCAGCCTGTTGGACTGTTAAGTCCGACAGGCTGCTAGAGTCTGCGGTTGATCGTTGCCGTGGAGCGCGGCAGCTACGGCATCACTTCGCAAAACTCGTACACTTCGCAATTGGCGAGGCGGTTTCTCGCGGGCAGCGGCGCTTCGGCATACCAATGGGCGGGCCGGTGCCGGTCGACTTCCGCGCCGAGAAACCGGATGAGATCGCAAATCGGCTCGGTCACGTTCGTCCTCCAACCGCTCCATCAGTTGCAGCGCGAACCGCGTATTGAGCGTAGGCTCTCCGCCGTAGAGCGTGAAATACACCTCCTTGCCGGCTAGATGGCGTTCCACGAAGGCGGCAAGCTGCGCCGCGGTGTACCGGGCGCTTCTCTGCGAGCCGAGCGCCTCCCCTGCTCCAAGACTGCAATAACTGCAACGCAGATTGCACTTGAGCGTGGTCAGCACCTGCACTTCCACGCGCTGGCAGCCGATTACTCCGTCTTCAGTCTGATTGTTTCGCACCGCTCCCCTCAATACGCTCGTGGCCGTGGTATGCTGACGAAATCGGTGCTCGTATGTCATAACGCCGCTTGCGCACCGCCCGCGGCAGGGACCGGGCGTCACGCAGGCGGCGGCGACAGTGCGAGAAACGCCCCGCGCACCGCCCATCGGCCGTCTTGAACGGTCTCGACAAGGGGAAAGCGGGAAGGAATTTCCTTCTACCCGTTCAATTTAACGTCGTAGGTCAGATCGGCATGAGAAACAGAACCGGGCACGTCCTCGACAGCATTACGATTCGTCGCCGATATTCTCATCTCTTCCTCAGTCGATGTCACATAAGGCTGGTAGAGCGATGGAGCAGTTCTATTGACACGTACGTTAAAAATGTCTGCCCGATTATAATGGCCAGCTAAATCGTGCGAGATCTTTGCACGAACGCAAGCCTCAAGGTCGATATCCGCATAAAGAATTCCCTCTTCGTTACCCATTGGCCCGGCGATCACGACACTTTCGGGATTGATAATGGTTGAGCCACCGCTATTGTTTGGATCGCGCAGGAAGACCCGATCATCGTCATTGGCGGCCAGCATTACAATCATCTCCTCATTGAGGACACCCAGGGCATTGATGACAAAAGCTTTCGACATCATGGCTACGGCTCGGCCGGCGCTCGCCGCGCGATCGGAAGCGGGAAAATTNGCGCCTTTATTCCGATGATTGGGCCAGCTTGCCACATGGATCATGGTCCCTTCNGCNATGAGAGCGAAGATCGCCAAAGGATTTGAATTCTCACCGCAGATGAGACCGCTGATCCTGCCGAATTTCGTTTGAAATGCCCGNAAAGTATCACCGTAGCCGCCGGTATGGACGAGACGTTCACCCACCGTNGGAACGAGTTTCTGATGTTTGCCGAGGATCCGACCCTGGTCGTCAATAAAGAGTTGGGTGTTGTACATCGTCCCGAATGTTCCCGGGCGATGTTCGCACAGACCCATCACGACATGGACTTTTGCCTCACGAGCCGCCTGGCAGAGTGCCTCTGTCGCCGGGCTCGGGATCTCTACTGAATTCTTGAACAGCTCGGTCGCCAACTTCATGCTATGACTGCTCGTGGCTGGATGGAAGTGATACCAGAGGGGATGGCCAGGAATAAAGCCTTCGGGAAAACCAATGACACTGGCGCCCTTCGCGGCCGCCTCCTTAATCAGCGCGCATGCTTTCTCGACCGTTGCTTCACGCTTTAAGAAAATGGGGGCTGCCTGAATGGCTGCTATTTTAGTCCTGGGGTAGACATCGCTCATTTTCGGTCCTCCTTTTCTGATCTCAGTCTCTTGACCATTAATCAAAAGTGATGATTTGTGCCTGCAATCCGAGCGGGTCTTGAGCGGGATTATTGGCCAACTACCGAGCAATCTATTCCAACCGCCAGAGCGCGGCAAGCGCTTTCCCGCACCCCGGCTGTTTCGAGGCTTCTTCCGTACGGCAGGTCAGGCGATGTCGGGAACAGG
>C687J26845_10000564_pt1 | contig 24382 bp, 24 predicted proteins | sample RifCSPlowO2_12_FD_26845 | JGI IMG/M metagenome (IMG submission 26845)
TCAGGATAACCGTCAATCTTTTTACACTCATAATAAAGCCAATCCCCGTCAAAATCTTTTGATATTTTTTCTTTAAGTTCTAAATACTGCTTAATGCCAGATAAAGAATGACCGACACAAGACGGAATGTTCCCCTGATTGCTAATCGTTGAATCAAATGGAGCGGGACAAACTTCGGGATATCTTTGAATGATAGGACTAACGCTTGATAAGGCGTAATCCCTATCATCTTTTGGCGAAGGTATTAAATCTCCTTTAAACCCCTCTGGTACACTAATTTTCTTTTTGAATAAAAACATAAATCTATGTATTTTTCTTAAAATCTATGCGACCTTTCCCTCTCTACTGGATAGCTTACCCGCATCTCTAACCCCTTCAGGAAGAGATGTTTCCGACTACCCAGTAGGAAGGGGGGAAGCCAGGTTAGATCGCTGGCTTCCCTTCTTTTAAAACAGGAGGCCGTCGTCACGGAAAAGTGGAGGGATTTCTTGAAAATTCTTTTGCTCTATGGTGGCGTACACCTCCTTCACCTCGTATTCCCGTTTGCAGGACAGGCATCTAACAATTGGAGCTTTGCTCACTTCGTGGTTAGCCACCTTAATCAGTTTCCTGTCGCAAACGGGGCAAAAAATCTCTACATTTAATAACACGACCCTCGCCTCCTTCCGATAAAATGTGCTATACAAATATCTTTAAAATAATCTGGGTTATCACCAGAACAACCAATCCGACCAATAAACGATTATTTAAACTATCCACTTTTTTACTGAATCTTTTTTCCATTTCCTCTATCTTGGTAGGTAAATGATTGCTAACCTGATTGTCAATTTTAATAATCCATTCTTTCATATTTCTATAATTTGCCTCTAATGAGGTAACTCTTTGATATAATTCTTTGTGATTTCCGTTTTGTTCTTTCATTAGCTTGAATACTCCCAAACTATAATTATTCCGTCCGACCCCGCTCCGCCAGTCCTGTCTACAGTGCTATCCGCCCAAGCTCCGCCTCCTCCTGCTCCATAACCCGTGCCAGCGGTTCCATTGCCAACAGTCGCTCTTGAGTTTCCTCCACCCTGTCCTTGATACCCAGAAGCTCCAAATCCCGTTACTGCGATAGTGCCCGAAACCCTATGACCGAATCCGCCTGCATTTCCTCTGCTGTTTAGGTCTCCATTGGTTGATACCGCTCCGCCATTTCCTCCTAAAACAGGGACAGCCGAAGTTCCAAGAGCTAAAGTAGCTCCGCCAACTCCGCCACCACAGGTAACAGTCGTTCCTCCTACTGTGAAAGTCGTGTTATCGCCCGTACTGCCCCCATTCGCTCCCACTCCTCCAGCACCGCCAGCTCCAATCGCTACGGTATAGCCAGTGGAAGCCGTAACGGTAAATATCTTTTCTGCATAAGAACCGCCTCCGCCTCCTCCGCCAATAGATATATTTCCAGCACTCGCATCTGCTCCACCGCCTCCACCGCCAGCTCCTATCATTTGGACGAAAATTCTGGTTACGCCTGCCGGACTGGTATAAGTTGTCGTTCCCTGCGTCAGTATCTGGCGAGACACCATCCTTCCTGATATTCCGCTAACAGTAGAATTAAATGTCGCTGCTCCATCAAACTGTGCCGCTCCGTCTATTTCCAAAGTTCCCAAAGCGTAGACATTGCCGACAGCGGATACCGAGAATTGCGGAGTGGTTGCTACTTTGAAATTGATAAAGTTTCCGCTCAAAATTGCTCCGCCAGGACCGCCTACAGATACATCCACATCGAATAAATTAAACGCCAATGTGTTTGTTCCCGACCCGCCTGCGGTATAAGTCAAATCCATATCTATCCAACTCCAAGTAGAAGTTGTGGTATTCGGGCCAGTTACTCCCGACAAATTAAGATTCACATCTATATTATGAACAACGCTGGTATAAGTATTTCCGTTAGCGTAAACGATATTCTCATCATAAAGAAAAGGATTTATTGTTCCTCCGCCAGTGGGAATATCTATATCAAAGAAAAATATGTCGTTAGAAACATCATTGGCGTCAAAAGTAATTTTATCCAAGTCCATTACGATAGACCTGCCATTGGTGTAAATATCATCTAAAGTAGCATTCACGCTTAACACAGGAGTAGCATTTATAGTAAGTCCTGTCCCTATGTCCATAAACACAACTGCTCCTGCCGAGTCATCCCACATCATAATCTGGTCGTCATCAGGATCAGACAATGATGCTCCTGTCCCTCCATCTGCTAAAGACACATCTGTGCCACCTGCACGATAAATAGCATTACCCTCAATAGTTAAATCACCAGCTCCACTTCTGGCCAAGGTAGTGTCAGTAGCGTGTCCGATATTTAATGCAGTGAATTGCGGAGAAGCATCTGTGGTAAGGTCTTGATTAACTAATGAAGCGGATTCTACCGTTAAATCACCGCTTAGAGTGATAGTCCTGTCTGCGTCTCCTGGAACTAAAGTTAAAGTCCTTGTTGCGGTTAAATCAGAAGTAGTTGTTATTGTTAAATAGTGAGAAGCGTTAGAATCCTCTATAAGCAAATCCTCCGCTTGAAGATTACCTGCCAGAGTCAAAGTATCTGTTGCGTCATTATAAGTCATTCCTGCATCTCCTGCTGGATTATTAGCTCCGTCAAAGTATAAAACTTGGGTGTCTGTTCCGATAATAGAACCAGAACCAGCTGTAATCTGCCTATAAACCAATACACTTCCCGCTTTTACAGTGGCTGTAACTCCATTGGTTTCAGGTCTAAATCTTAAAATAAATGTTCCCGAAGTAGCTCCATTTCTTAATATGCCTTTAACTTGAGCAAAAGTATCAACATTAGCTGTGTCTATAGAAGCGCTATTAACCCCCGAATTATACGCTCTTGCCGAACCACTCGTTATTGCCGTTAATGATGTTGGAATAAACCTTTGTAAAACACTTGTGGTAAATCCAGCAGGGCCATTCACAGCAAATGCTATGCCCGAAGCCCCTGTTGAAGAACGAAAGATAATATTAAACTCAAAGGTGTAATCAGTATTAGCCGCTGCGGCAAAAGAAAGTCCAGTTGCGTCAGCCAAAGTATTCACAGTTCTTGTTACATCAGAACCAAGCACCACCATCACCTCTCCTGCCGTTCCGCTTCCTCCTCCTCCTGTGGCGGATATTGTAGTCCCAGACATAGCAAGACCTGTTCCGATAGTTATCTCTTGCCAATCACCTGCTCCAGAATCGCCTCGCCCTAAAAGTTTAGAAGCAGAACCAGAGGCGGTTAAGTTCGCATAAGGCAAATCGCCCGTTACTCCATTAGCCAGATTGACTTGTGCCCAAGCGGGATTATTACTTGCTCCTGTGTTAGATAAATATCTTGTAGCGGTCGCATCTTTGACAAGTAAAGCCAAAGCATCCGTTCCAGAACCATAAATCAAATCCCCTTGAACTAAAGCTCCTATGCCAGTTATGGCGGTAGAGTCCACTTTACTGGCGGTGGTTATAGTAGAAAGTTTAGAGTCGGCTATTGAACCTGCCAGCATAGCATTGGTTATACCAAGAGCTTTTACCTGTAAATTACCAGAGCCATCAAGTCCTATAGAACTATCATCTATGTTCACGCCTACTTCATTTCCTGTTATTTCTAATCCGCCATTAGCCAATAAATCTAATCTAAAATCAGCTCCAAACAATTCCACTCCGCCAGAAGCGGTATAAGCAGTTAATGCTCCTAATTGGTCAAATACTATGGCAGTTGTTCCAACGGTAATCGTTCCCGCCGTAGTCATACTAAACAGCTTATTTCCGTTAACTGTTCCTGCCAAAACATTAAAGAATGTTCCTGTTATTATTTCAGCAGAGGTATCATATCTTGTAGTTCTGGTTAAGATATAAGGTAATCCTGCGTCTCCCACTTGGGTTAAAGTATATTCTCCGTTATTAGCTCCTGTAACTTCATCTTGAATCAAGTATTCATTATCAACAGCGGCGGCTACTCCATCTATTGTGCCAATAGAACCATTAGCGTTTCCTGTTAAAGTGGCTCCTACACCAGACGCTCCATTATCATAGGTGTTAGCGGCTAAAGCAGCAGTAGTGGCGGCATTAACAGCACCTACGAATCTTTGTCCTGTTCCCACCAAATTATCTACATATAATTTTCTTACCGCTTGATTATCTGCTGTGGGATTAGAACCTGGTAAAACAGGTATAGAACCGAATGTTTTAATTCCGTTAACTGTTTGGTCGCCTGTTAGATTAACAGTGTTTTCAGATAAGGCGATAGTTCCCGCTTGATTAGGTAAAGTAAAGATTCTCTCAGCTGTTAAGTTGTCAAAATTTAGAATTCCAGTGCCAACAGTATTTCCCATTGGCTGAAAGATAAATCTGCCGTGTATTCCTGAACCAGTAGCCAGTCCTACCGTAAGTTGGAAATCGCCACCATCACTATTACCTGCTTGGGCAGAACCCGCTTCAAGCTGTAGACCTCCTCCTGCTCCACTTGTAGCTCCCCCTTGTCCAGCACCTAAAGTTACACCTCCACCAACACCAGTAGCACCAGCAGTTCCGCCAAAAACAGAAAGAGAACCTCCTCCTCCTGTTCCAAAACCATTGCCCGTCTGAATAGTTAAGTTAGCTCCAGCACTATTACCTGATGTGGCAGAACCAGAAGTAATAGCAATAGCTGTGGGAGAAGCGGCATCGTTTGTAATCATAGATGGCGTTATTATTCCACCTACAATACTCAAGACATTTGTTGTTTCATTATAAGTAAAGCCAGCATCTCCAGCAGGAGAACTACCAGCCATATAAAGAACTTGAGTATCAGAACCTATGGCTGGTAAATCAGCAGTAACTAAAGCCCTACCTGTATATTTAGAACCATCTGCTATAAAAACGTATCTATCAATATAAAATAAAGAGTCATCTACATCGTTTAAGGCGGGTAAAGTAGTGGCTCCACCTCCGCCACCAGCTCCTAATTGAGTTTCATTACCTGCGTCAGAAAGAAAGAAAAGAGCTGATTCGCCAAAGCCATCGTCTTTAACATAAGTATCACCTTTATTGGCGGCGGGAGTGGAAGGAGTAGAGATTTCTGTTTGCTCAATATATCCAGCTCCCATATCAAGATTATCTCCTGCTGTTTGGGGTGAGATAGTCGTACCTGTTCTGTTCCAAATAGATTCTGATGTTATTAACCCTTTAACCTCATCTATTTGACTCTGTAATCTTATGCTCGCCTCGCCAAAAGAGGTTATTATACCCCAATTAGGATTACTCTCTATTTCTTCAAATAACTCATCTTTTAATCCTTGTAATTTAGAAGTATTTTTTAGTTCAACAACATTTAAGTTTTCTATTTTCTCTAATAAATCAACTCCATTCTTTTGTATTTCTAATATGTCTTGTTCTAATTCATTAACTTTGTCAGAAATATCTTCTGGAATTTTTGGTATTTCGCTTTTGGTTATCTTTCTTATTTCTTTTTCTGATAAATGTGGTGCTTTTTTATGGTGTTCTTCCACTTTTTTATAGGCAATAGTTTCTGCAATCTTGGCAATATCTGGCGTTTCTTTTACTTCTTCATAAGAAATAGTTTTATCTTCTTCCACCCTTAATTTTTCCGTCAATACTTCCAATTCTGCTCTAAATTCAGATAGCATTTCTTCCACTTGTTCTCTTGGTATTAAAACAGATGGTCTTTGACTTTCCTTGATTTTAGTTTCTTTGACCAGTTTTCCTGCTTCTTGATAATCCGTCAAAGTAAATCCTTTTTCTTCTAATATCTTTATCTTCAAAGCTAAAACCAATTCCTCAAATTCTTGTGAAGTAATATCTATTCCTTCTTCTAATGCTTCTTTTTCTGCTTGTTTAATAAGCTGGTTAAGAAGTTTTTTAAGTTTTAGGTATTGTTGTTTTGAAATCATAATTCGCAATTATTATCATAAACATAATCATATCCACAAATTTGAACTGGAGAATTAACATAATAAGAAACTGAAAATATAATTAAAAATAATATTCCCCAAGTTAGTGTTGTTTCTAAAATTCTCATAATGATAAATATTTACCAGTTTTCTTTTTATCTTGTTGATATGTTTGCACTCCTATGCCAAAAGCTCCTAATGCAGAAAGCGGTAATAAATCTGGATTATATTTTGACATATCAATGGCATCTTGAATAACCATAGGAATAAATCGTTGAGCTACTTCATTTTGAATATTAACTGGTTGCCCAATAAAATCTTGTCCCTTTAATAAAGTTGTAATAAAAGAAAATATAGGTGCTTCCTTTGCTTCTATTTGACGAGTTAATATATCTAATCTTGTTAAGGGTTTATATCCTTCTCCTAAAGTAATTTCTTTGCCAGTAGTAGAACTTACATATTTCCCACTTATAAGTTGTGATGCACTTCTGATATATTGTTGAAATCCAGCACCAACATCAATTCTTGTTGGTCCTATTTTTATTTTTGCAAAATCAGAACTATTAGAATCTTCTCCGACTTTTGCTCCTGCTAATTTAGCTGTTGCCAAGATCCCACCAACCAACCCAGTAAAAGCTAATAAAGACTTGAATGCTTGTTTCCTTACAAATGGAGGTTGTTGAACATAATAAATAGGATTCATCAAGTTTAAACGAGAGGTTGCTAACTTCGGAGAAAAGAAAAAACTATTCAAAACGATAGACGACCTCTCTAGTGCCTTTGGCAATTTTCCTCTACCAGTAGCATTGTTAACAAACTCTGCTATGCTTTTTGTTAAATCTCTATTTTCCATTGGATTCAATCCAGCCTTATCTGCGTTCTTAACCATAGATTGGAAAATATCCATTCTAAATTTATTGGCGAATCCAGTATAAGCCCTTCCACTTGCTCTCACTACTTTTCCTATTGCGGGTATTCTTTCGGCTAAATTTGATTGGAATTGTTCTTCTCTTTGAGATAAACTCATTCCCAAATCCGTGAAAGAAAGACCACTCTCCTTCGCCAAGTCAAACAAAGGATTCTTTTTAATAACATCCTGATTTATTTGATATATTTTTTCGCTGCTTAAATTAGAAAATTGTTGTCTAAAAGAACTTATAAATTCTTTTGGAAAAGAAGGTGCGGCAAACCAACCTTGTCTACCGCCAAAAGAAAGGTCAGTAGACGACATAATAGAACGAGGAACATTCGCTAATTCAATTCCTAAATCTTTAATCTTTTGCAACAATGGTCTTTTTTCTAAAAGAGTTTGAGTAAATTCTTTTGGAAATACCTTATTTAATAAATCTAATTCTCCTTTTGTTGGAATTGTTCCACCTGTTTCTCCGAATAATTTAGATAATCCAGTTCGTGCAGAAAATGTTTCTAAGTAAGAAAGTCTAGGACTGCTAGTTATTTCATCAAATAAATTATCTACATTTTCTTGGTTAATTTTTCCCTTTAATGATTCAAATTGAACCTTAGGTAAATCTCCTTTTAGTTTAGATAATTCAGCAAAAAACCCTGCCTGTCCTTTGGTTTGTTGTCCTATCCCTTTTGCTGCTGCAAATCTTTTTGCTCTCTCTGCTGTGTATAATGTTTCTTGAGTTCCCCTTATGGGTTTTGTTTCTTTTAATGCTTGAATAACCTTTTCAACAGGGGTTAAGCTTTCTGTTATTTTTACTACATTTTTAACTGGTTTCTTAATTGGAGAAATAAATCCTATTGTAATATTAGCAACATCATCTAAATGAGATTGAGCTAATTCTTTTAACCCAAGAGGACTTGGTTGTTTCTTAATATCATTCATTAAATAAAGATGGAATGCTTGTTGCTTAGTATCTTGAGAAACTCCACTACTAGCCAATAATCTCTCCCTTTCTGTTGGAAGATTAGTATATTCACCAATAAAATCTTGTATCCCACTTGAAATTTTATCTATTGTTGCATCAAAAACATTTTTCTGTGGAGTTTGTCTTATAACTTGTCCTGAAAAATTAGAAGGATTATTTAATTTCAATTTCTCTAAATTTTGTAAAGATAGAATTGCCATATTATTTCCAAAATTGCCACCAAGATTTTGTTTTCTCAGTATTTCCTTGACTATTTTTATGTAAATAATTAGTTAAATAATTTTTAACCTCATCTGGAATATCGCTATCAGCTATCTCTCCTTCTAGTTCAGAAGAATTTATACTCTTATCTCCCCTTGAAGCATCTATTTCCTTAATAACTTTATTGATTGCGTCATTATTATTAATAAAATAATTCTTTGCTTCATAATCAAAGTTATTAAAATCTTCTAAAGTAACACTAGCATTTGCCGCTCCCTTATTTAGTTGGGTAGTAGTAAATAAATCATTATTATTTTTTTGTGATTTATCCTCGCTAATTGCTAATTGCCTATTTTTAAAAGCATCTTCAATCTTATCTCTCTCTTCTTGCCTTCTCGTGTCTAATTCATCTTTAGCCAATCCATAAGTTCTGTCCCATTGCTCGTTTTCTTCCTTGTCCATCATATTAAACAAATCTACATAAGTATCTTTAACCCAGTCCAAATCTGCTAACTTCTGTTTTTGGTCAAAAGTAGCTAAATCCACAATCTTATCTGTCATCTGCATAGCATCTTGGAACATTCCTCGTTCTAATTGATATTGCTGTCCTACTACTGCCGCTTGTCCTGCCACAGCCGCTATTTTGCTGTTATACTGCCTTTCTATCAATCCCTGCTCTCCTCTTAATAAACTACTCAAACGCCCCGCATACTGCTGTTCTGCCCCTAAAATACGGCTATTTTTCTCTGCCTCAATGGTTGCTTGTTGTTGCTGAAAGATAGTCATCTGCCCTATTAACTCTTGTTGTTTCGCAAATCTCTCTGGCGTAAATCCAAATTGAGATAATGTTTGGGTATAAAGTTCTTGTTGAGATGATTGGGAAGCCCTTAAATCTTCTCTCTTTTTTTGTAATCCGCTAAATATATTTGCTAAAGCAGAAGTTTTTGGTAAATTCTGCTGTGTTCCTTTAATTGCATCAGTTATTTGTTGGTTCTGTCCCTGAAACTGATTAAGAAAACCGCCAATCATTGCTGATGTTCCTGATGTATCTGGTGTTACAGATGGTGCTTTAGATAAATCTATTTGTGTAGAAACAGAGTTTTTGGGTATTGACAATGGAAAAGTCTGTGCTGGTAATCCAGTTATCTTTGACGCTTCTTGTAATAATTCATTGGTTCTTTCGGTAGAACCTATTGGTGATGTTATAGCCATAATATTAATTTAATGCTGGACTTGAACCAACGATGAGTCCTTTAGAAACCGTTATTGTTTTTGGTGTTCCATCTCCTGATGTAAATGTCCCACTAAGACCATCTACGCCCACTGCTTTAAATTGCTTACTATCAACATATTGAGCGTTTTTAATAATAGTTTCTAAAGCAATCGTTTCTAATCCTTTATGATTATGATTTTTAATTAAATTTCTTAATTCAGAGATTTGGTTATCTCTCTCTTTTAGTTGCGACCTTAATTCTTCTATTTGTTGTTTTATTTCTTCTAATTCTGGCATAATTTCAAATGAGGCGAACCTCTGTAATATAGGGTGTATTTTGTGAAGAAGCGGCACAAGTAAGCTCACATCTTATTTGGATATTCTCGCAATTATGTATTCCTGCAAATTCTAAAGAAGACATTGCTCCATCGGTGGCATAATCTCTTGTTCCCAGCGTGGTAAAACTATCATTTATATTTTTTCTCCATTTAATCTTTACCCCCTCTCCTGTCTGTAATGGTCTTGCTAATTGCACCTCTACTTTATCAAAACTCTTTTTTCCTCCCCTTGTACCTACTGGATAAAACAAACTTTCAAAATAAGAAGAATAAGATATTTGGCGATTTCCCGAAGTAATTATCCTATCCAATCCTATTGTGCCATCGGTTATATTTTTCCATCCAAAAAAGAAAGTACCTTCATCATAAGAATATATTGAACCTATGCTTATATTTTTTGTAGAACCATCAAATCCTTCTGAAGTTAAAAATAAGTGCGCTATTTTATTATCCTTAATTCCATAAATTCCAGCAGGATATAATCCAGAACTAGAAGAAACTCCTACTAATAACATATCTTGCCACCAAACCATAGATGGATAACCCAAACCTCCTATTTGAATGGTCTTTTCGTTATCATAATCAAACGGTATTTGATTATGAAACTGTAATCCCGATTCGGTTATTTTCCATATTTTTCCTTTATCGCCACCAGATATAAATATAGTTCCACCAATTCCTAATAAATTAGTCATTCTTTTTTCAGAAAGTTCTAAAATTTGGTCTACAGTTGAAGCTGACCTATCCCAAAAAAAGTAAGCTGTTATTGGGTTTTTACTTTCAGAAAAATTATTATCTATATTAACCGCAGCAATTATTAAATATCTTCCCAGTTCCGCCAATCCAAGAGCTTGATATTCTTCTGGTAAAGTAAATACCTGATGCGTTCCACTCCAATTACCATCATTAAATGTCGCCACATTACTAGGAGTAAAATTTTGACCAGATGTTTCATATAAAACAGAAATATACCTCCCATCACAAAAATATACCCTTCCATCGTTTTTGCTTACTAAATAATTATGAATAGTTGCCTGAGAAAACAATGGACTTCCTGCTAAATTAGTCCAATTAGGTGTATCAAAATACTTTAGATTATTAGTTGTAAATGTTAATAAATAACCTTTCCAATGTAATACATATTTACCAGAAGTAGGATTTGATTCTAATAATCCACTAATAGTTACGGGATTTGTTGTTGGTCCTATAACATACGCCTTATTACTATTTGAAGCAGCGTAAAAAGTAGTAGGAGAAACAGAAGACCTTGTAATGCTTATAAGTAAATCATCAATAGTTCCCGTAGCTGCTACTGGTAAATAATTTATTCTCGCAATTCCTGATTGTGAAAACACATCTAAATTCTGACTTCTTGCAAAAGCCCCGTTTCCCACATAAGGAGAACTTGATTGTCCTTGATGAAAGTCTTTTATAATTAACATTTAATTATCTAACCTAATGTATAATGTTTTAGAATCACCATCTGAAACGCTCGATGGAGTGATTGTAGCTGGTGGAGTTCCTGCGGTTACTGTTACCGTGCCTTCTAAAATTGGTTCTGAAGTTACTCCTGCTTTTAATGGCTCACTCGTGGCTGCTGTCCAAGTAAAAACACCTAAATTTGTAGTACTTACCGTAACAAAGAATACATAATATACTCCTGCTGTAACCTCAACAGAAGAAACTGCCGTAGTAACAACGCTGTCCCCAGATATACTTGCTGTAGTAACATCAATTACTTTAGTTTGCCCATCTTCTGAATAAAGACCTACCTTACAAGTTCCAGCCACATTTATAGATTGAGCCCAAAAAGATATTTTATTTACTGTTATACTATTGGGAACAACAATCTGTCCTACTTTCATAATCGTATTATCAGCGGCATTTGCTAAAACACTTAATGATGCAGTATTTATAAAATTAGGTCGTGGGATTAGAGTAACAGCCGCAGGAGCAGTAGCTTGATCAACAAAACTTAATACAGCAGACCCATTAGTCTTAATAACCTGACCATTAGTACCATCTGCATTAGGAAGTTGCAAAAGAGCAGTTCCTACCTTTACCTTTCCTGTTCCTTTCGCTTTTATATCTAAAGAAATATCAGTATCATCTCCTGTCGCAGATATAGATGGACTTCCTGAAATCGCTGCATTAACTAAAGTAACCTCATTTATAGCACCTCCTGTGGCGGTAATTTTTACGAGTTCATTTCCGTTCGTGTCTAAAATAGATGTTCCTATTTTGGGACTTGTTAATGTTTTAGCGGTAAGAGTTTCTGTTCCTGTTTTAGAAACAGCTTTATCTGTACCCGTAACTCCACTTAATTTATAATCGTGTGAAGTAGTTACCGCAGAACTATCAATGCCAACTTTTGCTTCTATTGCTTCAGCAATATCGTTTATATTAGTATGTTGAGCAGAATGAGAAGGACTGGTTACTGGGTCAGTAGCCGCAGGATTAGTTAATGCATCTAAACTTGTCGGAAAATTTGAAGCCATATATTTTTATTTATTTTATATTATTATTTATGATTTATTTTGAAACGACCAAGAAGAAACGTTCCCGATAGAATCATAATTTACCACAATACCATCTGGGTCTGTAGCAGAATTATATTCTAAATCACTATCATTATATGCCCACGCTTCTCCAGCTTCACTTTGAAAAGTCCAAGTAGTCATAATTTATATTGGGTTTTTTATATTAGGACGTATTCTTACCCTCATATCCACATTTCTTTTTGTCGCCCAATCTTTAATTTGCTGTTCGTATTGGTTAATAACTAATAGTATTTTCTCTGCCTTTACGTTATCTAAATTTCTTGCTATCGCATAATCCATTGCCCCACCATAAGCCAAATAAGGGTGTAAAGACAACTGTATTCCTGGTTCTTTGGTAGTATCACTATCTACAAACTGGTCTATATCTCTTGCTAAATAAAGTTTTAATCCTAAAGCAGTTGTAACGCCAGTAGTTGCTGGTTTTGGATATAAAAACAAAGAGTTTCCAATAATATCGTAATATCTTGGCGTTCCCGATGTTTCGTAGTATTCCGTTAGGGCAGAACCTTGTATCTGGGCTTTGTCAAACTGGGTTACAAGTAGATAATTATTATTTTGGTCTAATACCTCTACTCTTTGGATATCTAAAGAATTTGTAGGCAATTCATAATCTTGTTGCTCTGCTACTAAAGTAGTTGTGGCGATTGGCAGAGTAGTGTAATTCTTGTCATCAAACTCCCAAGTAGTAGAACTTTTCCATATTAAAAATACTAATTTTCTTAACCAAGAATTAGCTGACCTCGTAAAATCAGCGATAGGAAAAGAAGTTGTATCAGCACTATCTAATCCTAAAAGGAAAATTGTGTAGTGATATAAGCTATTTTGTTTATTTGTAGTATCGTTTAATACCATATTATTTTCTAATGCAGTGCCAATTCCAATGTTTATCCATATTAGAACTGCCTAATTCTTCTATGACCTTTATTGTAAAATACTTTTCTATTAAGTTTTTAACCTCTTTTGCTGAACCTCCGCATTTTTCAATATAAGCTGGGTAGTACTCAAACATCATTTCCAGTTCGGGATTACTTTCAAATGTCTTTATTAGCCCTCTTAATACCTGTGGCTCTGAACCATCTACATCTATTTTTATAAAATTTATTTTGTCTAATATTCCTAAATCTTCAAACACCTCATCCGCAGTAATTGCCTGACACTCAAACTTCTTATCTATTGGTGGCATTTTTACTTTTTCTTTTTTATCCCACGCTGCCATTTCTAATAATGTTGTCCTGTCTGAATATCCATTTATCTCTATGTTTTTTTTAAGATAAGGAAATTGATTTGGTGTTGGCTCAAAAGCTATAACTTTTCCTTTTTCTCCAACTTGTCTTGCTAATAAATTAGTAAAATATCCTATACTTGCTCCAATATCTACTGCTATTTGCCCTTCTTTAACTCTATTTTTAACAATAGCTGATGTTATTGGCTCCCAAGTTCTCTCTATATTTCCAAAGTTCTGCATCACTGATTTCATTCCTTCATCTGCGTCTTCTGGCATTGAAAAACTATGCCCGTCCATCTCAACATATCCTTTATCTTTATTTATCTGTTCTTTCAATTTTCTGTTTTCTTCCAATGCTCCATATAAAGTTGCATAATATGTTCTAACATTTAACCTTTTCCAGTGGTCGCACACATAATCAAGATTAGCAAATATCTTAAATCCTTTTTCTTTTGCTCTTCTGCTAAACGCTATATCTAAACCGAATACTCTAATTCCATCTGCGTCATACTCATTTAAGAAAGGTGCTTTTACTACTTCTAAAACCCTACGGGATAACATTATACAACCAGTTCCCACTGCGTCTACTTCTATAATTCCTTCTTTGTCGTCTAATAAAATAGGTGAATACATACCCTCTGATTTTCTTTCAAATACCACTGGAGCTGGTATTCCATCTCTATACATAAAGCAGAGAGCGGCAATGACATCTTTTTGATAATCAGCCATATTTATTACTGATGGCGGAGCTACAATATCAGAATCAATCATAAGAAGATAATCATATCCTTTTGCTAAAAACTTTTGCACAATCATATTCCTATTATGAGAAATTGGTTGTTCATTAAAATACTCAACCTCAACATCATAATCGGGACTATTCTTCATATAATGCAAACTATCAGATAATTTGGTTTCTATTTCTCCCTGATTTAATACCGCACACAAAATACTCTTTTTTTGACTCATACTTCTTCACTTAAATTATTAAAATTATATTCTTTTCCTGTTTTCTTTTTAATTCCAAATTGCTCTAAAATAATACTTTTTGGTTCTTCATAAAATATCTCTCCCTGTGCAAACAGATGTTCAAATGTAGTTGAGATATTATGGTCGTGAACTACTACACAATACTTACTACCCCCCATTTCTTTTTCTTTAAACACTATTGGCACAAATTCGTGGCTTTTAACTAATCTAATAAACTCAAAATGCTTACTCGGATTTAGAAATGTTTCATTTTTCATCATTATCGTATGAAATGGTGGATGAGTTGTGGGTTTCCAATAAGCCAATCTATCTTGAGTATAACTATAAATATATCCTTGCCTGTGAGTTAATGCCGTTCCTTCTTTAAACTCTTCTTTGTTAATATTTTCTATAACATCTTTCGCATACATATCGTCAGAAGCAAGATTTACTAATTTTACATTCTTTCTTCCTACCAACTCTTTTAATTCTGGCAATATATTATTTAATCTTTTTAAAAGTCCTTCGTTCTCGGTTTCTGCATACTTATCGTCCCAAAATGCTATTCCTCCAAAAGTGAATATATGCGGAAGTGGTATTTTAATCGTTTTAACTAACGGATTATCTCTTTCTTCTGGTCTAAATTGACACCATATTACAAAGTTTTTATCTCTTTGATTAAGAAGTGATTTTAAAGTAAATTTATGAAACAACTCTATTCTGTTTTTAAACCATTCATCTCCTCTGTAATTTGGTTTTCCTAAACCAGTAAATGGAATAAATAAAATTGTAATTTCTTTTTTCATAAATACGAAGTTAAATCATTCCAGCCATTAAAGCGAATCGCTCTATCGTCAAAATACATTGTCGCCGGCGGTTTTTTGTAAAGTTCATAACCTATCCTATACTTTCTCAACCATTGCTTTGTCCCTGCGAAATCCTTACAAGCAGTCATTAAAATAATTTTATGCCCCTTGCTTTCTATCCATTCTAAAGCTGGAATTGCATTATCGTTGAGTTCACCAAAATGATTCCTAATAATACCATCAACATCTATTGCTACGGTCATTTGTTTCATTTTATAACTTCATGATTTTTATCAATTATAATCCCAGACCAATACCTTAAAAGAGTCAATCCATATTCTAATTTTACTTTAACTTTTTCTCCCATTAACATCTTTATCATTAGGTCTGGCATATTTAATCCTGACGCTACGGCTAATGGCAATCCACCAGAAGGAAATCTATTATTTATATCTATACAATAAGTTCCTTTTTTATTTCTAATAAACTGGATGTTCCAACAACCAACCATTTCAAATTTCTCTGCTATTTTCTTAGACAAATCTGATAATTCCTTATCTTTGATTGTTCTTCCTTTGGTGCATAATCCTCCTTTCGCCTCTATTCTCGTTATTGGTAATGTTGCTATAACTTTTCCTTTCAAATCCGACAATCCGTCAATGGTATATTCCTGCCCCTCTATAAACTCACTTGCAAACATTCTTTCCTTATCCTTAAAGTGAAACTCTAATTCTTCCTGATTATTGACTCTATGAGTATTCTTCGTTCCAGTACTTGATATTGGTTTTACTATTGCTGGAAACTTGACTTTCTTATCAAATAGCTTCGGTGCATATATGCCCATTTCCTTCAATACCTTTGAGCAAATCACTTTGTTTTCCGTCAAAATATACACTTCTTGTCTTGATAGACACATTCTTAATCCTAATTCCTTAAAACCTTCGGTAAATTCGGATAGGGCAAGAATATCAGCAGAGTGAGTTGGTATTATAATGTCAATCTTTTCAAACTTGCATACCTGCATTACCGCAGGTATAAACCCAACATCACTGGCTTTGGGAAAAATATACCTTCTTTTAGTCATATATAATCCTACTGATAACTCATCTGCATCTCCTGAAATAAGGTTATATCCCTTTCCTTCAAGAGCTTTTAATACATTCATTCCATTTGTCCCTCCAGCACCCGTGATTAGAACATTCAATTTAGGCATTTTTGGGTCTACCTCTCTTCCTTGGTGTTTTGATTTCTTCATTTTTGATTTCTTCTTTACTTATTTCTTTTTTGTCAATATCTAACACCCATTTATCACCAACATTATTTGCCTCATTTAACTTAATAAATCCCGAAGCTACTAAGAATTTACCAAATACTTCCGTATCGGGATTAGTGCTTGAAAAAGTAATAATCTTCTTAAGTCCCTTACTTTTAGATATCTCTATCAGTTCAGAAAACATTTCAGAACCTAATCCTTTTTCTCTTAATCCTTTATCAACAAATATCTGACTTAATTCCATTGCCTCTCCATCAATATCACTTGGCAAATAACTAAGAAATCCACCATTTTTCTCAATTTTCTCCATAATTTTGTGCCCCCTCTTTATTTTGATTACGACCTTTTTGATGAATTTTTATATGACAACCCCTACATAGGGTCAATCCATTATCTACAATAAATCTTAATTCTGGAAATTCTGAAAATAATTTTATATGATGTGCGACAATCTCTTTCTTTTGACAATGTTTTTTGCATAATCTACAAATCCATCTATCTCTCCTATAAACTTCATCTCTCCAAATTTGCCATTCTAAACTATGCCTTATTCTTTCATTCTCTAAATTTATACCTCCTTTCCAATTCCAATGATTTGAACCTCCCAAGTGCAATTTTCCCTTGTTCCAGCCCTTAATATTATCAAGATTTTTTGGTTTTTTACCTTTTAGGGCTTTGCTAATCTTTCTTTTGTGTTCTTCTGAAAGTTTCTGTCCCTTTTTTGTATTACTTCCCTTAATACCATACCTTAACACTCTCTCGTCTTTTTCCTTATTCAGTCCTTTATTCCAAGGTGTATTCCCTTTTTTAGGCATTATTGTTTAGGTGTCCAATAATTAGGAGAACACCAAGGAAATTGATTCAATTTACTCAGATAATACGACCTTGCTATTAGATTAGGTTCTTTTTGGTTTTTTAATCTTTTCAACTGCTCAATCAATTCTTCTGCCGAATCATAATTCCATACATTAGGATATTTAATACGAGTTATTGGATAACCTCCGTTTAGAAGACTTTTCACCATTACTTCTGATGCTCCATCGTGTTCATTTGTCCTTAATCCGCATTGATATTGTGCTATTTCTCTGTTAAATTGTTCTGGCGATACTTTCCCGTGTCTAATTATGTTTGACTTATATGTGTCTATTTCGTTTAAAGTATCTAATAATCTTGGATTATCTGTTTTATCCACTCCATAAAGATGAAAAGTAAATTCTGGTAATTGTTCCGCCAACCAATCAACTAAATCCCAACCATATTCTCCTTCTCGCTTCTGATGTCCACATAAGAATATATGTGGTTCTTTTGACGGCTTAAATGAAACTGGAAAATCATAAACGCTTTCAAGAAAAGAAGGACAAACTCCAATAACCTTTACTCCGCATCTCTCTAAATTAACTTTCTCTACTTCGTTCTCACACCAATGCTCTGTGTCTGAAAATAACTTTAGTATTCTTCTGGACTCATAATTCTGCGTAAGATTAAGAATATCAGAGCCACACCAGAATACCGTTTTCTTGCCTTTGTGTATTTTGAAAGTATCATAATCATTTCTTGTATAAAGACCGAAAAATAATACATCTTGGTCTGGGTCATCTAATCCGTGCCAATCTTCCATTCCCCAAGTTTTCTTGGCTTTTTCATTAAACGAAATTACCGACAAAGAAGTACGTAGCCTCATTTTATTCTTTTCATTATTTCTTTAATTCTTTCTTCATAACTAAACCTTTGAATAAACTTATATCCTTGTTCTTTTATTTTTTCTCTTTCCTCTGGATTATTAAGGTAATGGTCAATAATCCCTCTTAATTGATGAACCATCTTATACCCTAAATAATGTTCTCCAGCAATAAATCCTTCTTCTTTTAATCCTTCAAACATAGGGAATAAAGCCAATCCTCTGTGATTTAATATCTGATAAATTCTATCATCCCAATAAAACTCTTCATAAGGTTGAACAGGAGTGAAAATCATCTTTGCCGAAGCTATTAAATCTGCTAAATCTTGACCAATAAGAGTAGGAAATACTTTGAATCTTGCTCCATATTCTGATTTCAGGAACTCGATATATGGCTTATTAAACCCATAAATCTCTCCATAAAACGCAAGATCACAAGCGTATTCTTTTTTTGGCAATCCTTTTAAGGCAGAGCCAGTGGCTAAATGTAACGGAAAAACATTATCGTACTTATGTCTTCTAACCCAAGTGTCGTCATTCAAGAAAACATAATCAATCAAAGGTATTGTTTCTTCCATTGTTTTATCATTAAGAAACCAAACCTTATCTGTGAACCAACAAACCTTTTTGCAGGTTATTGCGGTAAGTATTTGTTTTAATCTTTCAACAGAAACAGGATAATTCATTTCAGTATCAGTATGGACCCCTCCTTGATGAAATAAGAATAAATCTACTTTCTTGGCTTTCTTTAATAAATCCGCCATATCAAAATCTCTGTCATTGACACTCTCTACTTTATATTTAGTTTTCAAAGTTCTTTCTATCTCTTTCGTGAACGCATATTGCGGTTCAGAAAAGTCAGCAAAATAAACTATGTTTTTCATTTTATCGTTCTCATACGCCTCGGGGAAAAGCGTATGATTCTCTCCCCGAGAACGACATTAATTAGTAATGTTACTCTATTTTGGCATTGCGTAGGCTTTTACTCCTGCGGTAGTATCAAGAATCTTGACACCGTAGGCAAAGTCCCCAACAAGCCTGCTGTACAACCCATCTCCTTTGATAAGTTGTATTCTTGGCCCCGAAGCCATACCGTCAATGTTCGCAAACGCATACGCCATCGCTCTTTTATGGATTAAGAAGTTTGTCTCCTTAATTCCAATAATTTGCGTTGGCACTTGCGTAGTAACGGTGACAGGAACGCCAAACAATGTAACCAGTTTCCCAGTTGTCATTGGAGCACGCCCACCCCCGAACATACTTGCGTCAAAGATAGCATTTCTTCTCATTAAGTCCCAATAGGACTTAGGGCCCATAATCCAGATAACATCCTCTCTGGGTATGCTATAAGAGTCAAGGACTTGCATAGCATCTCGAGCTTTTGTTGTACTCATAGAGCCAGAATCTCCAACTCTTAATATAAGACCATCTCTTGCGGCTTCTAACAAAGCAGTATCAAACTTCTTTGCTAAGCTATTAGCGATGGCTTCGGTATATGCTTTCTGGACATTGTACTTGTTGGCAATCTGCGCCATTGAGAAATCGGTAAATCTCAAAGACCACGCATCCCAAGTTCCCACGACCAATTTTGTTCTTGTGTCAGCGACATATCGGTCTGTCAGCGCACCAGTTGTAATGGTAACACTTGAAGGAGCTGCTAATTCTCCCAATGCTGGGATATAAATAGATTCTCCTCCTGTAGCCACATCATCTGAAAAATCAGTGAAGTGAGCTGCGGCGACCAATTTCACCTTAAAGAACATCTTGATATAGTCCGAGAAAATATCGGGTTGCCAACTTCTATGTGAAGGATTTGCTGCCATTTTTTAATGTACCTATACTCCCGTCTGCTTTCTTTGCGCTTCTTTAAATCTCTCTTGTAGAATCAAATCTACTTCTTCCTCTTTCATTGTTGAGGAAACTTTCTTATCAAACGAAGCGCCACCAAGCGAAGAGGGAGAAGGTATTTTATTCTCTCTTGCGACCTTTTCTCTCGATGCTGCTACATACAATTTAGCTTCTTCAGTTTTTGCAGCTTCTTGCGGAGTAAGATTTTTAGCTTTTGCCATTATAGCAATAAAGTCTAATTCCTGTTCGGAAAAATCTCTTAAAGAAGACACAGTTTTAGCTAAGTCAAAGACATCTGGTTCAGCCATAGAAGGTTGTCCTTTTTGGGCTAAATCCGCCTTTAATCTTTTAGCTTCTTCCTCTGCCTTCCTTGCTCTGGCATAAAGCTCTTTGTTCTTTTTCTCCAACTCTGAAGGAGCTTGCGGAGGTGTTTCAGGGGTTTCCTCCTCCCCGATAGGAGTTTCTTCTATTGGGGTTTCTCCTTCCCCAAGGTTATCAATGGTTTCCTCAATGTTTTCTTCTGCCATAATTTTATAGAGTGTTATGAACTCAATGCGTTTTTGAGTGGTTACGCCTCCACCGACCATTTACAATCCAGTAAAATTATCTTTCTCTTTCGGCTTTTCTTTCCCCAAATTTTCTAAAATAATAAGTATTGACTTTATTTCTCTTGCTAATATTGTCGCTTTTTGCTTCGCTTCTTCATTGTCTGTTTCTATAATTTTATCTTTTAACTCATTTAACCGAACATTGATAATATCTGTAATTATCGCACGGTTCATTTTTAAAAATTCTGTCTGGGGTCTTGTGTACATTTTAAGCCATTATTGTTTGTGGTAATTGGGAAAAAGAATTTGGTTGCGGTCTTGCCGTTGAACCACCTCTTTGGTTTGCGACTTGTTGCACTTGTTCTTCCATTCCCATTTCTGGTTCTTCTAAATCTATTTCTCTTGGATTAAATCCCGCAATATCTAACATTTTATAAAATACTTTCCTTGTTCTTTTGTCCTGTAAAATAGCAGGATTAGTTGATAATAATTGTAATACTGTTTGCAGTACTTGTGATTTTCCCGCTAAATCCATTTCTTCTCCCTCTATTGTTATTTCAAGTTTATATTTTAAATCTTCATAAACACTTCTTGGTATTTCAACTTTTTGGTCTCTTAAAATTTCCGCCTGTATTCCCCTCCTTATCTTCCATTGTTCTGAAGTTAGATATTTACTACTTACCATCAATTTTCTCATTTTTTCTGATAATTGTAGCTTAAAGAACTTTTCGCTATCTTCGTCAGAAGACATCAAGTTCTTCATAAATATCTCGTGTTTTCCTTTTTTCGCCTTCTTGAACTCTGGAATAACCCAATCCCACAATACTTCCTTAATAAATGAAGCTAAATTCTCTTTCTTTTGGTCATAGAACCCTCCAGCCATTTTTGCTTGTAATATAGTAGAACCCAATGGCGTTCCAGCAGGGGCTCTCGAACCAGTCAATGGTTCTGTGGTAAATGTTTTTTTAAAGGCATTTTGTTCCCATCTCTGTTCTTCCTGATTGTAGAAAGCAAGATTTCTTTCCTCCATAGCGATAGGAGTAATTTCAGAAACTGCCCGAATAACATCTCCGTTTTCTGTTTCGTATAAAAAGTTGGAATTGATGTTTTGGTCTCTTGTCTGCCATAAATGCTTGGAAGTCCAATGTAATCCCTCCGCTTTATAGTTGGATATTCTATTTAAGTAAATCTGTTCTGGCATAATTTTTTCAACCTGTCCTCTTCCCAAGGTTCTTCCCTCAACTTCTTCCCACGCCAAATCTTTATAAGGACTATCTATTTTAACCGAAGCTAAAATATGACCATCGTGAGAAACCAAGAAATAATTATCCCTGCTTTTTAAAAATCCTTCCGGAAACCAGCACTCATAAACTTTTATTTTACCGACTTCATCTTGCCTTCTTCCCGTATAAAATTGGTAATCAACAGAAGAAACAGCGACATCTTTAAGTTGTTCCCAACTTCTCATTTTCCCTTCTTTATAAAATTCGTCAGGCAGATAAGAATGTATTTCTATAACGGGTATGTTTTTAATTGACGAAACCGCATTATCTGGTCTAAAAATAAGGTTTCTTAATGGCACTATTTTAACTTCATTATCAACTTTTTTAAGAACTAAGTGTCCATCTCTTGGTAAATTATAAACATATCTATTTAGTTCTCTGGCAAAATAACTTTCTTTCATCCATTGATTTAATTCCTTTTCCATCAACCAGGCAGTCCAATAGTTCTCATCTTCCGAAATAATACGGATATCTTTCGTATCAATATCCATCTGCTTTGCCGCCACCTCAACTGGAAAAGTGGAGATATTGTAGAACACCTGTTGCAATCCGCCTTGAATATCACCGTCTCTAAACTGGGACAACGAATATCTTTCAATCAAATCCAATAAAGACCATTGCGTAGGAGCAAAAGACGGATTTTGGTAAATCCTTTTATAATCGGAGTATTGTATTTCTTTTTTAATTCTATCTATAATCTCATTCATTTCTTCTTTGATTTCCTGGACTTGCTATAAGCTATGGCGATAGCCTGCTTTGCGGGATAACCACTATGCCGCAACTCTTTGATATTACTTGATATTGTTTTTTGAGAACCTCCTCTTTTTAACGGCATATTACGCTTTATTTTTAGCTTCTTTTATAGTCATCCGTCCCATTTCTTTAGCTACTATTGTTCTTTTCCCAGTTTCCGCCATCATTATTTTTGCTTTAGGAGCTGATTTAGACAAACTTGCTGATTTTGAATATCCACGTGGCATATTAAATAAAACTTCTTATTTTTTTAATTCTTTGACTTTTGAATAATTCTTTTAATGGATTGATTTGTAATGGTTTTCCAGGATTTAATCCCCAAACCGCTAACGCTAAACTCATAACTGCGTCATCGTGGTATCCCCTTGGAGCAGTATAACTGATTGTTTTAAGTGGTTCTCCTGTTTTTTCATTAAGATAATTATATTCAAACGCCTTTAACTCATCTACTAATAGTTCTATTGGCGGTATTCTTAAATATCCTTCGTCTACAAACACTATCAATTTTCCTATAAGTTCCATTTTGGTCTTACCGGAAAAAGTGAAATCTTCTACAAATATCCTTGATTGCAATAAATCCTCATAAATAGGTCTTCCCACTCCCGTAGCATCAATAATCACCCTGGCATTATTATACCTTCTCGCCTTCTGGATAATATGCTCTTTTTGTAAGGTATAATCCACTCCTTTTAACCTATCCCAATGTACTACTTCGTTAGTTTGACTATCTACCACAGTAATTACCGTATAATCATCTACTCTTCCCAAATCCACTCCTATAGTATAAAACTTTCCCGCTCTTGCTTCCTGTAATTGCAAATCACTAATTATAACCTTGTCTAAATTCCTAAACACTGTTCCTGCTTCGTCCACATACTCTGCCATAAATTCCTGTCTAAAAAGCAATTCTGGCATCACTCTCTTGATTCCTTCTAACTTTATCTCGTCAGTTTCCACTCCATCCAATGAAGTAAAGTGAAAAGAAGCTCCTTTCTCTTTAAGAATATAATCCATTTTCTGGAACCAATTCTTACCTCTTGGCGTAGAAATCAAGTATGTTCTACAATCCCTGCTCTTGGCTATAGTTAATGGATAGATATACTGCTGATAAATCTTTTCTGATATTCTCGCCGCTTCATCCACTACACATAGGTCTAATTCTTCTCCTAAAAGAGACATCGGTTCAGTGGCAGACTTACATTGTATCCACACGGATTCCGAAATTTTTACCTGCGGAACAGGTCTGGAAGAGACGAATTGTCCGAAACTCCTGTCAAAAGCCAACAAAAATTTGACCACATACTCAAACACCTTACTCGCCAATTCGTAAGTCGGAGCCACTATCCATATCTTACAACTTTGCTTTTTTCCTTTCCTAATATCAGATAACGCTCCTAAAAAGAACTTTACAATAATATATCCCGTAATCGCCGATTTTCCCCATCTTCTTCCTGCTCTTATCAATACTTCTCCGTTATCACACCCCAAGACCTCTTCCTGTCCTTTATGGGGATACCATTTCAGTATCTCTCGAAGTTTTTGGTCCTTAATCATAACAAATAAAACAACAGGGCAAACAACCTCTTATGAAAAGGAATACCATAATACCTTTTTGCTAATCTTTCTTTGTGAAATTTCTGATAAGGGTGAACTTCATCATTTTCTTTGAGGTATATCCTGCTTTCCAAATCAAAACGCTCTTTAAATGTCCAATAGTATAACTTATAAACGGGATTTTCTTTGAATTTTAATCTGTAAAACGGAATCCTGTAATTGTACCACCAGTTCGGATAGTTGATAGATTGTTTTAGAAAATGTTTCATTGTGAGATTCTTGTATTTTCTGTGGGGTTAGTAAGTATATATATCCACAATTCCCCACTCGC
>C687J26845_10000566_pt1 | contig 24273 bp, 20 predicted proteins | sample RifCSPlowO2_12_FD_26845 | JGI IMG/M metagenome (IMG submission 26845)
TGGACATTATTCAGGAAAAATGGGGCGGTTTTGCATTTAGCAGCGTGTCGGACCCCCTAAGTCCGACAGGCTGCTAGGGATAGGCGAATCAATCCGGCCGCGAAGTCAGAACGGCTTGCCGGCGCGCCGCAATACACTGCAAAGGCAATGGGGTTCACGATCCCGCAATCTATGCTGCTGCGCGCCGACCGGGTGATCGAATGACGGCTTTGGAGCGGGAACGCAAGTGACCGGTTGTGGTCGGGACGCGTCGCCGCAAAGGCACCGCCTACGTGGCCGGCGAGCGAAGCGGCAGCGAGCCAAGATCGACCGCCGGGGCAGGACGCCAGCCCTTGCGGCGAAATTCCGCCGTGACGGTTGTGAATATGCCGCCGCGGACGTAGAACCGAGCGGCAAGACGCATGAACCGCGGCCGTGCCGCCTTGACCAGATCGTCGAGGATGCGGTTGGTCACCGCTTCGTGAAATGCGCCCTCATTGCGGTACGACCAGATGTAGAGCTTGAGGCTCTTCAATTCGAGGCATAGCCGGTCGGGAACGTAGTCGAGGATGAGCGTGGCGAAATCCGGTTGGCCGGTTCTAGGGCACAGACAGGTAAATTCCGGTATTTCCATGTGAATCCGGTAATCGCGCCGCGGCATCGGGTTGGCAAAGGTCTGCAGCCGCTTGCTGGGTGTAGACGGCATTATCGTAACGGTGCAAATCGGTTAGAATGACACGCTGATTTCATTTGAATTATAACCTTACCTACAGCAGAAAAAATTGCGTCTTACTCAGATCAATCTTGCCGGTTTCAAGTCTTTCGTAGATCCTACCCGTATCCCCGTCCCCGGACAGCTGGTCGGCGTCGTTGGCCCCAATGGCTGCGGCAAATCGAATGTGATCGACGCCGTTCGCTGGGTGCTCGGCGAAACTTCGGCGCGCCATCTGCGTGGCGAAACCATGCAGGATGTGTTGTTCAACGGTTCGGGCGAACGCCAGCCGGTCAATCGCGCGAGCGTCGAACTCATGTTCGACAACAGCCTCGGCAGGGCTGCCGGCCAGTGGTCGAACTATGCCGAGATCTCGATCAAGCGCGTATTGCAGCGTGACGGCGATTCGTCGTACTACATCAACAATCTCCACGTGCGGCGGCGCGACATTGCCGATATCTTTCTCGGCACCGGTCTCGGCAGCCGCGCCTACGCCATCATCGAACAAGGCATGATTTCGCGCGTGATCGAGGCGAAGCCGGAGGAACTACGCATTTTCCTGGAGGAAGCCGCCGGGGTCTCGAAATACCGGGAGCGCCGGCGCGAAACCGAACTGCGGCTGAAGGATACGCGCGAGAACCTGCTCCGCGTGGACGATATCCGCCTGGAGCTCGACAAGCAGATCGAACACTTGCAGGCCCAGGCCGAAGTCGCCACGCGCTACCACGGGCTGCAGCGTGAGCTGCAAACGACGCAAAACCTGGTGTGGCTCACGAGGAAGCAGGAGGCAGCTTCGAGCCGCAACCGGTACACCCGGGAAATCGAACGCCTCGGGATCGAACTCGAAGCGGAAACGGCGAAGCTGCGCGATGCGGACAGGCGCCTGGAGGAATTGCGCTCGCAGCACTATCGTGCGAGTGACGATATGCACGCGGCCCAGGGCGCCCTCTACGAGGCGAACGCTGAAGTCGCGCGGCTCGAACAGCACATCGCGCATGTGCGCGACAACCGGCGCCGTGTCGAACACCAGCTTGCCGCGCTAGGCTTGCAGCTTGAACACAGCCAGTCGCAGCTTGCGACGGCGCGCAACAATCTCAGCGAATGGCGCGACGAAAAGGCGCGTGCGGACGAGCAGGTCGCCGCGTGCGCGGGGCAGGTCGCTCAGGAAAGCGAAAAGCTGCCGGTGGCGGAGGAAACTTACCGCGCCACCAACAACCGCCGCGACGAGTCGCAGCGCAATTTGGCCCTGGCCGAGCAGGAGGTGCAGGTCGAACAGACCAAGCTCGCGCACGCGCAGCGCCTGCTCGAACAGCTGACGCAACGCCAGGAGCGCCTGCTCGAAGAGCGGGCATCACTGCCGGTGCCGGATGCGACGGCGATGGAGCAACTGCGCCGGGAAATGCATGCGATTGAGGACGCGTTGAACGAGCAGCGTGCGACCCTCGTCCAGAAGGACGAGCTGCTGCCGCAACTCGAGCAAAACCTGCGCGACAGGAACGATATGCTCGATGTCGCCACGCAGCGTATGACCGGGATCGAAGCGCGCATACAGGCGCTGCGGCAGTTGCAGGATCGCCTGGCGCGCGGCGCTGACATGAAAGAGTGGCTCGCCGCGCGCGAGCTCGACCGGGCGCCACGGCTGTGGCAGGGCATCACGATCGAACCCGGCTGGGAGGACGCGCTGGAAGCCGTCTTGCGCGAGCGGTTGAACGGCATCGCGCTCGACCGGATCGAGAAATCCGCAGCTTGGCTGAGGGACGCGCCACCGGGCAAAATGACCGTGATCGATTCGGGTGACGCGCCCGCGGCCGGAGCAGGCGGTGCCGTCGCGGGAGCCGAGCCTTTGCTAAGCTACGTTACCTGCCGTGACAGCCGGCTTCGGGCGGTGCTTGCCGAGTGGCTGCACGACGTGTTTGTCGTGATCGATGGCGCCGCCGGGTTGGGCATGCGCGAGCGGTTGCCGGCAGGAGCGAGTTTGGTTTCGCGCGAGGGGCATGTCTTCACCCGCTACAGCGTGAGTTTCCATGCTCCCGATTCGGAATTGCACGGCGTGTTGTCGCGGCAGCGCGAAATCGAACAGCTGCAGGACGCGATCGATGTCGAGCAGGCGCAACTCGCAGGCCTCCGGACGACGGTGGCTGCCGCCGAGCAGGAGATCGAGCAACGCAAATCCGAATTGACCGCGCTGCGCCACGCAGTGGATGAGGCGCAGCGCCACCATCACCGCCTCCAGATCGAGACGCTGCAACTGTCGGAGCAGGCGCAGCGCCTGACTCAGCGCGGCGAGCAAATCGCCTCCGAACTTCAGGAGGTTGCCGGGCAGACTGCCACCGAGATGGGACACAGACAGTCGGCGGAAGCCAATCTTTCCCGGTTGCAGCAGGAGGCCGCCGAGTTCAGGCAACAACTGGAATTGGCGACCGATCTCTATCACCGTGCCGAATCGGTGCTCAACCTGCAGCGCGACGCGTTGCAGAAAGTGCAGCACGACCACCAGGAAGCACTGTTCAGACTAAGAACATCTTATAGTAAAATCATAGAGATAGAAAATGAAATTCAAGTATTTTCTGAGAATATTTCGAGCTTGAATGAGGGCATCGAGGCGCAACAAAAGGAACTCGCCAGCTGCGGCGAGCAACCCTGGCAGGATCAGTTGCAGCACATGCTTGCGGCGCGCGCCCAGCGCGAGCAGACATTGGCGCAAGCTCGGGATGCGCTGGAGAGCATGGAGTCGCAACTGAAGGAAGTGGAGCAGGAACGGTTTGGGTGCGAACAGAGACTCAGCCCCCTGCGCGAACGAATCGGCGAGGTCAGGCTCAAGGAGCAGGAAGCGCGTCTGATCGAGGAACAGTTTGCACAGCAACTGGCGGACGCCGGGGCGCGCGAAGAGGAGTTGAAGGCGTTGCTGGAAAAAGGCACGCGGTCGGGGGCGCTGCAGAATGAAATCAACCGGCTTAACGAGGAGATCAAAGCGCTCGGTGCGGTCAACCTTGCCGCGCTCGAGGAGTTGCAGGCGGGGCAGGAGCGCAAGAACTACCTCGACGCGCAGTCGCTCGACCTGACCGAGGCGATGACCACGCTCGAAGATGCGATCCGGCGCATCGACCGCGAGACGCGCGAACGGCTGCAGCAAACCTTCGACGAGGTCAACCACCACTTCGGACAGATGTTCCCGGCCTTGTTCGGCGGCGGGTATGCCAAGCTGATGCTGACCGGCGAGGAAATCCTTGACAGCGGGGTGCACGTGATCGCCCAGCCGCCGGGCAAGAAAAACACGACCATTCATCTGCTCTCAGGAGGCGAGAAGGCGCTCACCGCGTTGGCGTTGGTGTTTGCGATTTTTCAGTTGAACCCCGCGCCGTTCTGCCTGCTGGACGAGGTGGACGCGCCGCTCGACGATAACAATACCGGACGATTCTGCGACCTCGTCAAGAAGATGTCCGCACAGTCGCAGTTCCTGTTCATCAGCCATAACAAGATCACCATGGAGATCGCCAACCAGCTGCTCGGCATCACGATGCAGGAGCCCGGTGTATCGCGGGTGGTGGCGGTCGATATCGAAGAAGCCATGAAGTTGACTGAAGAAGCCGCGGCCTGAGTAGAAAGCTCCTTTATGAGCGACTTGCAGATAAGCCTGCTGATTATCGGTGCGGTGGTGGTCGGCGGGGTTTATCTGTTCAACTGGCAACAGGAACGCAAGTTTCGCCGCAAGCTCGGGCAGGCGTTCGACGTTGAGCGCGACGACGTGCTGCTCAGGGCCGGGCCGCAGGTTGACGGTCGGGTCGAACCGCAACTGCAACGGGGAGAGGAACCCGCGGCGACGCACGTGCCTGGGACAGATGAAGGCAACGAGGCGGGATCCGCGCCGCTTGCGCCTGCCGCGGCGCCGGGATTCGATACCGCGATCGATTACGTAGCTGCAGTCGACGGCGAGGCACCGATCCCGGAGGCCGTGATCGACGAACTCCTCAGCAGAGTCGCCGCGTGCGGCAAGCCGTATCGCGCTGCGGGCCTGGAGGTCGAATCGGGTCAGTGGGAGGATCTCACGCGTGCTGCCGGTGCCCGTTACACCAAGCTGCGCCTGGCGTTGCAGTTGGTGAACCGCGGTGGCCCGGTCAATCCGGCGCAGTTGGCGATGTTTTGCGATGCGGTGAGAGGCTGCGCCGGCAGGAGTGCCGCAAGTACTTCCTGTCCAGATACCCAGGCAGCGCTCAAGGCGGCGCGCGAACTCGATGGACTCTGCGCGGAAGTCGACATCGCGATCGGCGTCAACATCGTGGCGGCGGACGGGGCGGCATTTCCGGGGACCAAGATCCGCGCCCTCGCCGAGGCCGCCGGATTCAAGCTTGAGCCCGACGGCGTGTTTCACTTCCGCAACGAACTGCGCCAGACGCTGTTTACGCTCGACAACCATGAGCCCGCGCCGTTTCTTCCCGAGCAGATCAAGAGCCTGTCCACCAGCGGCGTTACCCTGCTGCTCGATGTGCCGCGCGTCACCGACGGCCCGAAGGTCTTCGACCGCATGCTCGACATCGGCCGCAGCCTGGCGCAGGCGCTCGGCGGGAAGCTCGTCGACGACAACCGTGTTGCGCTCAATGAGGCCGGCATCACCAAGATCAGGCAGCAGCTCGCCGCGATTCATGCCACGATGGAAGCCCGCGGCGTCGGTGCGGGCAGCGCTCGCGCGTTGCGCCTTTTTTCATGACCGTACCGAAAAGTATCGCAAAGCGCATCAAGCAGTTGCGCGAGGAAATCGAGCGGCATAACTATCAGTATTACGCCCTCGACAATCCGTTGATATCCGACGCGGATTATGACCGGATGTTCCACGAGTTGCAGGAACTCGAGGGGCGCCATCCGGAACTGGTTACTGCCGATTCTCCGACGCAACGGGTCGGCGCCGAGCCCCTTGCCGAATTCGCGGAAGTGGCGCACCGCACGCCGATGCTGTCGCTCAACAATGCTTTTGACGAGAAGGAAGTCGCGGCATTCGACCGGCGGGTGCGCGAGGCGCTGGCCTTGGAACGGGTCGAGTACGCCGCTGAGCCCAAATTCGACGGTCTGGCGGTGAGCCTCGCCTACGAGCGCGGCGTGCTGATACGGGGCGCGACGCGCGGCGACGGCTACACCGGCGAGGATGTGACCGCCAATCTGCGCACCGTCAGGGCGATTCCGCTCAAGCTTGCCGGTCGTCATGTGCCCGAAATGCTCGAAGTGCGCGGCGAGGTGCTGATGTTGAAAGCCGATTTCGAGCAACTCAATCGAATCCAGCGTGAAAAGGGCGAGAAGGCGTTCGTCAATCCCCGTAACGCCGCGGCGGGGTCGCTGCGCCAGCTCGACCCGCGCATCACTGCCTCACGCCGGCTTACGTTCTTTGCTTATGGTCTGGGAGCCGTGGACGGTGCGCCGCGTGTGAGCAGGCACAGCGAGCTGCTCGATTATCTTGCCCAAAACCGCTTTCCCGTTGCACGGGAACGTAAGGTCGTGAAAGGCTTGGAGGGGTTGCTTGACTACTACCGCGTCATTGGCGCCAAGCGTATGGGTTTGCCCTACGACATCGATGGCGTCGTTTACAAGGTCAACGACTTGCCGGCGCAGGGGAAGCTGGGATTTGTTGCGCGCGCGCCGCGCTTTGCGGTAGCCCACAAGTTTCCGGCGGAGGAAGCGACCACGCGAGTCGAGGCAATCGAAGTGCAGGTTGGCAGGACGGGAGCGCTTACGCCGGTGGCGCGCCTCGATCCGGTGTTCGTCGGTGGGGTTACGGTGACCAATGCAACGCTCCATAACGAAGATGAGGTACATCGCAAGGATATCCGTGTCGGCGACACGGTAGTGGTGCGGCGGGCAGGCGATGTGATTCCCGAAGTCGTGCGCGCGTTGGCCGAAAAGCGGCCCGCACATACTCGCACGTTCATCATGCCCACCAAGTGCCCGGTATGCGGCTCGACCGTGAAAAAGCTGGAGGACGAAGCGGTGGCGCGTTGCACCGCGGGGCTCTATTGCCCCGCGCAACGCAAGCAGGCGCTGCTCCATTTTGCGTCGCGCCGAGCGATGGATATCGAAGGCCTGGGTGAAAAGCTTGTCGATCAACTCGTCGAAAACCAAATCATCAGCACACCCGCCGACCTCTACAAGCTCGGGATCGCCGCGCTGTCGGGATTGGAGCGCATGGCGGAAAAATCGGCGACCAACGTGATCGCCGCGATCGAGAAGAGCAAGCGCACCACGCTGGCGCGTTTCATTTATGCACTCGGGATCCGCAACGTCGGCGAGGCTACCGCGCGCGATCTGGCGCAGCATTTCGGCGGCATCGACGAAATTGCCGAGGCCGATGTCGAAGTGCTGCAGCAAGTCACGGACATCGGTCCGGTAGTGGCTCAGAGCATCGCTCAGTTCTTCGCCGAACGTCACAACCTGGAGGTCATCGCGCAGCTTCTGGCGGCGGGCGTCAGTTTCGAGCGCGTAGCGCCTGCGGTATCAGTCTCGGGCCGGGTCAGAGGCAAGACTTTCGTTCTGACCGGCACATTACCCAACCTGACGCGCGACGACGCGAAACAGAAAATCGAGGCCAGTGGCGGGAGCGTTATCGGTAGTGTTTCGAAGAAAACCGACTATGTGGTGGTCGGCGCCGATCCCGGCAGCAAGTATGATAGGGCCGTCGAACTTGGCGTCACCGTGCTCGACGAAAGCGGATTATTGGCGTTACTGAAGGGGGTATAGAAGGTGAACAAAGTGACCAAGGCAGTGTTCCCGGTAGCCGGCAAGGGCACGCGCTTCCTGCCGGCAACCAAGGCGAGCCCCAAGGAAATGATGCCTGTCGTCGACAAGCCGCTGATCCAGTACGCGGTGGAGGAGGCGGTGGCGGCCGGCATGACCGAGATGATATTCGTTACGGGACAGGGAAAACGCGCGATCGAAGACCACTTTGACAGGGCATTCGAGCTCGAGGCCGGGCTCGATCAGCGCGGCAGCACACAGTTGCTCAAGATGGTGCAGAACATCATCCCGCGCCATGTGTCGTGCATCTACGTGCGCCAGGCGCAGGCGCTCGGTCTCGGTCATGCGATCCTGTGCGCGATGCCGGTGATCGGCGACCAACCGTTTGCCGTGGTACTCGCCGACGACCTGATAGACGGCAAGCCGCCGGTCCTCCAGCAGATGGCCGCGATCTTCGCGCGCCGCGGGCGCTCGCTGATCGGTGTGCAGAACGTGGCGCGGCAGGAAACCCGGCAATACGGCATCGTCGAGTTGGATGCGCGGTCGAAGTCGCCGCATCGCATCACCGGTATCGTCGAAAAACCCGCGCCGGGTGTTGCGCCGTCCACGCTCGGCGTGGTGGGACGGTATATCCTGACGCCGCGCATTTTCCATCATCTGCGAGGCCTCAAGGCGGGAGCAGGCCGGGAGATCCAGCTCACCGACGGCATTGCCGGCTTATTGGGTGACGAAGATGTCCTTGCATACGAATTCGACGGCGTCCGCTATGATTGCGGCAGCAAACTCGGGTATCTGAAGGCCAATATCGCTTTTGCGTTGAAGCACTCGGAGGTCGGGGTGGAATTTCGCAATTATTTGAAGAAAATGGGGTGTCGGCTTCCGAAGTAATGTCCTTCATCGGTGTATCATAATGTGCTAATACACAACCGAAGAGGAGAGCGCCATGGCACACAAGTTGATGATTGTGATGGTCAATACTGACCCCAGGAACGGTGCCGAGCTTGGCGCGCCATTTTTTCAGGCGACAGTTGCCGCCGCAATGGACTACGAAGTCGAAGTGATTCTTACCGCGGGCGCCGGCGAACTGGCCGTGAAAGGCGTGGCGGAGAAGCTGTTTGTCAAGGAAGGTTCGCCCAAGAGCGTCTATGATTTCATCAAGGACGCGCATGAGGCCGGTGTCCGCTTCAAGGTCTGCACGCCGACGCTCGACCTATGGGGCAATGACCTGATCCCGGAGATCGAGGAAACCGTAGGCGGGGCGTATGTGATCGAGCAGGCGATGGACGACAACGTTGTGACCTTCACGTATTGAGTGAATATTCCGCTCGAAAAAGCCTGGCGGATACTCGATACGGCGGAACAGCTCTGTTCCGCCGTTGTCGTGTCCGACGCGGTCGCGCGCATCGCCCAGGAAGTGTACGACAGGTTGCGTGACAGCAATCCGCTGGTATTGGGCGTGATGCGTGGCAGCGTCGTATTCGCCGGACAGCTGCTGCCGCTGCTCAATTTCCCGCTCGAGTTCGATTATCTGGATGTCACGCGCTACCGTGACGCGACTCGCGGCGGTGCGATTACGTGGCGGGTGAGCCCCGGAACGGAGGTGAGAGGACGGGTGGTGCTGGTCGTCGATGACATCCTCGATGAGGGACAGACACTGGCGGCGATCCGTGAAAAAATGTTGGCTGCGGGCGCACAAGCGTTTTATAGCGCGGTATTTGCCGAAAAGGAAACCGGGCGCGCCAAGCCTGTCAGCGCGGATTTCATCGGCGTCAGGCTTCCCAATCGTTTTGTATTCGGTTTCGGGATGGACGTAAATGGGGCATGGCGCAACCTGCCGGCGGTCTACGCCCTCAAAGAGGATTGAGGATCGAGGATCAAGGATCGAGGATTGAAGATCGAGGATTGAGGATCGAGTTTCGCTTAAAATCCTTCTTTCCGGCTGAGCTGTGCGGCGTTTGATGTCATGTCTGGGTTTTGCGGCTTTTCTTCAATCCTGAATCCTTGATCCTCAATCCTATGTTAGCCATCATCGGCGGCAGCGGTCTGACGCAACTCGCGAACCTGGAGGTGACGCGCCGTCAGGTCGTGCGCACGCCGTACGGCGAACCCTCCGGGGCACTGACGTTCGGAACGATCCGGAAAACCGAAGTGATCTTTCTCGCCCGCCACGGTTACGGTCACACCATTCCCCCGCACGAAGTCAATTACCGTGCCAACATCTGGGCGCTGCACTCGCAGCGGGCGACAGATGTCGTGTCGGTAGCGTCAGTCGGCGGCATTCGCGCGGACCTCGGTCCCGGTACGCTGATCGTGCCCGACCAGATCATCGACTACACCTGGAACCGGATGTCGACGTTCTACAGCAGTTCCGATCACAGCGTTACGCACATCGATTTCACGTTTCCTTATTGCGAGCAACTGCGCCAGCGCCTGCTCGGGGCCGCCGCCGCTGCAGGGGAAGAGATCGTTTCAGGCGGAACTTATGCCGCGACCCAGGGGCCGCGCTTGGAGACGGCGGCGGAGATCAATCGGCTCGAGCGCGACGGCGCCGACATCGTCGGCATGACTGGCATGCCGGAAGCGGCGCTCGCGCGCGAGATCGGCTTGTGTTACGCCGCGATCGCGGTGGTCGTCAACTACGCCGCCGGGCGCGGGGCGAGTGCCGGCGGTGTCAAGCTTGAGGATATCAACGCCGTGTCGCAGCAGGCGATGGCGCGGGTTCGCAGCCTTCTTGAAACACTGGTGATGCTCGATGGCGATTAGGCCGGTACTCAGAATGGGCGATCCTCGCCTGCTGGAACAAGCGCAGCCGGTCCCGCGTTTCGATACGCCAGACCTGCATGCGCTGGTTGCCGATATGCAGGACACGATGCAGGCGCTCAACGGCGCGGGACTCGCCGCGCCGCAGATCGGAATCGGACTTCAGGTCGTGATTTTCGGTGTCGATCACAATCCGCGCTATCCCGAAGCGGAGGCGGTGCCCCACACGGTCCTGGTCAACCCGGTGTTGACCCCGATGGGCAATGAATTGGAAGAAGCCTGGGAGGGGTGCCTGAGTGTGCCCGACATGCGCGGCCTCGTGCCGCGTTACAAGGACTTGCGTTACCGGGGCTTTGACCAGTACGGCAAAGCCATCGACCGTGTGGTAAGCGGGTTTCACGCGCGCGTGGTGCAGCATGAGTGCGACCACCTTGCCGGGATACTGTATCCGATGCGCATCCACGACCTGCGCAATTTCGGTTTCATCGATGAGCTGTTTCCCGGACAGGACATCATTGACGAGTAAAGGCGTGAACCGTGAATCGCGATCCGGCAGGCGCGCGGTCCTGAAGTCGGCTCACGGCTCGCTTCACGTGCGCAGTTGCTCGACCAGATCGCTTTCGAATCTGACCACGGTCTTGGGATCGTTGAGCGCCGCGCCAGTGATGAGAAAGGTGTCCTCGGCGCGCCATCCCAGGGTGTTGATCATGGCGGTGTGCAGATTGATGTCATAGGCAGTCAGCACGCGTGCAATGCGCGATAGCAGCCCGGGGCGATCGCCGGCAATTACCGACAGCACCTTGTAGGTTCCCTTGTCATCAGGCTGAATGTTGACTTCCGGCGAGATCGGGAAGTGCCGCAGCTGCCGGCTGAGCCTGGGTTTGGTGAGCGGCGGCAGCGGCGTCTGGTGCAGCAGGCGCTCGCCGAGCTCGTGCTCGATATAGCTGATCAGATCCCGGTATTGCGGCCGCCGGTTGGTCGAATCGTGCACCTGAAAGCTGTCGAGCGCATAGCCGTGGCGCGTCGTGTAGATCTTGGCTTCGAAGATATCGTAGCTGATGCGTTCGAAGAAGCTGCAAATGCGCGCGAACAACTCCTTTTGGTCCGGGATATAGACCATCACCTGGAGTCCTTCTCCAGCTGGCGACAACCGGGCCTTGATCACGGGCTTCTGGGTGTTCATCCGGAAATAGAGCAGGCGCGTGTGCCACGCGATTTCCTGCGGGTCGTGGCGCAAGAAATATGCGGTGTCGAGCTGATCCCAGAGCTTCTCATGAGCATGATCCGGCAGCGCGTAGAGCCGCAGCTTGGCCAAAGCTTCCTGCTGGCGTGCCTGCAGGCTGCTCTCCAGGCTGACGCGGTCTCCGGCGAGCAGCCGTCGTGTCAGACGGAATAGATCTTCGAGCAGCTTGGCCTTCCATGCATTCCACACCTTCGGGCTGGTGCCGCGAATGTCGGCAACGGTGAGCAGGTAGAGCGCGGCGAGCCGCCGCCCGTCACCGACGCGCTGAGCGAAGACCCGGATGACGTCGGGATCGCTGAGATCCTGTTTCTGCGCTGTGACCGACATCGTGAGATGGTGTTCGACCAGCCACGAGACAAGGTCGGAATCCTCGCGCGACAGAGCGTGCGCCTGGCAGAAGCGACGGGCATCGACTTTGCCAAGCTGGGAATGATCGCCGCCGCGCCCCTTGGCAATGTCGTGGAACAACGCCGCCAGATAGAGCACTTCCGGGCGCGCGAAGTCGCTCATCAGCCGGCTGCACAGCGGAAATTCGTGGGCGAGTTCAGGGATCGAAAAACGCCGCAGGTTGCGGATGACACGCAAGATATGCTCATCCACCGTGTAGACGTGGTAGAGATCGTGCTGCATCTGGCCGACAATGCGGCCAAAGGCCGGCAAGTAGCGTCCGAGGATGCCGTAATGATTCATGCGCCGCAGCGCGCGCTCCACGCGCGACGGGCTCTGCAGGATCTGCATGAACCGTTCGCGGTTGGCGGGATTGCGGCGGAACGCGGGATCGATGCGGCGGCGGGCGCGCCACAGCGCGCGCAGCGTGGTCGCCGTCATGCCTTTCAGTTCGTGGCGCTGCTGCAACAGCAGGAAGCCTTCGAGCAGCATGCCCGGCTCGCGATCAAAGAGCTGCTCATCGCGCGCTTCCAGCAGTTCGCCGCGGCTGCCGAAACGCGGGTTGATCGCGTGATATTCGCGGTCGCGCACGGGGGAGATGCGCGCCTTGAGGTTCTGCAACAGGATGGCATTGAGTTGCGAGACCGCCTTTGCGGTGCGGTAGTAACGCTGCATGAGCTGCTCGCTCGCCAACCGGTGCGGACGCTCACGCAGGTTGAACTGCGCTGCGAGCGCTGACTGATGATCGAACAGCAGGCGGTCCTCGCGACGTGCCGCGAGGTAATGCAGCCGGATGCGCAGCACCTGCAGAAACAGTTCGTCGCGCTGAATTTCGCGCGCTTCCTGCAGCGTGATCAAGCCGCGGCGCGCCAGTTCGCGCCAGGTGTTGCCGATGCCGCCGGCACGCGCAATCCAGAGGATATTCTGCAGATCTCGCAGCCCTCCCGCGCTTTCCTTGATGTTGGGCTCGAGATTGGTTTCCTGGTAGCGCTCGTGACGCTGTTGCTGCTCGAGTTGCTTGGCCTGCATGAAAGCGGCCGCATCGAGTGCATCGTGCATGGTCTTGACAAACCGGCGGAACAGGTCGCGGTTGCCGCTCAACAATCGTGCCTCGAGCAGGCTGGTTTGCACGGTGACGTCCTGACCCGACAGCTCTGCGCATTCAGCGATGGTGCGCACACTGTGACCGACTTCGAGCCCGATGTCCCACAACGTGCCGATGAAGGTCTCCAGTTTTTGCTGGAGCCCCGTGTCGGCCGCGGCCGGCAGCAGGACCAGGAGGTCGATATCAGAATGCGGAAACAACTGGCTGCGGCCATAGCCGCCGACTGCCAGCAGCGCCAGCTCGGGCGGGAATGCGTGGGTCGACCATACCACTCTGAGCTGGCGATCGATGAGCTTGCTGTGCCGGCGCAGCAGTTCACCCGCGGCGGGCTTCGCGAGGAAGGCCCGTCGGAGCGCCTCGCGCCCGGTGGCGAGAGCGCTTTTCCATTGGCCAGCAACCAGTTTGAGTCGAGGGGTGACGGTGCTCGCGCTCAGTCCGTTCATGGCGTTCAGGAGTCGAACCGGGGGATGGGCGGGGCGCCGTTTGAAAGCGTAAGCACCTCGTATCCGGTTTCCGTCACCAGAACCGTGTGCTCCCACTGCGCCGACAAGCTGTGGTCCTTGGTAACGATGGTCCAGCCGTCGGCGAGCTGACGGATGTCTGCTTTGCCGGCGTTGATCATCGGTTCGATAGTGAAGGTCATGCCGGGCTGCAGCTTGAGTCCCGTGCTCGGCAGGCCGTAGTGCAGCACCTGCGGTTCTTCATGAAACTTGGTTCCGATACCGTGTCCGCAGAATTCCCGGACCACGCTGAAGCCGTGGCGTTCGGCGTAGTTCTGAATCGCGTATCCGATGTCACCGAGCTGGGCGCCCGACCGTACTGCGGCGATGCCGCGCCACATGCATTCGTACGTGACCTCGCACAGCCGTTTGGCCTGGATCGACGGCTGGCCGACGTAGAACATGCGGCTGGTGTCGCCGTGATAGCCGTCCTTGATGACCGTAATATCGATGTTGATGATGTCGCCGCCCTTGAGCTTTTTGTCACCCGGCACGCCGTGACATACCACATGGTTGACTGACGTGCAGATCGACTTGGGGTAAGGCTGATAGCCGGGCGGGGCATAGTTGAGCGGCGCGGGAATGGTCTTCTGCTGTCCGACCATGTATTCGTGGCAGAGGCGGTCGAGGTCCCCGGTGGTGATGCCCGGGTTGACATGAGCCGCGATGAAATCGAGCACCTCGCCGGCGAGACGGCCCGCCGTGCGCATTTTCTGTATCTCTTCCGGGGACTTGATGTTGCCAGCCATGGGTAACCCGGGCCGTCGTTCGGCGCGGGCGAATAGATTCCAAGTACTTGGTTTTTTGAGAAACCGCGATTGTAGTCCAGAACGGACATCGATTGCATCCGCGCGAAATCAACGCGGCGGGCCAATTCGCGCCTTGAGAGAAGTAGTTTTCGTGTGTTAAAATAAAAAGTTAGGCCAACTCCGCTCATTGCTCATGATGCTATGGAGTGGCTACAATTCGCACATCCGCGGGAAGTCAGGGTGCCTGCCGCTCGCGCGGCGGGTGTTGATCGCGGGTGGAGGCTCAACCCTAACCGGGAGTAAGACATGTCAGTCACGATGCGTGAAATGCTTGAAGCGGGCGTCCATTTCGGACACCAGACCCGTTACTGGAATCCCAAGATGGCGGCGTACATCTTCGGGCATCGCAACAAGATTCATATCGTCAATCTGGAAAAAACACTGGCCATGTACCAGGAGGCGCTCAAGTTCGTGCGGCAACTGTCGGCCAACAAGGGCACAGTGCTGTTCGTGGGCACTAAGCGCCAAGCGCGCGAAATCATCAAGGAAGAGGCGCAGCGCTGCGGCGCGCCGTATGTCGACTACCGCTGGTTGGGTGGCATGTTGACCAATTACAAGACGGTCAAGCAGTCAATCAAGCGCTTGAAGGACATCGACGCGATGGTCCGGGACGGCTCGATCGAGAAGTTGCCCAAGAAGGAAGCATTGCATTATCAGCGCGAGCTTGCCAAACTCGAACGCAGTCTCGGGGGGATCAAGGATATGAACGGACTGCCCGACGCGATGTTCGTGATCGACGTCGGCTACCAGAAGGGTGCGGTGGCCGAGGCCAGCAAGCTCGACATTCCGCTGATCGGCGTGGTCGACACCAACCACTCGCCTGAGGGCATCGATTACGTGATTCCGGGAAACGACGACTCGAGCCGGGCGATCCGTCTTTACGCCCGCGGTGTGGCCGACGCAATCCTGGAGGGGCGCAGTGACACCGTCAAGGAAATCGTGGGCGGCGGCGACGAGTTCGTGGAAGTCGAAGAAAACGAAGACGCCGAGGCATAAGAGTCAACGAACCTGCAGCAAGGGGCGCGAGCCCCTTTTTTTTAACCGGTGGAGCACGGAATGGCGGACATTACCGCAAGCATGGTACGGGAGTTGCGCGAGAAAACAGACGCGCCAATGATGGAATGCAAGAAAGCCTTGACCGAGGCCGGCGGGAATGCGGGCAAGGCCGAGGAAATCCTGCGCATCAAGCTCGGCAACAAGGCAAGCAAGGCCGCTACGCGCGTCACCGCTGAAGGCGTTGTGGCCGCGCATATTTCCAGCGACGGAAAGCTCGGCGCGATGGTCGAAATAAACTGTGAGACGGATTTCGTCGCAAAAAACGGGGAATTCATCGCGTTTGCGGGCGCGCTGGCGCAGCTGGTGGCGACGGAGGGTCCGGCCGACGTGGCGGCGCTCTCATCCCTCAGGTTGAATGACGCATTGGTCGAGGCGGCGCGCACGGCACTGATCGGCAAGATAGGCGAGAACGTGATGATTCGCCGGTTTGCACGCATCGCGGCAGGGGGTCGGCTCGCCAGCTACATCCACGGCGGCGCCAAGATCGGCGTCATGGTCGATGTGGTTGGCGGCAGCGGGGCGCTGGCCAAGGATCTCGCGATGCATATCGCGGCCAGCAGACCGGTGGCGCTTTCCAAGGACGGGGTACCCGCCGCGATCGTCAAGCAAGAGCGCGATATCGCCCTGGCGAAAGCCGCCGAGTCGGGTAAGCCGCCGAATATCGTCGAAAAAATGGTGGAAGGCTCGGTCCAGAAATTCCTCAAGGAAGTCACCTTGCTCGGTCAGCCGTTCGTGAAGAATGACAAGCAGACGGTCGAGCAGTTGCTGAAGTCCAATGGAGCGTCTGTCGCCGGTTTCACGCTCTATGTGGTCGGCGAGGGCATCGAGAAGAAAAAGGGCGATTTTGCGGCCGAAGTCATGGCCCAAGTCGGCCAGGCCCGGCACAAGGACGAGCGGCAAGCGCCCCCGTCCTCTTGACCCGGCAACACCGTTTCCTGTAGCGAGACCGCCATGCCAGAAACGCCCGCTTATAAACGTATTCTGCTTAAACTCAGCGGCGAGGCGTTGTTGGGCGAGGACAGTTATGGCATCAATCGCGGAACGCTCGAGCGCATCGTCGATGAAATTGCCGAGGTGGCCAATCTTGGCGTCGAAGTGGCGGTTGTGATCGGCGGCGGCAATATCTTTCGCGGCGTAGCGCCGGGTGCCGCGCACATGGACCGGGCAACGGCCGATTATATGGGGATGCTTGCCACGGTGATGAACGCGCTCGCGCTGCAGGATGCCATGCGTCGCGTCAACCTGGTGAGCCGCGTGCAGTCGGCCCTCAACATCGAGCAGGTGGTCGAGCCCTACATCCGCGGCAAGGCGATGCGCTACCTGGAAGAGGGCAAGGTGGTGATCTTTGCGGCCGGCACCGGCAACCCGTTTTTTACCACCGATACCGCGGCGGCGCTGCGGGGAATGGAAATGAACGTGGATCTCGTGCTCAAGGCGACCAAAGTCGACGGCGTCTATACCGATGATCCCAGAACTCACCCCGATGCGATGCGCTATAAGCGGCTGACGTTCGACGAGGCGATCATCAAGAACCTCAAGGTAATGGATGCAACGGCGCTGACGCTGTGCCGCGATCAGAAACTGCCGATCAACGTATTCAGCATTTTCAAGCCCAAGGCGTTCAAGCGCGTGGTGCTGGGCGAAGACGAAGGAACGATGGTTCACGTTTGAGACGGAGGTGGGTGATGATTGCCGACGTGAAGAAAACCGCGGAGCAGAAAATGAAGAAAACGCTGGAGGCGCTCAAGAACGACCTCGCCAAGGTCCGCACCGGACGTGCTCACACGGGATTGCTCGACCATATCGTGGTGGATTACTACGGTACACCGACCCCGATTCCTCAGGTCGCCAACGTGACCCTGCTTGATGCACGAACCATCGGCGTCATCCCGTGGGACAAGAAAATGGCCGCTGCTGTTGAAAAGACGATCCGCGCTTCGGATCTGGGATTGAACCCGGCGACCCAGGGGGATACCGTGCGGGTGCCGATGCCGCCGCTCACCGAAGAGCGCCGCAAGGAATTGATCAAGGTGGTCCGCACCGAAGGCGAAAACGCGCGCGTGGCCGTGCGCAACGTGCGGCGTGACGCCATTCATCATTTGAAAGACCTGCTCAAGCAGAAGAAAGTCGCGGAAGACGAGGAGCACCGCGCCCAGGACGACGTTCAGAAGCTTACCGACCGGCACATCGCCGAAATCGACAAGATGCTGCAAGCCAAAGAAGCCGACCTGATGGCGATCTAGAGCCCCCAATGGTCAAGAGTTCGACCGCAGAAATCCCGGAAACGCGACCCATTCCACGGCATATCGCCATCATCATGGATGGCAACGGCCGTTGGGCGCAGCAGCGCTTCCTGCCGCGCATCGGGGGCCACAAGCGCGGCGTTGAAGCGGTACGCGCTGTGGTGCGCGCCTGCGGCGAGCGCGGGGTCGAATATCTGACGCTGTTCGCATTCAGCAGCGAGAACTGGCGCCGTCCGCCCGACGAGGTGTCGTTTCTGATGCGTCTGTTCATGATGGCGCTGGAACAGGAAGTGGGCAAATTGCATGAAAACGGCATTCGCTTCAGGGTTATCGGCGATCTGTCGCGTTTCGAACCAAAGCTTGTGAGCCTGATCCGGGAGGCCGAGGGGCTGACTCGGGACAACGACGGGCTAACCTTGACGGTTGCCGCTAACTACGGTGGCCGCTGGGACATACTGCAGGCGGCGAACCGCATGCTTAAGGACCGTCCCGAACTCGCGTCCGGTTTCGGCGAAAACGATCTCGCCCCATACCTTGCGCTCAGTTATGCGCCGGAACCCGACTTGTTCATCCGGACCGGCGGCGAGCAGCGCATCAGCAATTTTGTTCTGTGGCAACTCGCATACACCGAGCTGTATTTCACAGATACCCTGTGGCCGGATTTCGATGCTACGGCTCTGGAGCACGCGATCGTTTCATACCAGCAGCGCGAACGGCGTTTCGGGCGCACCAGTGAACAACTGCCCCAGGCCGTCGAACGCGCGACACACCGCCGCGTGACGGGATAGTGTCGTCCGCTGGCCGACCCCGCCGGTGTCAATCAAATCCTGCGAGATGCTCATCACGCGCCTGCTCACCGCTGCCGTAGTGCTGCCGCTGTTGGTCGGTGCGCTGCTGTTTCTGCCGAACCAGTACTGGCTCGCCTGTCTGCTGCCGCCGTTATTGATCGCGAGCCTGGAATGGGCAGCGCTGGCCGGCTACGGGCGTGTCGCGCGGTGGCTTTTCGCCGCGATCGTGCCGGTGTCGGGCGTCGGTCTCCTGTACGCACCGAATAGCCTCGCCAGTCTGCCGGTCCCGGTGCCGTTTTCGTTGTTCGCGTACTGGGTGTCGGCGGCATTCTGGCTGATGCTCGCGCCGGCGTGGCTCGCCGGAAAGTGGCGCGTTCAGAATGCGCTCGTCATGGGTGTTACCGGTTGGGTCGTGCTGGTGCCGGCATGGCTGGCCCTGGTAGGGCTGCAAGCCCAGCCCGCGCGACTGCTCACGTTGCTGGGCATCGTCTGGATCGCCGACAGCGCCGCTTACCTGGCCGGCCAGCGCTTCGGTCGGCGCCGCCTCGCGCCCCGGATCAGCCCGGGGAAAACCTGGGAGGGTGTGGCGGGCGCGTGCGTCGCTGTAGCGGTGTATTATGCTGTGCTTTGGTTCATGTTCGCTCCGCGAGAAGCGCTGTTTCACGGCTTGGGCGGAATAATCCTGTTTGCGGCCGTTATGGTTATGAGTGTTGAAGGCGATTTGTTCGAGTCCTGGATAAAACGCCAGGCCGGCGTCAAGGACAGCGGCAGGCTGTTTCCCGGGCACGGCGGCATGCTCGACCGCGTTGACGGCCTGATTGCAAGCATGCCGCTCGCGGCGCTGTCACTGTATTACTCCGCGTGACGATGCCTGATAAGCAGAATCTGACCATACTCGGCTCGACCGGCAGTGTCGGTGTCAACACGCTCGACGTGATTGCGCGCCATCCGGGGAAGTTCAAGGTCGTTGCACTGACCGCGCGCAACCAGGTTGATCTCCTGTTCGAACAGTGTCGCCGATTCCAACCTGGGCTCGCGGTGATGGTGGAACTCCCGGCGGCCGCGGAATTGGAGCGGCGTATCAAGCACTCCGGACTGGAATGCACTGTGCTGTGCGGCGTCGAAGCCCTGGAACAGGCCGCGAGCCTGCCGCAGGTTGACGCGGTGATGGCAGCGATTGTCGGCATCGCCGGATTGCGGCCCACGCTGGCTGCGGCGCGGGCCGGAAAAAAGGTGCTGCTCGCCAATAAGGAGGCGCTGGTGACGGCCGGTCCGATCCTGATGGAAGCAGTGCGCGCAAGCGGGGCCGCTTTGCTGCCGATAGACAGCGAGCACAATGCGATATTTCAGGCATTGCCGCGGGGATATTCGGGGAAGCTCGGCGCGGTCGGCGTCAGGCGCGTGCTGCTGACCGCCTCCGGCGGACCGTTCCGCGCGACGCCGCTGCACCGGCTTGAGCACGTCACGCCGGATCAAGCCTGCGCGCACCCCAACTGGGTGATGGGACGCAAGATTTCTGTCGATTCCGCGACGATGATGAATAAGGGGCTGGAGGTGATCGAGGCGCACTGGTTCTTCGATGCCACCGAATCACAGATCGAGGTCGTGATCCATCCGGAGAGCGTGATTCATTCGCTGGTCGAATACGTCGATGGATCGGTGATCGCCCAACTTGGCAATCCCGACATGCGCACGCCCATCGCATTCGCGCTGGGCTATCCGGATCGCATCGCAGCCGGAGTCGAGTTCCTGGATCTCGCGCGCGTCGGGGCGCTGCATTTCGAACGCCCGGATCTCCAGCGTTTTCCGTGTCTGCGGCTCGCCTATGCGGCGCTTCGCGCCGGCGGCAGCGCCCCGACGGTGCTCAACGCCGCGAACGAGATCGCGGTGGAGAAGTTTCTTGCCGGCAAACTGAACTTCATGCGGATTCCGGTCTTGATAGAGGCGGTGCTCGAACAGCTTGCGACCAGGCCGATGCGTGACCTCGACGACGTGCTGAATGCCGACCGGGAAGCGCGCGCATGTGCCGAGCGCTGGCTGAAGAGCGTCCACAAAGGGCATGCGTCCGGTACCCGCCCGCAGCTGGCACGATCCTAGGAGTTTGTCGGACTTAGGTCGGACAAACTCCTAATGCAAAACCGGCGCCAGGAAAATTGCAAAAGAGGATGACGGATATGCGAATTTACCCCTGTTTTTCTTCATATTCGGCCGCTTCGGGTGGGGTTTCTTCCGAATGGTCAGCCGGTTTTACTTTTAGCAGCCTGTCGGACTGTTAAGTCCGACAGGCTGCTAGGGTCTGTCATTACGAGACCGCGGTATGAACCTCCTGATCACCGTTGTGGCGTTTGTTGTCGCACTGGGCTGCCTGATCGTCGTCCACGAGTTCGGCCATTACCTGGTGGCGCGTCTCTGCAACGTTAAGGTGCTGCGCTTCTCGGTCGGTTTCGGAAAACCGCTGTGGGGCAGAGCGCTGGGCCGCGACGGCACTGAATGGGTGATCGCGGCATTCCCGCTCGGCGGTTACGTCAAGATGGCCGATGAGCGCGAGGCAGAGGTGGCGCCGCAGGATCTGCCGCGTGCCTTCAACCGCCAGTCGGTATACCGGCGTTTCGCGATCGTGATCGCGGGACCGGCGGCGAATTTTCTGCTCGCGATTTTGTTCTATTGGGTTCTGTTCGTGCACGGTGTGCCGGGCATCAAGCCCGTGCTTGGCCCGGTGACGCCCGGCACGTCGGCGGCCAGCGCCGGTTTCGTGCCTGGAGAACTGATGGTCAGGATCGGCGATGAGCCGGTCGCGACCTGGCAGGATGCGCGCTGGATGTTGCTGCAGCACGCGGTGCACAAGGCCGGCGTATCGATCGAAGTGCGTAACGAAAAAGGAGAGATCGCCTGGCGCAAGCTGGACTTGTCGGGGTTGAGCGCAAACGATCTCGATAGCGATTTCCTCAAGGCGCTGGGGTTAACGCGCTACCAGCCCGTGATCAAGCCGGTGATCGGAAGCATCGTGAACGGCGGCGCAGCCGAACGCGCCGGGCTCAGGGCAGGCGACGAGATTACCGGGATCAACACACAGCGCATCACGAGCTGGGATCTGGTGGTAAACATGGTGCGCAGCCATCCGGACGAGACGCTGACGTTTGAAGTGAGGCGCCAGGGCGTGCTGCCGCGCGCCATTGAGATCACGCCCGTCCTGGTGATCGAGAATGGGCAACCAACCGGCAAGATCGGTGCGGCGCCGCTGATTGATCGTAGTGTCATGGCGGATCTGCTTACGGAAGTGCGGTACGGTCCGCTGGAAAGCATGGTCAAGGCATCACAGAAGACCTGGGACACGTCGTTATTCAGCCTGAAAATGCTGGGGAAGATGATCGTGGGCGAAGTTTCCCTCAAAAACCTGAGCGGCCCGATCACGATTGCCGACTACGCCGGACAGACGGCTCAAGGCGGCTGGATCTCATATCTGCTCTTCCTGGCGCTGATCAGCATCAGCCTCGGTGTGCTCAACCTGCTGCCGATACCCTTATTAGATGGCGGGCATTTGATGTATTATATGTTCGAAATTTTCAAAGGCAGTCCGGTGTCGGACAGAGTCATCGAAATCGGGCAGCACATCGGCATGGCGTTGCTGTTCACGTTGATGGCCTTCGCGCTTTATAACGATATCAACCGTCTCATAAACGGCTAAGCATTGATGAGTCTTGCGCGCGTTATCCTGTCGTTGCTGATGCTCTGTGCTCTGCCGGCCGCGGCGCTTGAGCCTTTTGCCATCAAGGACATCCGGATCGAGGGGATACAGCGCACCGAGGCCGGCACGGTATTCAGCTATCTGCCGGTGAAGGTCGGCGACACGATGACCGAGGAAAAAGCGGCGCAGGCGATCCGCGCGCTGTTTGCCACGGGTTTTTTCAAGGATGTCAGTCTCGAGGTCGACAACGGCGTGCTTGTGGTGGTGGTGCAGGAACGGCCGTCCGTGGCACAAATCGACTTTGCGGGAATGCGGGAATTCGACAAGGAGCAGTTGATCAAGGGCATGCGTCAGGTCGGGCTCGCCGAGGGCCGCATCTTCGACAAAGGCCTGCTTGACCGCGCCGAGCAGGAGCTCAAGCGACAGTATCTGAGCCGCGGCATGTATGCGGTGAACATCAGCACGACCGTAACACCGCTCGAGCGCAACCGTGTCGCGATCAATTTCAGCATCGAGGAAGGCGAGGTCTCGAAGATCCGTCAGATCAGCATTATCGGTGCCAATGCGCTCCGGGAGAGGGATCTGCTGGGCCTGTTCGTGCTTCGCACGCCGGGGCTGATGACATGGTTCAGCAAGCATGACCAGTATTCGCGGCAGAAGCTCGCCGCCGATCTCGAAACGCTGCGTTCGCATTACCTGGATCGCGGTTACCTTGAGTTCAACGTCGACTCGACCCAGGTTTCGATCACGCCGGACAAGAAGGAGATCTACATTTCGATCAGTATCACGGAAGGGTCCAAGTACACCGTTTCCGACATCAAGGTGGCCGGCGAAAAATTGATTCCGGAAGACGAGGCGCTCAAGCTGATCAGGATCAAACCCGGGGAGACTTTCTCCCGCGCGCGCCTGACCGAATCGACGAAGCTCATCACCGACCGGCTTGGCAATGACGGTTACGCTTTCGCCAACGTTAACGCCATTCCGGCGATCGACAAGCAGAAGCAGCGGGTCGCGTTTACTTTCTTCATTGATCCCGGCCGTCGCGTCTATGTGCATCGCATCAACATCTCAGGCAACACCCGGACTCGCGATGAAGTGATCCGGCGCGAGATGCGCCAACTCGAGGGCGGATGGTATTCGGGCGACAAGATCAACCTGTCGCGGAGCCGCATCGATAAACTGGGTTATTTCACGGAAGTCAATGTCGAGACGCCCGCTGTCCCCGGAACGACCGATCAGGTGGATCTCAACATTTCCGTCGTTGAGAAGCCAACCGGGGTGATTCTGCTCGGGGCGGGGTTCGGCAGCGGCGAGGGCCTGCTTCTGTCAGGCGCGGTCACGCAGCAGAACATTTTCGGTTCCGGCAAGCATGTCACGGCCCAAATCAACAGCGGCAAGATCAATACGACTTATGCGTTGTCGTATACCGATCCCTACTTCACGGTCGATGGTGTCAGCCAGGGCTTCGATGTCTATCTGCGCAAGATTGATGCGGTGAACAGCGGTCTGGGTTTCTACCAGACCAGGACCGCCGGCGCCGCGCTGCGTCTCGGTGTTCCGATCTCGGAAATAGACACCATCAATTACGGACTGGGCTACGAGGACACGAGCATCACGACCTATCCCGAAAGCCCGCTGCTGTACCAGGACTACGTCGCGACGTTTGGTGACCATAACTCCACGGTTCTCGGCACGATAGGATGGGCGCGTGACGGGCGGGACAGTCTCATCTATCCGACCGCGGGTACGCTGCAGAAAGCGACCGGCGAAGTCGGTCTCCCGGGTGGCACGCTCAAATACTACAAGGCTTCGTACCAGTATCAGCGCTACTTTCCTCTGACCCGTTCGTATACGCTGATGCTGAATGGGGAGCTCGGCTACGGCGTCGGCTATGGCGGGAAACCGCTGCCTTTCTTCAGGAACTTTTATGCCGGCGGCGTAAATTCCGTGCGCGGCTTCAGGTCGTTTACGATCGGTCCCAAGGATTCCAACGGTGATCCGCGCGGTGGCAGCCGCAGGGTGGTCGCCAATGCGGAGTTATTATTCCCTTTCCCGGGTCTGGACAACGACCGGTCGGTCAGGATGAGCGCCTTCGCCGACGCCGGGATGGTGGGCGACGCGTACAGTACGGGCGATTTTCGTTATTCGACCGGGCTGGCGGTGTTATGGGTATCGCCGCTCGGTCCGCTCAAAATCAGCGTGGCTCTGCCGTTCGGCGACAAACCCGGCGACCGGAAGCAACCACTCCAATTTACGATCGGCGGGGTATTCTAGTAACCGCCGGCGCGC
>C687J26845_10000569_pt1 | contig 24185 bp, 20 predicted proteins | sample RifCSPlowO2_12_FD_26845 | JGI IMG/M metagenome (IMG submission 26845)
CCCCGGTTAGGCGCAGGACGCAGGTAATGGTTATTCCCTTGCCAAGTCCTGCAACGACAGCGGGGGCCATTTCTCGCGCAACCCGAAGGGCCGGGCCTGTTTTTGCGCGAGGCGGCGTTTCTCATCGCTCATTTGGAACAACCAAACCGCGCTCCTCGTGCCTTGCCTCGCGCAAAAACAGGCTCCGGCGCGGCCACGAATGAAACGGCAACAGACCCTAGATGGACCCTCACGCGTGGCGCGTGACTCAGTCCGGCATATCTTTACGCAGGTGCACTGGCTCGTGTTTCTTGGCCATGGCACCGCGCAGACGGATGTTCAAGGCTTCGACCGCCAGCGAGAAGGCCATAGCGAAATACACGTAGCCCTTAGGCATGTGCACGCCAAAGGCTTCGGCAATCAGCACGGTACCGACCACGATCAGGAACGACAGCGCCAGCATCTTCAGCGACGGATGTTTCTCGATAAAGTCGCTGATGGTGCCGGCCGCCAGCATCATGACGAACACCGAGATGACGATGGCCGCGATCATCACTGGCACATGCTGCACCAGGCCGACGGCAGTGATCACCGAGTCGAGGGAGAAGATGATATCGATGATGGCGATCTGAAGAATGATGCCCATGAAACCATAAGTCTTGCCGCCACCCTGGGCCGTCTCTTCTTCGCCTTCGAGGCTGGTGTAGATTTCCATGGTGCTTTTGAACAGCAGGAACAGACCACCAAAGAACAGGATCAAATCGCGCCCGGACACACCCTGACCGAAGACTTCAAACAGATCGGCCGTCAGGCGCATCACCCAGGTAATCGACAACAGCAGCAAGATCCGCGTGCCCATCGCCAGCGCCAAGCCGAAGAAGCGACCTTTCGCCTGCTGCTCTTTCGGCAGCCGGGCGACCAGAATCGAGATGAAGATGATGTTGTCGATACCGAGAACAATCTCCAGGGCGGTCAGGGTCAAAAAAGCCACCCAGATCTGCGGGTCCATCAGCCATTCCATGTGTACGTGCCTCAATAGTAGGGATTAAACCGGCGCATTAAACTACAGCCGCTGTCAGTCAACTTGCGCCAATTGCAACTCAAGTTGTTCCAAATGTTCCAGCGCTTCCATCCAGGACTCTTCCAGCTCGCCCTCGCGCACTTTCAAACGCGCCTGCTCGGCCAGCAAATCACGCAGCTCGTCCTTGCGCGCCGCCTCATAGACGGCGGCGTCACCGAGTTTGGCTTCGACTAGCGCGAGCTGCTCATGCAACTGACCGAGGGCTTTCTCGAGCTTCTCGGCTTCACGCTTGTGCGGCGCCAGCTGCTGGCGCAACACCGCCGCGGCCTGGCGTTGGGCGCGCTTGTCGGTCTTGTCGGCGGCCGGCTCGGTGCTGCTGCCTGCCGGCATTTGCCGAGCGCGGAAGTCCACCAGCCAACGGGCGTAGTCTTCCAGGTCGCCGTCAAACTCTTGCACCTGTCCATCGGCCACCAAGAGGAACTCGTCGGTGGTGCTTTTCAGCAGATGGCGATCGTGGGAGACCACCAGCACCGCGCCGGCAAAGTCTTGCAGGGCCATGGTCAGCGCCAGGCGCATGTCCAGATCGAGGTGGTTGGTCGGCTCATCAAGCAGCAGCAGGTTGGGTTTGCCCCAGGCGATCAAGGCCAACGCCAGGCGCGCTTTCTCACCACCGGAGAAGTTCTTAACCGGCTCATCGGCGCGCGGCCCGCGAAAGTCAAAGCCGCCGAGAAAGTCGCGCAACACCTGCTCGCGCTCAGTCGGGGCCAGACGCTGCAGGTGCAGCAACGGGCTGGCGCGATCATCCAGGGAATCGAGCTGATGCTGGGCGAAGTAGCCCACCACCAGATTCTCGCCACGCTGCAGGCGACCGGAGATCGGCTCCAGCTCGGCCGCCAGGGTCTTGATCAGGGTCGACTTACCGGCGCCATTGGGGCCGAGCAGACCAATCCGCGCGCCGGGCACCAGTTGCAGCTTGACCCTCGACAGCACCACTTTGTCGCCATAACCCAGGCGCGCATCGCTTAAATCCAGCAGCGGGCTGGAGATTTTATCGGCTTCGCGAAAGCAGAAATCGAAAGGCGAATCGACGTGCGCCGGCGCCAGCTCTTCCAAGCGCTCCAGCGCCTTGATCCGGCTCTGGGCCTGACGGGCCTTGGTGGCCTGGGCCTTGAAGCGGGCAATGAATTTTTCCATGTGCGCGCGCTGGGCTTGCTGCTTGTCGAAGGCTTGCTGTTGCTGCGCTAGGCGCTCGGCGCGGGCGCGCTCGAAAGCCGAATAACCGCCGCGATACAGGGTCAGTTTTTGCTGTTCGAGGTGGGCGATGTTATCCACCACGGCATCGAGAAAATCCCGGTCGTGGGAAATCAGCAGCAAGGTGCCGGGATAGCTCTTCAGCCAGCCTTCCAGCCAGATGATCGCATCCAGATCCAAGTGGTTGGTCGGCTCATCGAGCAGCAGCAAGTCCGACGGACACATCAGCGCCTGGGCCAGGTTCAGGCGCATGCGCCAGCCACCGGAAAAATCGCCGACCGGCTGGGTCATCTGCGGATTGCTAAAGCCTAAACCGGCCAGCAGCTTGCGGGCGCGAGCGTCGGCGCTGTAGCCGTCGGCCGAATCCAGCTCGGCATGCAGCCGGGCTTGCGCCGTGCCGTCGTGGGCGGCTTCGGCCGCGGCCAAATCGCGCTGCACCTGGCGCAGGCGCAAATCGCCATCCAGCACGTAGTCCACGGCCAGGCGCTCGAGGGTCTCGACCTCTTGGCGCATATGGGCGATACGCCAATCGGCAGGCACCAGGCAATTGCCGGCATCGGGCGTCAATTCGCCGCGCAGCAGGGCAAACAGGCTGGATTTACCGGCGCCATTGGCACCAATCAGGCCGACTTTGTGGCCTGGGTGCAGGGTCAGCTCGGCGTCTTCTAGCAGACGCAGCGGGCCACGCTGTAGAGTGAGGTTTTCTAGTCGTATCATAATGGCGGCGGAGTCTATCAGCTTCGCCCCAGCATTGCCCGGGAAGCACCATGCCTTCTGACCTGTGGAATTTTGCTCAACGCCTGTATGGGCGCCCAAACGTCGAAGCGGCCTGCTTGCAGCTGCAAGCAACCGGGGCCGACGTTTGCCTGCTGTTGTGCGCCTGCTGGCTCGAACAATCGGCCCAGCCCTATAGCCGGCAGCGCTGCCAGCAACTGCAAGCGCTTGCCCAGCCTTGGCAGCAACAAGTGATCACGCCGCTCAGGCAACTGCGGCAAAACTGGCGCGCGGCGGCGCAGCAACAGCCAGAGCTGGCTATTTTGCGCGAACAATTAAAGGATTTAGAGCAACAGGGCGAACGCCAACTGCTGATACAACTACAAGCCTGCGCCCTGAGCTGGCCGGCTTTGGACGGCGACGCTGCCAGCGACTGGCTTGCGCCATTGGCCGCTGGAGCCACGCCACTCGACGCGCTGCAAGTGCTGCGCGCCGAGACACACCGGGCTTAAGAAGCGCTGGTGACTGGCGCAGTAGCGCCATTGCCGCTCACTGGGGCAACAGCCGCAGCGCTGGCAACCGGCTTGCTGGCCGCAGGCTTGGCCGCGGTTTTAGCCACTGGCTTAGGGGCCGCTTTAGCGACAGGTTTGGCCGGTGCCTTGACCGCAGGTTTGGCGACTGGCTTGGCCACCGCGTTAACTGCCGGCTTAGCCGCCGCTTTGCTGGCTGGGGCTTTAGCCACTGGCTTGGCAGCAACAGGCTTGGCTACTGCTGCGGCCTTAGCCGCTGGCTTGGCCGGTGCTTTACGGGCTGCAGGCTTAGCTGCTGCGACAGTTTTGCTGGCCACTTTAACGGCTGGTTTAGCGGCTGCTTTGGCCGCCGGTTTAACGGCAACCGCCGTGGCTTTTGCCGAGCGCGCGTTCAACACCTTAGTGACGGCTTCTTTTACCTTGCCGATACCTTGGGCCAGTTTCAGGCTTTCTTGGGCATCACGCTTGAGCTCGGCGATATAGGCACGGGTCTCGGCTTGGCGCTCTTGCAGGCCATCCAGCAAAGCTTCCAGATCGGCAATCACCAGCTTGCTTTTAGCTTGCGACTTGGCCTTGCCAGCGATGGCCGCGTCTTGCAGTTTGACTCGAGCGGTGTGCAGTAAATCCTGGCCTTTGCCGCGCTGTTTCTCCAGCTTAGCCAGCAGCTTTTCCGCATCAATCAAGGCGCCGGTGCAGGCGTTCTCGAGATGCTCAAGCAGGCTATGGGAAAGGTTTTGCAGCAAATGCAAAGGGGTGGTAACGGCGTTCTTCTTGGCCGACATAGCGGGCCTCCTAGCGGGCGGGTGTGCGCCCATACTAGACGCCTGCGAGCTCAAGCGCCAAGCGCAGCGTTGAGGTGCCACCCACTACTGGCATAATCAGCGGCACAGCCACCCGGAGAACTCGCTCATGTTGCGTCGCCTGCCGTTATTGTTTTGCCTGCTGTCTACGCAGCTGATGGCCGCCAACCCTGAGACCGATCACGATCTTGCCTACAGCCTGGGCGTGCGCCTGGGTGAGCGTTTGCGCGCCGAAGTGCCCGACCTGCAGTTGCAAGCCTTGCTCGACGGTCTGCGCCAGGCCTATCGCGGCGAACCGCTGGCACTGAAAAGCGCGCGCATCGAACAACTACTCGCCGAGCACGAAGAACGCTTGGCCACCGCCCCCAGCAGCGCCGAACCGGCGATCCGCGCGGAAAAACTGTTTTTGGTCAACGAGAAAGCCAAGGCCGGCATCCGCGAATTAGCCGGCGGGATTTTGCTGACCGAATTACGCCCAGGCAGTGGCGCCAAACCGAAAGCCAGCGGCCGGGTGCAGGTGCGTTATGTCGGACGCTTGGCCGATGGCAGTGTGTTTGATCAGAACGAGCAGCCGCAGTGGTTTCGCCTGGACAGCGTAATCAGCGGTTGGCGACTGGCCTTGCAGGAGATGCCCAGCGGGGCAAAGTGGCGCTTGGTAATACCTTCAGCCCAAGCTTATGGGGCCGAAGGCGCCGGCGATCTGATCCCGCCTTACGCGCCACTGGTGTTTGAAGTAGAACTGCTGGGGACCGCTGACTGAAGCGGCCCACGCGTATATGCAGCGCTTAATTAACCGCTACGGCCTGTTCTTGATGGAACTACTGAGGCAGCCTACGCGCGAGTTCTCGCGCTCGCTTAATTAGCCGCTACTGCCTGCTCTTGATGGGAGTTGTGCAGCACTTCAATCAGGCAATCTTCCAACTCAAAACGTTCGTGCAACATCTGCCCCAAACGCTTTAGCTCGGCATTTAACGAGACGCTGTCGCGGTTGTCGCCGTTGTCACAATGGTCGTTAAACACCAGAGCGGCTTCGGTGATGGCTTCGATTCGCGGGTAGATTTGCTTGGCTAACTCCAGCCCCCGCACGTCGCCGAAGGCTTTGGCTTCGCTGGTGAGCTGCTCGTAGACTTCAAAGTGTCCAGCCGATACATAATCGACCAAAATCTCACAGAATTTTTGCACCGCTGCCGCATTCGCCACTGCCGACTGTGGGGCGTCATCGAGCACGCTATAAGCCGAAACCAATTCGTGCCGCTCTTGCAGCCAGCGGTCGATCAGCAGGTGAACCCCACCCCAGCGTTCTTGAGCGTTTTGACAGTTATCAAGCATAGCAATCTCACTTCCCTTATTAGGTACTGCTGTTCTACGTCTGCGAACAACAAAATTTTGTCGTTTAGCGCTTGAGCGTGGGAAGGCACCGCCAAAATGGCAATTTCCCGGCGGTACTTAGGGTCAGATTATGCTCGGGCTGCAGTGGCATCAAGCCACTGCCCCGAGAAACTTTCATACAAGCGTTTAATCAGTTGCGACGCAGAAGTTGATACAAGCTGAACAGGATCATTGCGGCAAACGCCAGCAAGCTCCACTCCGGAATGCTCATGCCAAACAGCGTCCAGTTGACCTCGGCGCAATCTGCCGAGCCATGCAAAACCAGCCGAATAATGTCTTGGAAAGGCAAGGCCTGCATCATGTAGTCCAGGCTTGGCAGGCAGGCGGGCAACTCTTCCGCCGGCACATTTTGCAGCCACACTTGGCGCCCGGCAGTGCCCGCGCCGGCCGCCGCACTCAGCAAAGCCAAGACCGCATAACCACGCTGGCCGCCGCGACCCGGTGCATGCACGGCCGCCAACAGGCAAATCAAACCAAACACAATCACGCACACCCGCTGCACTATGCACAGCGGACAGGGCTGCTGGCCAAGCACGTGTTCCAGGTACAGGGCGCCACCCATGGTCGCGAGACAAAAGACAAAGGCGGCGAAAAATAACGCACGCGGGCTGGCCAGAGACATGGCAGTTCCGTAGATAGCTGAAAGGGCGCTTACGGTAGAGCAAAGCCGGCGCGCCTTTCAAGCCATATAACGGCCCAGGCCGCGGTACCCATCCGCACATTCACACCTTGCGTCTGATTTAACCGCGCCACTGCAGGCCGTGTGAAAACGTAGCGAGCGAAGGTTAGGCAAGACGAAAACAGGCGAGGACGCGGAGTTTACGAGTTGTAAATGAGCAGTCCGAGCCTGTTTTAAACGCCGCATAACCGAGCGCAATAGTTTTCACACAGCCTGGCTGGGTGGGCGCATCAGCGCGCCCAGTGGCCGATGTCCGACTCAGGTCAGCTCGGGTAAAGGCAGCGCCGGCAGGTGCTGTTCAAGCAATCCCAGGCCTTCTTGGAACAGCTGATTGCTGCGGGCAATTTCTCCCTGATGGGCCAGCAGACGCGCCAACTCGGCGCAGCTTTGCGCACTGCGGGACTGCGCCAAGCTGGCTTCCAGATAATCGCGGGCCTTGCTCCACAAGCGGTTTTGCAAGCACAAACGCCCCAGCGCCAGCAGCAACTGCGGATCATTGGGCTGCTGCTTGAGCCAGCCCTCGGCCGTTTGTAATTGGCGCGCCGGATCGGCCGTGCAGAGCGTGCCGTACAGCGTCACCAGACTGGCGTCATAGTGCCGTTTGAGGGCGGTGCGCAGCAGCTCTTCTGCCTCTTGCTCCGCCCCCAGTGCGCGCAGTTGCTCGGCGTAGGCCAGCAACAGCTGCGGTTCCTGGCGCTGCGCGTTCGGCAGCTGTTGCCAGGCCTGGGTCAGCGGTTGCAGGCTTGCCGCACCGGCGTCCAAACCACTCTGGCCGGCCAGCGCCAGGCGCGCACGCCAAGCCCGGCGTTCCAACTCCAGCAACTCGGGTTCGGCCAAGGCTTTATTTTTGCGCAGCTCTGGCAACAAACCGAGCAGCGCCGACCAGTCGCCCTGCTGCTCGTACAGCGCCTGCAACTGACGCAACACCTGACGGTGACGCGGATGACGCTCGCGCATTACCTGCAAGGTTTCCAGGGCGGCGGCGGATTCGCCACGCCCAACCTGCAACTCGGCATGGGCCAAGGCAATCGCCAATTCGGCCTGCGGCTGACGCGCTAAAGCCCGTTCGAGCAAGCCGTCGCTCTCTGCATAGCGGCCCAGCTCCTGCGCCGCACGGGCGGCGCCGAGGTAATGCATCAAGGGTTGCGGCTCTGCTTCGGCGGCGCGGCGCAGATGTCGCAACGCCCGCTCCCAACGGCCCTCGGACAAATCCAATAAACCCTGCTCGGCCGACATCTGCGCCCGGCGGCTGCGATTGCGCCGTGACCAGGGATTAGCCACCCGACCCGAAGCGGTCAACAGGCGCCAGAGCAAACGCACGGCATAGACTACCGCCCATAAGGTGGCCAACAGCGCCAGCGTGCCCCACAGGCTCGACTCATAGCGAAAGCCCTTATAGGCCACCAGCACGTAACCCGGTTGCTCGATGTGCGTCACGCCATAGGCCGCGGCCGCCAGCACCAGCAGCAATAACAGCAGCAGCAAAAGAATCCGTCTCATGGGCTGGACTCCTCCAGCGCACCGTCAATAGTTGCCTCATCGGTCGGCGCCGGACCCGACTCACGCAGCTGCACATAGGCCTGCAACGCCGCCATGGCCTGGGTTAAATCCGGCATGGGTACGCTGACCGGCTGGGTGAGCAGTTCCGCGAGGCGATTACGCAGCCCCTGCACTTCGGGATTGTCTTGATTGAACTGGTCATTCAACACGTCGCGCGCCTGTTGCAGCGACTGCTGATAGACGCCGCTCTCGCCATTCAACGCGCCCCACTGGGCCTGTTCCAGCGCCAGGGTCAGGGAGAGACGGACTTGCGCCAAGCTCTGCCCGGCCAGTAATGGGCGAATATCCTGGGCGGCGCTGAAGTCGATGCGAAAGTAATGCGAGAGCTGTTCCAGCCACTGCGCCCAACGGCTGCTGCCATCGCCCTCGGCCGCCAGACTGGCGAGCACGCCACCCGTGTCGGCGAAGGCCGGGGTCTGCGGATTAAGCTGGGCGACTTGGGCACGCAAGGCGCCCAACTGCAAAAACAACCCGGTGCGATCCGGCTGCTGCAGGCTGCGCAACGCCTCCAGGCTTTTGGCCAGTTCGCCACGGGCGGCGAAGGCGGCCGGATCGTCTTGCTCACGCAAGATGTCGTCGGCGGTCTGCACCAAGGCTTTGGCGCCGTTTATTTCCTGCAGGGCCGACAGCCGCAAACTGGCCAGGCGCAGCAAATGCTCGGCCTCGGCCAGCCGCCAATCTTGCCGGCTGGCATTCAGCACATCATCCAGCCGCACACTCAAACGCTGCTGATCGCCCTGCACACTGGCCAGTAAACGCTGGCGCTCGGCCAACTCATCGGCCGAGGGCAATTGTTCAAGCCGGGCCGTCAGGCTTTGCTCGCGCTGGCTTAGCCGTTGCGCCTGGGCTTGCGTCTCGGCGAGCTGGGTTTGCTGCTGTTGCGTCTGCACCTGCAAGCTGCGCAGTTGCCACAGACCCCAGCCGGACGCACCGACACCAGCCAGCGCCAGCAACAAGGCCAAAGGCGCTAAACCACGCCCGCGCGGCGTAATGGCGGGAGCGACACTCGGCGTACTCGGTACGCTTTGCACATCGTCTTGCGGGGTTGTTTGGCTCACGTATCCATCCTTTGTATTAGGGCGCGGGCGCGGGCTGGGCCCGCAACGCCGCCAACAACGCCGTGGCACTCGCACCACAGCAATCCACTACAATCTCGGCGCCCGCCGCGCGGGCTTGCTCAGCCACCCGCGCACTGGGCACAAACAACGGCAACCGGGCCACCTGCGGCCAAGCCGCGCCGGCCAGTTGCAGCAGATGGGCCAAGCCTTCACCGCTGCTGACTGAGATGCCATTCAGGCGCTGCGCCGTTAACTGTTCAATCAGTAGCGTCGGCGGATAAGCCGGCTGGTTACGGCGATAGAGTTGCAGATAGTCGACCGTCACGCCTTGGCCGCGCAAGCGTTCGGCGATGAATTCCCGGCCACCCTCGCCACGCATGATCAACACCCGCGGACTGTGGACCGTGAGTGCTGCGCTCAGCTCCGGCATGGCCAGTAGCGCTTCGCTGGCATCGCCCTGCGCGGGATACATTGCGCTGAGGCCGTATTCTTGAAGAATTTGCGCCGTGGCCGCCCCCACCGCGAACCAGCGAGGGGCCTGCGGCGGTTGCGGCCAGTAGCGATCCAGCAAGGCCAGGCCAAAACGCGCGGCCGGTTTACTGACCACTATCACCGCGCAATAACGATGCAGATCCAGGATCAGCGCGCGTTGTTCGGCGCTTTCGGCCAGCGCCTCGATCTGCAGCAGCGGCAAGCTGTAACTGAACACGTCCTGCGCGGCCAAGGTGGCGGCTAGCTGCGCCGACTCATCAGCCGGGCGGGTCAGCAGCAGCCGCCACGCTGTCACTCCTGGCCGGCCTCGCCATACACGGCCGCCAGAATATCGGCCGCACCTTGCGCCAGTAACGCTTCGGCGACCTGCACGCCCAGCGCCTCGGCATCCGCGCTAGCCGCCCGTGCCTCGGCGCGCAGCAACTGGCTACCGTCGGGCTGGCCGACCAGACCGCGCAGCCACAACTGTTCACCTTCCAGCAATGCATAGCAGGCAATCGGCACCTGGCAGCCGCCGTTCAGATGCTTGTTCAGCGCCCGCTCGGCCGTGACCCGCAACGCAGTTTCGCGGTGGTGCAAAGGCGCCAACAGCGCATGAATCGCGAGATCCGCGCTGCGACATTCGATACCAACCGCGCCTTGGCCACCGGCCGGCAGACTGGCTTCGACACTGATCGAGGCGCGAATGCGTGCGGCAAAACCGAGGCGAATCAAGCCGGCGGCGGCGAGGATAATCGCGTCGTACTCACCGGCATCCAGCTTGGCTAGACGGGTGTTGACGTTGCCGCGCAGGAAGTGGATTTTCAGGTCCGGGCGCAACGCCAATAGCTGCGCCTGACGCCGTAAGCTGGAAGTGCCGACCACCGCGCCTGCGGGCAACTCATCGAGGCTGGCAAAGGTATTGGAGACGAAGGCATCGCGGGGGTCTTCGCGCTCGCAGATGCAATACAGACCCAGTCCTGCAGGGAAATCCATCGGCACATCCTTCATCGAATGCACGGCGATGTCGGCCTCATTCTCCAGCAAGGCGGTTTCCAGCTCTTTAACGAACAGGCCCTTGCCGCCAATTTTCGACAAAGGCGAGTCGAGCAGTTTGTCGCCGCGACTGACCATCGGCACCAAGCTGACGCTCAGCCCCGGGTGTGCCAGCTCGAGGCTGGCCTTAACGAATTCGGCCTGCCAGAGGGCGAGGGCACTTTTGCGGGTGGCGATGCGGATTTCGCGGATGGACATGACGGCTCTCAAAACGAATGAACGCCAGCATGATAAGGCAGCCCGGCGGGTGGTGCACCCACCGCGACCGACTGGGTGAAAACTACTGCGCTCGGTTATGCGGCGTTAAAAACAGGCTCAAAATGCTCATTTACAACTCGTAAACTGCGCTTTTGACTCACTACGTTCGCCCTGCGGGTCAGCCAAAGGCTGTTACTTCGCTTCGCTACGTTTTCACACAGCCTGCTTAGGGGCGCAGGAAAAACCGCACGAAGCGATCAGAGGTGATTCATCAACTTACGCACGCCCGCCACATGCCGGCGGCTGACGATCAGCGGGTCGCCATTCAGGCCGCGTAGAAACAGCTGAAAGTGCCCAAGCGGTGTGCGTTGCAGGCGTTCGATGCGTTCGCGGGCGACCAGCGCATTGCGATGGATACGCACGAAACGGTCGCCAAATTCGTCTTCCAGGGATTTTAAAGGCTCATCCAGCAACACCTCGCCGCCCTCATGGCGCAGGGTCACGTACTTGTGATCGGCGATGAAAAAGATCACATGCTCCAGCGGAATCAACTCGATGCCCTTGCGGGTGCGCGCACTGATATGGCTGCGCGGCGCGCCGCTGTGATCGAGCGCCGGCCGGGTCAAAGCCGCCAGCTGCACCCGATTGGGCCGCTCGGCTTTTTTCAGCGCCTCGCTCAAGGCCTCCGGGCGCACCGGTTTAACCAGATACCCCACGGCACTGACCTGAAACGCCTCAAGGGCAAATTCGTCGTGGGCGGTGCAGAAAATTACCGCTGGCGGCGCCTCGCGCTCACAGAGCTTGGCCGCGACCTGCAGACCATCGAGGCCCGGCATGCGGATATCCAGCAACACCACATCGGGTTTAAGGCTATCAATCAGGGCCAAGGCCTCGAGGCCATTACTGGCGCACGGCTGCAGCACGCGACAGCCATCCAATTCGGCCACCAGGCGGCTTAACCGCTCGCGGGCCAGGGGCTCATCATCAACGATCAGGACATTCATAAAGCTCGGGCTTCCTGCGTGGGTCTCGCACAAGCATAGCGTAGACAAGTAAAGTGCCGTCCGTCACGCCGTTCCACACTAAGACTGGCACTTGGGCCAAAAAGTGCAGCCAGGCGTGCATCAATATTGGCCAGCCCCTGCTGGGTACCCCGCGAAGGGGGCGCCTCGGCGCTGGGATCATAGGGGCTGCTGACGCAGAGCCAAAACAGGCCATCTTGATACTCGGCCTCAATGCTCACCAGACCGCCTTCGATGCGCGGCTGTATGCCATAGATCAAAGCGTTTTCCAGCAGCGGCTGCAGGGTGAGCTGCGGGATCGGCAAATCCGCCGGCACGCTGTCCACTTGCCAGTCTAACTGTAGCCGCTCGCCGAGGCGGTATTGCTCAATCGACAGGTAGCGCTTGGACAGCTCCAGCTCGTCACTCCAGCTCACCAGATTGCCCGGCTTGGCCAGACTGGCGCGAAACAAGTCGGACAAATCCAGCACCGCCTGCTCGGCTTTAAACGGATCGATAGTCACCAGACTGGCGATGCTGTTGAGGCTATTAAACAAGAAGTGCGGGCGAATCCGCGCTTGCAACGACTCCAGGCGCGCGCGCAATTCGGCCTGCTGTTGACGCCGCCACTGGCTCTGCAAATAAAAATAACGCAGCAACAAGGCCGACATGATCAAACCGATCAAGGCGTGACGCAGGTAGAGATTGACCTCGCCATCGCGCTGCAGCGGCCCGCCCAACTGGTAGTAATCGGCCACCGCCGTGCAAGCAACCGTCAAGCCCACCACCACTGCGCAACACCAAATACCCGCCGACCAGGCCGGCAAGCCAGCCAGCCAAGGCCGCAGGCGACAGAGCAAGGCGGCGCTGAGCAGCACTATCCATTGTGCGAACAACGAGGTCAGGGCCAGCCGGACCCAGTTAAAGCCGGCATGCATGGGCTCGGCCAGCACCAGCACCAGCACCAGCAGCTCGGCGAGCAACACCAAGACCAGCAACGCCTCCGGCAAGCACAGTTCGGGGAGGAAGAAGTCATCGTCGATCGGCGCTGCCACACGCCCTTTATTCAGCCAGTTAGTTTGCATCCGCCGAGTGTCCCTGTGGTTGCCTGCGCCAGCAAGTTAGCCAGCCGCGACTGGCTAAAATAAATTACCTAAAATGCCGCTTATTCGCTTAAAGCGTGATTCAGGCGACTTAATCCAAGCGTGGCACCTAAGCAAAGCCCAGCCACGATTCTCCGGCTGAGCCTGTTATTATTGCGCAACTTTTTTGCCGTGCAGGCCACCAGCAGTGGCGCTGCGATTTTTCTGCATTCGCGAGAGCATGCCATGAGCGTTGAGCAAACCAACCAGTCCTGGGGCGGTCGTTTCAGTGAGCCCGTCGACGCCTTTGTCGCCCGTTTTACCGCCTCGGTCGGCTTCGACAAACGCCTGTACAAGCACGACATCATGGGTTCCATCGCCCACGCGACCATGCTGGCCAAGGTCGGCGTGCTGACCACTGACGAGCGCGACGCCATTGAAGCCGGCCTGAAACAAATCCAGACGGAAATCGAAGCCGGCCAGTTTGACTGGCGCGTCGATCTGGAAGACGTGCACATGAACATCGAGGCGCGCCTCACCGACCGCATCGGCGTTACCGGCAAGAAGCTGCACACCGGCCGTAGCCGTAACGACCAGGTGGCCACCGACATTCGCCTGTGGTTGCGCGACGAGATCGACCTGATCCTGGCCCAAATCACCCGCCTGCAACAAGGCTTGCTGGGCTTGGCGGCGACCGAGTCGGAGACCATCATGCCCGGCTTCACCCACCTGCAGACCGCCCAGCCGGTGATCTTCGGCCATCACCTGCTGGCCTGGTTCGAAATGCTTTCGCGCGACTACGAGCGCCTGGTCGATTGCCGCAAACGCGCCAATCGCATGCCGCTGGGCTCGGCCGCGCTGGCCGGCACCACCTACCCGATTGACCGCGAACTGACCGCGCAACTGCTGGGCTTCGACGCGGTCGGCGGCAACTCCCTGGACGGCGTGTCCGACCGGGATTTCGCCATCGAGTTCTGCGCCGCCGCCAGCATCGCCATGATGCACCTGTCGCGCTTCTCCGAAGAACTGGTGCTGTGGACCAGCGCGCAGTTTCGCTTTATCGACCTGCCGGATCGTTTCTGCACCGGCTCCTCGATCATGCCGCAGAAGAAAAACCCCGACGTGCCCGAGTTGGTGCGCGGCAAGAGCGGCCGGGTGTTCGGCGCGCTGATGGGCCTGTTGACCCTGATGAAAGGCCAGCCATTGGCCTACAACAAGGACAATCAGGAAGACAAAGAGCCGCTGTTCGACGCCGCCGACACCCTGCGTGACTCGCTGCGCGCCTTCGCCGACATGGTGCCGGCGATCAAGCCCAAGCGCGAGGTGATGCGCGAAGCGGCCCTGCGCGGTTTCTCCACCGCCACGGATCTGGCCGATTACCTGGTGCGCAAAGGCCTGCCATTTCGCGATTGCCACGAAATAGTCGGCCACGCGGTGAAATACGGCGTCGAAAGCGGCAAAGACCTGGCCGAAATGAGCTTGGCAGAACTGCGCGGCTTCAGTGAGCAGATCGACGACGACGTGTTCGCCGTGCTGACCCTGGAAGGTTCGGTGAATGCCCGCGACCATATCGGCGGCACCGCACCCAACCAAGTCCGCGCCGCCATCGTCCGTGGTCAGGCCTTGCTGGCCAGTCGCTAAGCCTGGGGTTCAGGTCCGGCCGCGCGGCCGGGCCTGAGCAATCAACCGCTAAAACCCGTTACCAATCCAGCGAATAACTGACCGCCAGGGTGCGCCCTTCGGCATTAGGGAAGGGCTCGCGGGCATTGGCCTGGGTAAACAGATTCTGATAGGTCAGATTACCCAGGTTGTAAATGCCGCCGTCCAGGCGGCCGGTCGGTAACTCCAGCGAACCAAGCAGATCGACCAGGGTATAGCCGTCGATGTCGCGGCCCGTGCCGTCTTTGGCCGCGCCGCTGTAGTCGGCCAACTGCATGGCCTGCAGGCGCAGGTTGTAGCTGTCCTGGCTGTAACCGACGAAGACCGTGGTTTTCGCCGGCGACACCCGGGTCGCCGGCAGGTCCAGCCATTGGCCGTCTTGCTTGGTTTCGCCCTTGGTCCAGGCGTAGGTGCCCCCCACCGACCAATGCTCGACCGGGTAGTAGGTCAGGCTGCTCTCCACCCCGCGCACCCGTTCCTTTTGATTGACCAGGCGCAGCACCCGGTCGGTCGCATCGTAATACTGGGTCACATCCGAGCTGTTCTCGTAGACCGTCACCGCCGCCTGCCATTGCTGCCAGTCGCCGCGCCAGCCGGCCTCGTAACTGTTCACCTTGATCGCTTGGGCATTCAGGGTCTGGATATCGAAACGGCTGTCCACGTCGCGCAAGAAGCGCTGCACATCCGGCAACGAGAATCCTTGGCTGAAGTTGACGAACAGATCCTGCTGCGTGCTCAGGTGATACACCGCGCCGAGGTTATACAGCGTGTCGTCATACTTGAGGGTGCCGCCCGGTAAGGTCGCCCGCTTGCCGGTCTGCCAGATTTCACCGTAGGCGATGCTGTCTGCCACATCCGCTTCGATCCATTCACGCCGCACGCCGCCGCGCAGGGTCCAGTCGGCGATATCCCAGGACATTTGCCCGAACAGCGCCTTGGTGCCGGTCTCCACATCCGGGCCCAGCTCATAGGTGGTGCCGGTCTTGTGGTACTCCAGGCCATTGATGGCATAGCGGTCGCCACGCTGGCGAGTGCGCTCGTTCTGATAATCCGCGCCCCACACCAGATTGCCCGAGGCTGCGCCAATCGGCGGCAAAGGGCTGTCGACCGCCGCGCGCAAGCCAAAAATATCTTGCACGCTGTTGTTATCCGAAACCCCGGCCTTGCCGCGCGGACGATCCGGGAAGAACAAGGCATCGGCGCGGCGCCAGTAACTTTCCACCAGCAGGCCCTGACCGTAGAGGTCCTGGTCGCTGTAATTGAGGTTGACCGCCTGGTTATGGGTATAAGGCTGATCGGCCAGTTTCAAGCCTTTGACCGCTACCGCCGCACCGTCGATTGAGCGCTGGGTATAGTCACTGTCTTGCTGGTCCTTATAGTCCTGCAACGACAAGCTGAGTTTTTTATCCGGGTCCAGGGCGTAACCAAAACGCCCCTGCAGGTCATAGGTTTCGGTGTCCATGGCGCTGCCCTGGGAGGTGTCCTGGGGGATGCGCTGGTCATTGCCGTCGAACTGATCATTGCGCTGGGTGAGGTCGGCCGAGAGGTACCAGTCGAGGTCCTGATTGCGCCCCGTGGCACTCTGAAACGCCTCATAGGCCAAGCCCTTGGCGTTGAGGTTATTGGCGCTGGTCAAGCCGATACGGCTACTGAGGGCCAGGTCCTGGCCCTGATTGCGCTTGGTGATGATATTGATGATACCCCCCGAAGCGCCCGCACCATAAATGCTGCTGGCGCCGGAGACTATTTCGATGCGCTCGATGCTGGCCGGGGCGATGCTGTTGAGTTGGCGAAAGTTATCCCGGGTGGCGTTTTGCGAGACGCCATCGATCAACACCAGCATGTTGCGACCGCGCAGGGTTTGCCCAAAGTTGCTCATGCCGCCGCTGGACGGCGCCAGGCCCGGCACCAGCTGCCCGAGAATGTCGGCGACCTTGCGCCCGGCGCCGCTTTGCTGGCGCAGTTGCTGCTCGTCGATGACCTGCACCGAACCTGGAATCGAGGCAATGCTGGCCGCGCTGCGGGTGGCCGAGACCACGGTTTCCGACAGGCTCAAGGCCTCGGCGGGGGGCAGCGTTTCGGCCGCCAGCAAAGGATTCAGCGGGCTAAGCAGCGGTAGCAGAATGGCAAATTGACTGGTTTTCATAGTTCTATCTGTTGAGGTGTGGATGGAGAAGCCAGAGCCTCTGGCGTGTGCGCGCGCGAACGGATCAGGCGAATGCCCAAGGCCGCTAGCGCGTAAGTGAGAGCCACCAGCCAGAAGCTGTAAGCCAGCCCCGCCAGCTGCATGCCGAGGGCGCCCAGCAAGGTGCCGAGCAAGGCGCCGGCCTTGGCCGCGCTGTTGCCCAAACCGAGGGCGAAACCTTGCTGATTGGCGGCCACCCGGTTGGCGATCAGCGCGTAGGCCACCGGCAGTAACGCGCCCTGCCACAACCCCCAGAGCAGGCGACTGGCAATGAAGCCGAGCCAGCCACTGGCCAGCGCGGTGAGGGCGAGGGTCAGGGCGCAGAGCCAGGCCACCCCTTCCACCACCCGCAGGGTGTGCGCCGGTTGCCAGCGATCGAACAAGCGCCCCCACAGCGGCGCCGACAACGCCAGGGTGGCGGCGCTGGCGGCGTAGCTGGCCCCGATCAGCCAGCCCGGAGCGTGCAGAACCTCGGCGACATACAGGGCGTAGAACGACTGCGGCATCATCTTCGCCGCCTGCACCAGCACGATGATCGCCAAGATGCCGGCCAGCCAACCGCTGGGCAGCTTGCTCGGCGCTGGCGGGCTGCTCGGTCGTGAGCGTGGCGCATCGGTCGGCAAGCCGAGGCTGAGCAGTCCGCAGAGCAGGCAAATCAGCGCCGCCGCAACACAGAGCGCGGCAAAACCCGCGACATCCATCAACCAGCCACCCAGCACCGGGCCGACCAGGGAGCCCACGGCGGTGGCCGATTGCAGCCGGGCCAGCACCTGGCCACGGCCGCCGCCGGCACAGCAGGCCAAGGCATAGGCCTGGGCGGCGGCGATAAAGCCGGCCAGCGCGCCTTGCAGGGTCCGAATAATCACCAGCCACCAAGGGTCCAGCGTGATCGCTGCCAAGCCCTGGCACAGTGCCAACGCCAACAGCGCCCGCAGGATCATTGGCTTGTGCCCGGTACTGTCGCCCAAACGCCCCCACAGTGGGGTCAGCAACATCGCCGCGAGCATCGGCCCGGCATACACCAGCGCCGACAGCAATGCGGTGTACTGAGCCTGCGCCGGGCCGAGCAACGCCTGGATCTGCAACGGCCAGAACGGCCCGCTCATCTCCATGGCCGCCATCGAAACCAGCTGGATCAGCACCAGCAGCCGCAATGACGAACCCCTAGCCGCCATGGGTGGCATCGCGCAGCGGATTGCTCAGGCGGCCAACCATGTCGACATGGCTGTCGGCCAGGCGCATGCGGATAAAGGCCTTGGCCGGCCAATCGTGTTCGAGCAAGGCTGAGCGTTCGGCCTGCCAGCGCTCAGCCTCCACCCGCCCACGCAGCGCCGCGAAGCAGTCGCTGACGTGGCCGGCCAACAACGCCCACAAGGGCTGCTCACTGACGCCCCAGTGCCGGGCGCAGAGCAACACCAACTCGCCCAAGTGGCACATAAAGCTGGTGTGCAGCAGCTTGTCGCGTACCGCTGCGGCGTCGTCCAGCAGGGTCATGGCCGGGTCGTGCAGCTCAAGATCCAGACCATGGGCTTGCAGGGTCGAGCGATGGATACGGATGTCGCCAAAGTCGCGCAGCAGCAGGCGATTGGGCTGCCCCTGGGCATCCATGACCATAAAACTGTTCTGCTGATGGGCTTCGAACGCCACGCCGTAGAGCAAATACATGCCCAGCAAACCGTGCACGGCGATTGCCGCGTAATAGTCAAAAAACGCCAGCAACGCCTGAGCATCATCACCGCCCCGTGCCAGCGTTACCCACTGGCGCAGCAGGGGTTGGCCCTGGCCGTCATGGGCGAACAGGCTGCCGACCGGGACGGCCAGTTCACCGGGCCGCAACAGGCTCTGCGGGTTGTCCCGATAGAGCACCGCTAGGTGCCGGGAACGCTCGTCATCGGCAGGCTGGGGGCTAAAGTGCAGCCCCAGCCGCTCGGGCAGCACGCAGAGCACCCGCGCCAGCTCGGGTTCTTGCGCCAAAATCCCGAGCAACAACCGACTGACCCGCGGCCCCATGCGCGCCGAACGCGGCGAGACGGTGCGCTGGACGCTGGTCAAGCGCAGCGCCACCGGCAGTTTGACCATCGGTGCCTGCAGGCTGCCCGCCGGCAACACGGTACGAAAGGACATAGTCGGATGGCCCTGGAAGGCGACTATGTCGGTCAGCAACAGGCGTTGCTCGGCGATTTCAGCGGCAAACAAACGCGGCAGCGCCTCACTGACCTGCCAGGGATGTACCGGCAGCGGCAGATAGTCCTGCGCCGCCAAACCGCGACGCTGCAACTCGGCCCGCAGTTGCTCGGCGGCCTGGGGGAAATGCCCTTGCCACCACGCCCAGTAATCCTCGCCCGCCAGCGTCTCGACATGCCCGCACAAGCGGTGCAGCGCACAGAGGTGGATCGGGAAACGTGCCTCGAACTCCGGCGACAAATCCACCACCTGCGCGGTGCTCAGGCCGAGTTTGGTCTTGTAGTTCGGATGCCAGGGATGCCCCAACGTGCCCCACTGCTCCAGCAACAAGCTCGGATTGCTCTGGGCAAAGCCCGCCTTTAGCCAGGCCAGCAAGTTAGCGCCGGACTGCTTGGCGGTTTGCTGCTGCAACTGCTGGTTCCAGCAGTGGTGATAGGCCAGACAGAGGCTGTCGTTGGCAAAACTGTCATCCAGTTCGGCGGCCAGCCGGGTAAAGGCTGCGGCCACTGGCGGCGGCGCAAGCTGGTCGCGCAACAACTGCAGCAACTCGGACGGGTATTGCAACTCATAGGGCGGTCGCTGGGTGCGGTACAAGGTGACACTGCCCCGCAGCTGCCAACTGTGCATGCCGCCCGCCTGCAAGTGCTCGAAACGCAACAAGGCACCGGCTTCACCCAGGCTCAACCAGCAATGCTGCTGCTCATCGTAGGCACAACTCTGGGCATCCAGCAGACCCTCGCGAAACAATGCCTGCAGCAGCCGCTGGAAACTGCGTTCACGGGCCGGCGCCAATGCCTGAGCCAGATGATCGAGGGTGACTTGGCGGGCCTTGAAGCTCGGCGTGCCGAGCGCCTCGCCCCAGCGAGAGAGCAGCTGTTGCAGCTGCGTCGGTACAGCGATAGTCATAGCGCGCTCCTTGAGTAGCAGTAAGCAAGGCGGCATACGCTAACGCTAATAAGACACAATTACAAATAGGAATTATTATTAATTGTTCACGATCGACCAATTATCCAGATTCCGGACTGCCGCAAAATTGCCCACCCAGCCCGCAAACCAGCCGTGGCACACTGTGCGCTCATTCCAGCAGAGCCCCGCCATGAGCGAAATCGACGACCACGAAGACACTGACGAAGCCTTCACCGCAGCCACCCTCACCCAGGCCATCGAGAACCAGCTCGAAGCCGACAGCCCAGCGGCCGCCAAGGCCACCTATAACAAGCTGACGCTGGTCGGCTACCCGCGTGAGGAGATCCTCGAACTGATGGCCCAAGTGCTGGCCTATGAAGTGCGCGCCATGCTCGACGGCGACCGCCCGTTTAATCTGGTCTGGTACGAGCAAGCCCTGCGCGCGCTGCCGGAACTGCCCAAAGAGCCGAGTTAACCGCAACGCCCGGCCCGACTGGCCGGCGTCTAACCACCAGCGCCCTGGGCATGCCGTTGATCCACGGCAATGGCCGCAGGCAGCAGATTATTCAACAATGGCCACAGAACCCAGCGCACTGCTGCGCAGCTTCGCTACACTGCTAAAACCCGCAGCCAACTCGGTGCGGATCACTGCCGCCGGGCCAGTTTCCCCGGCGCCTTTCTCTAAGAGTCTGGAGCGCCTATGTCGTATACCCCTGAGCTGATTGCCGAACTGGAAATCCTTACACTGTTCAACCTGGACAACACCCAGGAAGGCCTCAAGGTTCATCACGTCGCCGCGCCCAAAGCCATTGCCGCCGCGCAACGCCTGCATGACAAAGGCCTGATTACCCAAGTCGATGGTGGTTATCTGACCAGCCTTGGCCACGAAGCAGCCGCCCACGCCCAAGGCCTGCTGACCATCCTCAACGTCGCCGAAACCGCCTAATAGTCCAACCGCTGCCCAGCCGCTGCCTGCCCAAGGCGGCGGCAAATATCGCCCTAAGCCCGCGCCGACTGATAACCTTGAGCCAGCCCCTGGCCTGAGCTAAACATGACTCGCAACAGTGAAATCCGCCCCGATATCGACGACGGCATCGACCGCAAGGTGCTGACGCAGCTGCGTGGGCGCTTTATGCAGGTCAATAGCGGGCGCCTGGCCCGCGCCATGCAGGCGCTCTCGACGCGTCAGCAGTTGGTGCTCAAACTCTTGCCCTTGTTGTTTCACGTCAATCATCCGTTGCTGCCCGGCTACGTCTCCAGCGCCACCCCAGCCGGCCTCAGCGGCTATGAGCCAACGGACGAGCTGCTCAGCGAAGCCCAGCGCCTGACTCGCTCGTTCGTCTACAAGCCGTATCGCGGCAAACCGCAGCTGCCGTTGCAGGGGCTTTTCTTAATGGGCAGCCTCGGCACTCTGGCCCAGGCCGAGCAGAGCGACATGGATCTGTGGGTCTGTCACGCGCCCCAGCTGCCGGCGCAAGCCCTGCATGAGCTGCAGCGTAAATGCACGCTGCTGGAGAGCTGGGCGGCCACTCAGGGCGCCGAGGTTCATTGCTTTTTGGTCGATCCACAGCGTTTTAGCCGGGAGGATCGCGAAGCCCAGCTGACTTCAGACGACTGCGGCACCACCCAGCACTATTTATTGCTTGATGAGTTTTACCGCACCGCCATCTGGCTGGCCGGGCGCACACCCCTGTGGTGGCTGGTGCCGGTGTATGAAGAACAACGCTATGGCGAGTACACCAGCACCCTGCTGAACAAGCGGTTTATCCGCGCCGATGACGTGCTCGACCTCGGCCATTTGGCGCGGATTCCGCCGGCGGAATTTCTCGGCGCCGGCATGTGGCAGCTGTTTAAAGGCATCGAGTCGCCGTACAAGTCGGTGCTCAAGCTGCTGCTCACCGAGGTCTATGCCAGCCAGCATCCGCAGGTCGAATGCCTGAGCCTGCGCTTCAAGCAGGCGGTGTTTGCCAACCGCCTCGACCTCGACGAGCTGGATTCCTACACAGTGGTCTATCGCCGCCTGGAGGAATATTTAACCGGCCGCGGCGAGCTGGAACGCCTCGAACTGATCCGTCGCTGCCTGTATTTGAAGGTCAATAAAAAGCTCAGCAAACCGCCGCGCAACCGCCAGAAAAGCTGGCAGCGCCTGCTGCTGGAGCGCCTCACCGCCGACTGGGGCTGGAGCGAGCGCGAGCTGCTGATGCTGGATAATCGCCACCTGTGGAAAGTCCGCCAGGTCAGCCTGGAGCGCCGCGCCCTGGTCAATGAACTGACCTACAGCTACCGGTTTTTATCGGACTTTGCCCGCAGCCAGCAGGCCGGCAGTCTGCTCAACAGCCGCGACCTGAGCATCCTCGGTCGGCGCCTGTACGCCGCCTTCGAGCGCAAGGCCGGCAAGGTCGAGTTTATCAACCCAGGGATTGCCCCCGATCTTGCCGAGGAAACCCTGACCCTGGTGCACAGCCCGGCCGCCGAGGCCTCTGGTGAAGCCCAGTGGGCGCTGTACAGCGGCGGCTTGAGCGGCCAAGAAGCGGCGGATTTCGCCCCGTTAAAACGCACCCGCCAGTTGATTGAACTGCTCTCCTGGTGCCATCGCAACAGCGTCATCGACAGCAGCACGCGGCTGTCCTTGCAGCCCGGCAGCAGTGACCTGAATGATTTTGAGCTGTCCAACCTGCTCGAAAGCTTGCAACTGGTGCTGCCCCTGCCCTTCGCCAGCGTGCCCGAACAGGCCCTGCTGCAGGCCTGCGCCCCCGCCACTGTGCTGCTGCTGATCAACGTCGGGATCGACCCGTTAAAACAACACAGCCTGCTCAATGTGCACCTCACCAGCGGCCGTACCGATGCCCTGGGCTACTCCGGGGTACGGGAAAATCTGGTGCTGACCTTCGACCAAGTCACCCTCAACAGCTGGAACGAACTGCTGGTCACCCGCTACGACGGCCCGAACGCCTTGCTCGATTGCCTGCGCGATTTTCTCAATAGCCTGCCGGCCGGGCGCGCCAAGCCCAACTTGCAGATTCGCTGCTTCTGTAAAAACCGCGCCGTGACCATCGGCCAGCGGGTCGAAGAGCTGTTTCGCGACGCCCTCAACCACCTCGGTAAGCCACAACTGAGCCGTTATCTGCTGCAAATCCAGCAGCAATACCACGTCATCGACCTGCTGCCCGGCCACGTCAGTCATGCCGTGCTCACCGATCTGCCCGCCCTGATTGAGCACCTTGGCGAGCAGCAGCAGAGTTTCAGCACCCTGCATCTGGACAGTCATGCCCTGGAGGGTGACGATCTGGCGCTGATTCTGCCGCTCGGCCGCCCCGACTGTATTCAGGTGTTCTACCGCCTGCATGGCGCACAGGCCGAACTGAGTATTCTGGATGAGCACAATGCACTGTGGCGCCAACGGGTGCCCTTTCATGATGAGCAAAACCTGCTGACCCCGGTGCAGCGCTTTTTGCAATCGATGCTCTATCGACGCAACGCGCAGCTGAGCCTCGACACGACCCAACTGCCGATGGACCTGGAGCTGCTCTATTACCAAGTGCTACCCGCCGCGCCCCAGCGCGCCCAGCATCTGGAGCGCCGCCCGGCACCGCAAAGCCTGGGCAGTCAGCCGTTTTATCAGGTGCAGGTGATAGTCGAACCGGCCGAGCAGCGCAGCGAGCACATCACCCTGTACTGCAACCACCGCGAGTTTTCCGAGCTGGAGTATGGCCAGGACTTATTCGCCGCCGTGGCCCGGCATATCCTCAGCCAACGCCAAGGCGGCGAGCGCTATCCCTGCTACATCACCGACCTCGACCTGTCGCGGGTGCTCGGCGATGGCCACAACCAAACCATCCATTACCTGCGTTACAAAGCCAAGCTGGAAGAGGCGCTCAATAGCGCGTTGCAGCGGGCGTGAATGGCCGTGCGAAATTAAGCCGTAGCGCTACCGGGTTTACGCAAACGGCCTTGCGCCGCCGCGCAAATCTCGCGCCGGCGGGCATTGCTGGCGCTGCCCCATTCGAGGATTTCCGCCAGCAGGCGACCGCAACCTATGCAGCGGTCGGTGTCATCCAGGCAGCACTGACGCCGGCATGGCGACTGCACTGGGCCATCGGCCGGTGCCGCGTTGTCGGACGGGTGATCAGAGCTCTTCAAACTCAAGTTCCGCACCGCACTGTTCAAGGGTCAGGCGCGCCAACATCTCGCCCAGCAGTTCGTCGCTGGTGTCGCACATCCAGCGCTCGCTGGCGGCGTCGTAATCAAAGTGAAAACCGCCCGAACGTGCGGCCAGCCACAACTGCCGCAACGGCTCTTGGCGACTGAAGATCAACTGGCTGCCGTTGTCGAAACGTACCGTCAGCACGCCGGCGGAGTTTTCCAGGTCAAGGTCCAGCTCGCTGCTATCAAACACGTCCTCGATGGCCTCTTGCGTGGCATCGACCAGATCGTGAAAACGGGCTTCGGTCAAACTCATTAC
>C687J26845_10000570_pt1 | contig 24168 bp, 25 predicted proteins | sample RifCSPlowO2_12_FD_26845 | JGI IMG/M metagenome (IMG submission 26845)
TGAATGACATTCATTTACGTCTCGAATCTCCCCTCTCCTTGCGGGAGAGGGGGCGGGGGTGAGGGATTGAGCGTGTCATGCAGTTAAGAAAAGCTCAATAAGAAACAGTAATAAGAAACAGGAGTCAGAATAAACAGGGCGTGAGTCGGATCTTCCGATGTTAGAGTCAGGACTGCGGGCAGATGTTCTGGCGTTGCTCCTTGTCGTCGAGTCACTGACCCGCCCTGCGCCACACGCTCGCCAGCCAGGGCTGCCGTTCGCGCGGCAGGCCCGTGGGGCGGTAGTAGTGGGCGAGCTCGACGAATCCCGCGGCAGACAGATAGCGGCGCCAAGTCGCAAGATCGTGATACGCGCCATAGCGCCCCTGGGTCCACCCTTCCTCGTTGTGTCCGCGCGGGTTCGAGCTGAACAGCACGCCGCGCGGCTTCAGGGTAGCGCGCAATTCCAGCAACACCCGAGGCAATTCCTGGCCGGGCACGTGAAACAGCGCCGCGTTGGCGAACACGCCATCGAAACGGCCACTGGGCAGATCGAGCCTGAGGAAGTCCTGCCGCCATACTTCACAGCCGCTGTAGGCGCGCGCCATCCCGGCTAAACGCGCCGCGCCTTCCAAGCCGACCACGACGTGACCGAGCTCGGCGAACGCCTTGAGGTCGCGCCCCGGCCCGCACCCGAAATCGAGTATCGTGAAAGGCGGTTCACCCTCGAGGCGTTGCAGCAGCGCCTCGATGTTCTGGCTGACGTCGTGGTCGCGCGTGCCTTGCCAGAAGTCTGCGGCATGCCGGTCGTAATGCTCCAGCGTGCGCCCGGCGACGGCTTCCAAATCCTGTGGGTTCAGTTTCACGGCGAGTTCCTTGTAGGTTGCGATCGTTTCCCGATTTGGCAAGCTTGAACATGAAGTATTATGCTGTGCCGAGCCGAGGAAGTTGCATCCATCGATAACCATCGCCAGAATACTTGCTCGGCACAAGGAAGAACGATGATGAAGACGTGGACCTGCATGACGCGGCTTGCGTTGCTCGCCGCGATGCTCGCGCTGCTGCCGGCGCAAGCGCAGGACTACCCGGGCCGGCCGGTGCGGATCATCGTGCCGCTGGCTGCCGGCGGCGGCATGGACACCGTCACGCGCGGCCTGGCGCAGAGGCTCGGCGACACCTTCGGCCAGACTTTCGTCGTCGACAACCGTCCCGGCGCGGGAAGCCAGGTCGGCCTCGAAATCCTGGCCGCCGCGGCGCCGGACGGCCACACCCTGATGATGATCAGCGCGACCACGGTGATACACCCGCTCCTTTACAAGTCGCGATTCGACATCGTGCGTGATTTCACGCCGGTCTCGCAGGTCACCGCGCAAGGCTACGTGCTCGTCGTGCATCCGACGATTCCCGCGAAATCGGTCGCGGAGGTGGTGCAGTACCTGCGCGCGAATCCCGGCAAGCTGAACTATGCCTCCTCCGGCATCGGCAGCCCGATCCACATGACCACCGAGCTGTTCCAGATCGCGACCGGCACCCGCATGACCCACGTCCCATACAAGGGCATGGGGGCGGCCTACGCGGACCTTGTCGGCGGGCGCATCGAACTGTCGTTTGCAACCATCATTTCCTCGATGGCCCACGTCAAGGCCGGACGCCTGCGCGCGCTGGCGGTCACGCCCGCGAAACGCGCACCGGCGCTGTCTGATGTTCCCACGTTATCCGAGGCGGGCATGGACGTCGTCGTGGTCAACTGGTACGGCCTCATCGCGCCGGCGGGAACGCCGAAAGCCGTCATCGACCGGATCAGCGGCGAGACGGCGAAGGCAATGCAATCGCCCGACATGATGAAGCGCCTGGTCGCCGAAGGCTCGGAGGCCGTCGGTGGCTCGGCGCAGGCGTTTGCGGCCCACATCCGCGCCGAGCACGACCAGTGGTCCAAGGTGATCCAGCAAGCCGGAATCCGCGGCGGGTAGGGGTGCAAGAGAAAAACGCCCTCTCCCGCAGCGGCGGAGCGTGCGTAATCGGTGACGGGCGACGAGGTGGTTGCAGGCGTCCATGCCGGTCGTCGCGCAGCACCTCGGGCGTGGCAGCGCATCACGTGGTTCATTATGTTAGGCACTCTAAGGTAACATGTTGTAGAACACGCTGAGTTTCGGTCAGGATTTGAACCGGACGAGCAGCCCCTTGCATCGTCCCGAATTGAGGAAGCGATATGGAAAAGCCGGTTGACGGAGCCAACACCCCCAGCGAAGTCGGCCAGCGCGTCATCGACAAGCCCGAACTTCCCCCGCAGGGAATATCCACCGACAATGAGGTCTACACCGAGGTGGTCGCGGGCGAGATGCACCTCAAGCGCGGCGCCGTCGGCAAGTTCGAGGTCTTCAGCGACGAGGCGGCGCGGATCGGCGGAACCGACAAGTTCCCGTCTCCGATGTCCTACATGGCGATGGGGACCGGCTTCTGACTGCTCACCCAGGTTGCGCGGTACGCGCACATGATGAAGATTTCGGTGACGAAGGCGAGCGCGAAGGTCCGTTTCCGGAAATTCCTCGGGGGCTCCGTGCTCAAGGGCACGGTGTACTGCAAGTGGGACGGCGTAGACACCCACCTCTCCATCGAGAGCGACGCTGCTCCCGACAAATTGGCCCACCTCATCCGCAACGCCAAGAACGGTTGCTTCGCCGAGGGCCTGATCGTCCAGTCCGTCCCCTTGAACAGCACCGTCGAGGTGAACGGCAAGCCGTTCCATATCGAAGGCATCACCCGGGGCTGACGCCAGCATTCGGAGGGCATCGATATGTCGTTGGCTTCCGGCAACCACTCACAATCACGGAGGTACCTTGATCCCGCCAACAGATAAGACAGGCAGCCTGCGTTCGGAGCGGCGCCGAGACAGTCAACAGTGGCTGCTTGACTGGATGGTCAAGACCACGGGTCGGACCCACAACTTCGCCTACGATCACCGGGAGATCCCGGCAGAAGTAAAGACCTACCGGCAGATCCCGCGCGTGATGGAGAAGGCGGGTCGCCACCAGGAGGCCATCGCGCGCGCCGCCGAGGCCGCCGGGCACAATCAGTCCGCCTGCGAGCTTTACTACAAGGCGTGCGAGAACTATCGCATCGGCCAACATGCCATCTTCGTAGACGATCACCCCGACAAGATCTACCTCCACGGCAAGCTCATCGAGTCGTTCGAGGGCTGCATCCGCACCGCTGACTATCCCATCGAGCGGGTCGAGGTCGACTGGGAGGGCGTCCACATCCAAGGCAACTTGCACAAAGTGCCTGGCGGAAAGAATCTGCCTACGATCCTCTCGATTCCCGGCATGGACCAGACGAAAGAAGCGGTACCAGATCCCAGCAACAACCCGTTCATCAAGCGCGGCATGAACGTCTTTGCCGTCGATGGCCCCGGGCAGGGCATGAGCAACCTGAGAAAGATCCGGGTCACGGCCGATAACCACGAGCGCGCCACCAGTGCGTGCGTCGATTGGCTGCTCAAACAACCTGAAGTGGACCCCGAGCGTATCGGCGTGATGGGCATCTCGATGGGCTCCTACTGGAGCAACCGCCTGGCCGCAGCGGACGCCCGCGTCAAAGCGATCGCCAGCTCTGCAGCCAACTACGGCACGAAGAAGGCGATTTTCGAAGAAGCTTCGCCGCGCTTCAAACAGATATTCATGTACATGGCCGGCATTCACGATGAGGCCGAATTCGACAAGATGGCTGAGCAGATGCACCTCTTCGGCTGCGGCAAGAAGGTCAAGTGCTTCTCGCTGATGGTCCTGGGCGAGTACGATCCCCTCTGCCACCTGGAAGAAGGCCTCGCCTACTTCGATGAGGTGGCCGCTCCCAAGGAGATCTGGATTCTCGAGAACGAGAACCACGTACCGCGGCCCAGTCGCAACTTCGGCGGGATGTACGCCGATCCTCTCATTGCCGACTGGCTCAAAGACGCGCTGCTGGATAAAAAGCCCCGCGACCTCAATAAGGTCGTCTTCGTCCACGACCGCACCGGCGAGGGGCCCTACAGCCCCGAAATTCGTGGCATCGAGGACGTCTATCTAGGGCGTCGCCTCGGTATCTAGTGTTGTGAATCATTATTTCGATGCAGAATCCCTGGAGCCCCTCGTGTCGAAAAGGTGTAGGTCAGGTTGCCGCATTGACAGCTACCTGACGCCAAGTGGACGTCGGGGAACGCTGCGCGTACCCCGACCTACGTCCAAAATTGTGCGGTGAATTAGCGACTCAGGACACAAGCGAATGGGGTTTGATCCGCCCATGCGCGCACATGGCGGATACGCCCTGTTCGTGCGGGATTCAACAAATGGGACTGCGAGTCCAATGGCGCTACCTGAAGCCTATATGAAAGATAACACACTGGGGGCTTACAGCATCGCCGATCTGCGCGAAATCGCGCGGCGCCGGCTGCCGAAGGGAATATTCGAGTTCGTCGATCGCGGCGCCGAGGACGAGGTCTCGCTGCGCAACAATCGCGCAGCATTCGAGCGCATCAAGCTGAAACCGCGCGTGCTGGTCGATGTCTCGCAGCGCAGTCAGGAAATCACGCTGTTCGGCCATCAGCAGAAGATGCCGATCGCGATCGCGCCTACCGGGGCAGCGGGAATCATGTGGCACGAGGGTGAAATTGCGCTCGCGCGCGCGGCTGCGGCGGCCGGCATCCCATTCACCTTGGCGACCACCTCCATGACCGCGATGGAGAAAATCGTCAAGCAGGCGGGCGGCAGGCTTTGGTTTCAGCTCTACATGTACGCCGACCGATCGCTGTCGCACGCGATCGCCGAGCGCGCGAAATCCGCTGGATTCGAAGGTCTGGTTGTTACCGTCGACAGCCCGGTTTTCTCAAATCGCGAATACAATCTTCGCAACAACTTCACGATTCCGCTGTCCTACACGCTGCGCAACACGACCGACGTGCTGACGCACCCACGCTGGCTGCTGGGGGTGCTGATGCGCTACCTGCTCACCACCGGCATGCCGCGCTACGAGAACTATCCGGCCGAAGTGAAGAGCAGGATCACGGCGCAGCCCATGGGGCGGGCGCTGAAGCTGAACGACGCGCTCACCTGGGACGATGTGCGCGTGCTGCGCAAATTGTGGCCGCGCACGCTGATGGTGAAAGGCATACTTCGCCCGCAGGACGCGGTGCTTGCCGCCGACTGCGGCGCCGATGCGGTCATCATTTCCAACCACGGCGGGCGCGTCGTCGACGGCGCGATGGCGCCGGTCGAGGTGCTGCCGAAAGTTGTCGCGGCGGTTGGGAAGCGCATCACCGTGATGGTCGACAGCGGTTTTCGGCGCGGCAGCGACGTGATCAAGGCGCTTGCGCTGGGCGCCAACGCGGTGCTGATCGGCCGCTCGACGCTGTATGGCACGGCAGCCGCCGGTGAAGCCGGCGCGGCGCGCGCGATCGCGTTATTCCGCGAGGAAATTGACCGCGTGCTGGCGTTGCTCGGCTGCCGCGGCATTTCCGCGCTCAACCCCGATTACCTGGCGCTGCCGCCTGCTATGAGTGATGCAGCGAGTGTTTCGATAATGAGGTGATTCAATCGCTCAATCACGCATGCGGAAGGGGCAGTGGAATCCCGCGGCGGCGGAGGGTGCGTAATCGGTGACGGGTGACGAAAGAAAGTGACGAAAAGGAGTGACGGAAAAAACGTGACGGGAAAAGGTGACGGGTGATCGATAACACTGACGGCGGCGACGGCTGTAAGCGCTGTCCGGTGAGAGACAGAGGAGATTTTGATGAAGATTATGCTCGGCACGATGTCTGGAATTGCGGCCGCCGGTCTGCTTGCGGCGAGTATGTCCGCGGTCGCACAGAAGCCCGCGGCAGCGGCTATCTACCCATCAAAGCCGATACGCATGATCGTGCCGTTCGCGCCGGGCGGCGGCACCGATATCATCGCGCGGCTCGTCGCCCAGGACCTCGGTCAAGCCTGGGGACAGACCGTGGTGGTCGACAACCGGGCAGGCGGCGGCGGCACGGTCGGGACCAACCTTGCGGCGAAGTCCACCCCCGACGGATACACCATGGTGCTGTGCAGTCTCGGGTTGTCGTACGCGCCGGCGCTGTATTCCAAACTGCCTTACGACACCGAAAAAGACCTTTTGCCCATTTCCCTGGTGGCGACGCAGCCCTTTGTTTATGTCGTCATTCCGGCGCTGGGCGTGAACTCCATGAAAGACCTGATCGCACTTGCCAAGAGCAAGCCGGGCGAGATTCGATATGGCTCGGGCGGCAGCGGCGGCTCCTCGCATCTGGGCACCGAACTGCTGCGCGTGATGACCGGCATTGATCTGGTGCATGTGCCGTACAAGGGCACGGGCCCGGCGTTGACTGCGATGCTGGGCGGCGAGATACATATGCAGTTGATCGGCATATCGTCGGTCGTGCCGCACATGAAATCCGGCCGCATGCGCGCGCTGGCGGTGAGTGGCGCCAAGCGCTCTTCCGCTGCGCCTGAAGTTCCGACCGTCGCGGAAAGCGGCGTCCCGGGTTATGAGTTCGACGTATGGTATGGCATGCTGTTTCCGGCCGGAACGCCGCGCGCAATCGTCGGCAAGGTCAACGCCGAAATCAACCGCGTGCTCAAGTCGGCGGCGCTTACGCAGCGCTTTGCAGCGGTGGGCCTGGAAGCGGCGGGCAACACGCCTGAAGAGTTCGCCACGATGATACGCGCCGAAATCGTGAAGTGGCGCAAGGTGGTCAAGAGCGCGAACATCAAGGTCGAATGAAAATGGTGACGAGAAGGGGTGGCGAGAAGGGGTGACGAAAAGAGGTGACGGGAAGAAGTGACGAAAAGGGGTGACGAAAAGGGGTGCGGAGAAGAAGTACGTCACCATTATCTCGTCACCAATTTTCATCACTATCACCTCGTCACTAATGCATATGGCCGCTAAGCGACGCTCCCTCATCACCGGTCCAGGCGTCTGGATCGGGCCGGAAATCCAGCATGACGAGTCCTGGATTTATCGCCTGGACGCGGCGGCTGTGGAGGAAATCGACGCCGCGCTCGCTCATGCCAAGCGCTTCGGGGCGAGCATTCCATTCGCGGCGGACGCCTTTCCCCTGCCACGCTTCGCCGCCGAGCTCGGCAACGTTCTGGAAGAGATCGAGAACGGACGGGGCTTCATGCTGCTGCGAGGCATCCCGCGGGAACGCTACACCGACGAGGAATGCGAGCTCCTCTACTGGGGCCTTGGCGTGCGTTTGGGCAATCCGGTGTCGCAGAACGCGCGGGGGCATCGCCTCGGCCACGTGCGTGACGAAGGCCGGGTCATCGCCGACCCCACCGTGCGCGCCTACCAGACCCGCCAGCGCATGGATTTCCACACCGATCTGCTGCCCGTGGATGTACTGGGGCTGTTTTGCCTCCGCACCGCCAAGGCCGGCGGCGCGAGCAAGGTGGTGAGCGCGCTCACCGTTCACAACGTGCTGCGCGAGGAGCGCCCCGATTTGTTGGAGGCGCTGTATGGGACGTTCTATCTCGACTGGCGCGGAGAGGAACCGGAAGGCGAGCAGCCGTGGTTCACTATTCCCATGTTCAGTGCCCGCGACGGGAAGGTGACCGCGCGGATCTGCAGCCTGGCCTACTACGAGTCCGCCGCGCGCTTCGGCGAGCAGTACCGGCCCACCGCCATCCAGCGCGAGGCGCTCGAGACGGTCCAGGACATCGCCAACCGGTCCGAGCTGATGCTATCCATGGCGTTTCAGGAGGGCGACATTCAGTTGATCAACAACCACACCACGCTGCATGCGCGCGAGGCCTACGAAGACTGCGATGAACCCGAGCGGCAGCGGCATCTGCTGCGAATGTGGATCGCCGTTCCGGACGAGCGGCGCCGGCCCCTCGCAGATGCCCTCGCCGGCCGCTATCGCTGGGTCCGCGAGGGCGGCATTCCGGCGAAGGCGGCGGAGGCAACTCCCTAAGTTTTTTTCGGATGGCGACTCGTTTACGCGGGCCGCTTAACCACACCACGGCCCGCCAACACGAGAAGGGAGAGCGCTGTGTTCATTATGCGGTCAGCAAGATGCCTGGCGTTCGTTCTATCGGCAGCGCTGCCGCAAGCGGCCTGGGCGTAGAAGCCGGCGGATAGTTACCCGAACAAGCCCGTCCAGGTAGTCGTTCCGTTCACGCCCGGCGCTTCCACCGACTTGGTCGCCCGCCTGCTGGGACAGAAACTGTCCGATGCGTGGAGCCAGCAGTTCATCGTCGACAACCGCCCCGGCGCCGGCGGCGCGCTCGGCGCGGAAACCGTCGCCCATGCCGCGCCCGACGGCTACACGCTGATGGTCACCAATCCGGGCCCCAGCCTGAACAACATTCTGCTGCGGAAAAAACCGACCTACGGTTTCGGCGACTTCGCGACCATCGTCTACATCGGTTCCGCGCCGCTCATCGCCGTGGCCTATCCGAAGTTCCCGCCGAACGACATGAGGGAGCTGATCGCGTACGCGAAAGCGCATCCCGGCAAGGTGAGCTGGGGCTCCTCTGGCACCGGCAGCAATCCCCATGCGGCGCTCGAGCTGTTGAAGACCGTGACCGGCGTCAACATAGCGCACGTGCCGTACAAGGGCACGGGACCGGCATTGACGGACGCCGTCGGCGGACAGATCGACGGGCTCTACACCACCACGATCTCCGCTGGCGCCTTCATCCGCGACGGACGGGCCAAGGTCCTCGGCGTCGCCGGACCCAAGCGGCAGGCGGTCATTCCCAACGTGCCGACCCTGGCGGAGCAAGGCATCAAGGGCGCGGACAACATCGTGTGGATCGGCCTCGTCACCGCGGCCAAGGTCCCCCGCGCCATCATCGACAAGCTCAACCGCGAAGTGAACCGCGTGCTGCGGATGCCGGACGTCAAGCAGCGGTTCGACCAGCTCGGCCTCGACATCGAAGGCGGCACGCCTGAGCACTTCGGAAAATTCATCAAGTCCCAGGCGGACGCGATGAGCGCGCTCGTCCGCACCGGCGCGCTGCAACTCGACTGACGTTGTCGTGACTACAATATGCTATAATGTGACTACGTTAAAAACGATGCCAAGGAGACGGATATGGCCCAATCTCTCGTCAGCATTCGCGAATTGAAGAGCCGACTGAGCCACTACTTGCGCCTGACCCGCAAGGGCGAGTCGGTGGTCATCACCGACCGGGGCTTGCCGATCGGGCGCATCGTGCCCATTGGGCAGGATCTGGACCAGCGCCTCGCGACGATGCGCGAGAGCGGGCAAGCGCAGTGGAGTGGTCGAAAGCTTCGTTCGCGAGCGCCGGTGGCGAAGGTGCGTGGCCGCGGCAGCGTCGCGGCCCTGCTGGTGGAAGACCGCGAGTGATCGTCTATCTCGACGCGAGCGCGCTGGTGAAGCGCTACGTCGCCGAAGCTGGATCTGTGGAGGTCGCGTCGCTCATCCGCGAGGCGCAGGCGCTGGGCACGGCGGTGGTGAGTCGCGCCGAGGTCGCCGCGGCGCTTGCGAAAGCGGTGCGTGTCGGGCTCGTTACGCGCGAAGCAGCATTGGCGGCGCTCAAGGCCTTCAACGCCGACTGGGAGCACTTGGTCCGGCTTCAATTTAGCGAACCGCTCGCCGCTCGTGCCGGCACGCTCGCGTGGGAGCATGGTTTGCGCGGCTACGACGCAGTGCACCTCGCTACGGCGCTCTTCTGGCGCGAGATACTCGGCGAAGCGATCACCGTAGCGACCTACGACCGGGAACTATGGCGCAGCGCCCGCGCAAGCGGCCTTGTGCCCTGGCCGGCAGCAATACAATGAACATCTTCGACCCGCACTCCGCTGTGGTCGCGGACTACCGTACCTTCGTACGACGGGTATTGAAACACGGCGGCGTGTCGGTATATCCGCAGTTCCGGTAGACGTTGATGCAATTCGCGGGCTCCTGCACTAACTCGCAAAGGTAGGCCCCGGCTTTTCGGGGGGCATTTAACTTTGTTGGGGGTAGCCTTACATGATGATTCGCAACCTTCTCGACGCCTTCGGCAAAGAGCTGTGCCTTTTCCTGGCCGAAGCTCTTCCCCGTATTGAGACCGATTGGTGGAATCGCTGCGTGGTCGCTCGGCTCACGTTTCAGCAACAAAATTTTGTCCGATCCAGCGGTACGACAATGCTCGCAGGACTTGATGTAGCGGCGCTAATACGCGTTTTGGACCAGAACTGGCACGAAATCGCGCCTCTGCGCAATCTTGCGTCGGCGTCGCGCACCTGGCTCAAAGAAGCACAGACCATTAGGAACCGGTGGGCACATGCGCCAGCTGGAGGGCTGGAGCCGGAGGAAACCTATCGCGACCTCGATACATTGGACCGATTTCTCTCCGCTATTGGCGCGAAAGCAGGGCTGCTGGAGGAAATTCGCCTAGAGAAGAAATCCCTGCTTGGGAAGCTGTCGGGCGGTGGTGGTCACAAAGCTGCAACTGCTTCACCGACGCCGACCGCCGACGGAGGCGCATTTGCTCGCGGCTCCGTTGTGAGGCTCAGGGCACGGCCGACCGTTACGGGTGCGGTGATTGACCACATGCCGGGCGCCCCCGAAGATCGTTACGTCATCTTTCACGATGGGACCACCGCGACGTATTACGCGTCCCAGATTGAGTCCGTAGAAGTGCCAGGATCCACGAGCCGTATGGTCTCCCTCGGGGAACTCAACGCGTCGCTTACGGCTTGTCAGTTACTTCATCCCAGCGTCGCGAACCTCTACTCTCTATACGCAGCCCGCATCAATTTCGTTCCCTACCAGTTTCGGCCTGTTCTGAAGTTGATTCAGTCGGATCGGCCTCGTCTGCTCATTGCGGACGAGGTCGGTGTTGGAAAGACCATTGAAGCGGGATTAATCCTGAAAGAGCTACAAGCCCGCCGAGAGCTGCGCTCCGTGCTCGTCATCTGCCCGAAGCCGCTGATCGCCGAGCGGAAGTGGATGGAGGAGCTGAAACGATTTGACGAGCAGTTCGTACACTTAGACGGTGATGCTCTTCGATATTGCATCGAAGAAACACACTTGGATGGCACATGGCCGCAGCAGTACTCCAGGGCAATCGTTCCGTATTCCCTCTTTGACGAAGTGCTGCTTGGCGGCCGGCAACGAGGCAACCGCAGGCAGCGGGGGTTACTGGACCTCGACCCACCCCCCGCCTTCGATCTCGTGATCGTGGACGAGGCGCACCATATTCGCAACACGGAAACCTGGGCGTACCGGACAGTCCGGTACTTCTGCGACAACGCTGAGGCCGCAGTCTTGATGTCGGCAACGCCGATTCAGCTCAGCGATAACGATCTGTTCAATCTGTTGCATCTTCTGCGTCCGGACGTTGTCCCATCCCGGCGAGACTTTGATCGTATGTCAGAACCCAATCCTCATGTGAACCGGGCAATCGAGCTAGCGCGGAGCGCCCGCACAGGCTGGGAGGAAGAGGCGCGCGATTGCTTGCAAACCGCGCTCGCAACGCCTTGGGGGGTGAGTGTATTGGCGCCGTCTCCGAAGGTACAGGCAACTTTCGACACGCTGGGTCAGCTTGGCGTCGATGCGGACAAACGCCTTCGGTTCGTCCGCGACCTCGAGGAGATCTACACGTTCTCGACTTACATCAACCGCACCCGGCGCAGGGATATTGGCAGTTTCACGACCCGAAAGCCCGAGACCGTTTCAGTTGAATTTACCCCCGAGCAGAGATCTCTGCACGACGACCTGCTCGGACTCATCGCCCGCATCATGGAGCGCCGGCACGGCAACGTAAATCTTCAGTTTCTCTTGACGACTATCCGGAGGCAGGCGGCGAGCTGCATTTTTGGCCTCGCGCCGCTGCTTGAGGCGATCCTTTCCCGGCACCTCTCGGCGCTTGAGCTAAGTGAGGCAGGAGACGACGGCACGCCAGCGGAGATCGGTGACGAACTGAACGAGTTTCGGTCCGATATCCAGGAGCTAATCCAGTGTTCGCGAAGGCTGTCTAGCTCGGATCCCAAGCTCGAAGCATTGCAGCGAGTCATCAGGGACAAGCAAAATCTCCCGAACAACAAGCTGCTGCTTTTCAGTACGTTCCGGCACACCTTGAGCTATCTCGTTGAGCACCTGGACGGAGGCGGGGTCAGGATCGGTTTGATCCATGGTGACGTCGCAGAAGACGAGCGCCGCCTCCTGCGCAATCGTTTCAGTCTGGCGCGCGAGAATCCGGAGGCTCTCGATCTATTGCTCTCCTCGGAAGTCGGCTGCGAAGGTCTGGACTATCAGTTTTGCGACGGTCTAGTGAATTACGACCTTCCATGGAATCCCATGCGGGTCGAGCAACGCATTGGACGAATCGACCGCTATGGGCAAAAGAGCGAAACCGTCGCGATTTACAACTTTGTCACGCCGGGCACCGTGGATGCGGATATCTACCAACGGTGCTTGTTGCGAATCGGTGTATTCCGCCAAGCGCTCGGTGGAAGCGAGGAGATACTGGGCCGGCTGACTCATGAACTCCGCGACATTGCGGAGAACCTTACGTTGACTGCGGACGAGCGCGCTGCCCGCCTCCAGCAACTCGCCGACAACGAGGTCAGGGCGGTTCAGGAGCAGAGGGGCTCTTTACGTTGGAGGATGTGGAGAGAATCGTTGGCATCGGTGATGGCGCTAAACGTGACGACCCAACCAATATCGGTAAGTTTGGCATCGGCTTCAAAGCCGTATTTTCCTATACTAATACTCCAGAAATCCACTCTGGAGAATTTCATTTCCGAATCCATGATCTCGTGGTGCCAGATGAAACCGGTGTAGACAAATGCCACATGGGCGCACGAGAAACTCGTTTCATATTTCCCTTTGACCGTCCGAAGAAACTACCCGCGCAGGCCTCGGAAGAAATTGAACGTGGCCTGCGTGCCCTAGGCGACAATACACTGCTGTTCCTGAGCCATAACAACCAACTGCGCGATGCTCTGGCGCAGCTGGTCACAGAATCTCTTGAGGACGTCCGAGATCGGGGGCTTCTGACCGTAGCTTCTCTAGAAGTATTGCCAATCGATGATGATAACTTGCCCGAGTTCTATGAGCCAATTAGAGAGAAGATTATCGAAGCGTTTCGTTCTCGAAACCTCGTGCCAACCCGATCTGGGGAGCATCGGAAAGGCGCGAGCGCCTAGATCAAGCCAGATCACGCCTGCGAGGCGTCCAAGCGGGTAAGAAGCCGGCGGCTAGGTCCCGCCCTTCAATCGAGCGCATGAAGCAGCTAATCCAGGATCTATTTGCGCGGGATACAAGCCTTGGCCTTGCGTATCGGGAAGGCAAGCAGCAATCGGAAGCGGACTGGCAGAGCCTTTGGGATGATCTTGTCGATATGGGCGCTATGCATGAGGATGATGACGCGCATCGACCTTAATCGACTAAGCTCTGCCGAACGACTTCTTTGGAGTTACGGCATTGTCGAGCCCGCACAGATCGATCTTGACGCGCTCGCGTTCGATCAAGGTGCGCTTGTGCGCTATCGAAAGCTTGATGGATGCGAGGCGCGGCTTCTGGCTCACGGCGCCGGGGCGATTATCAGCGTCAATGCGCAAAGCCGCGAAGGACGGCAACGCTTTTCGCTGGCTCATGAACTTGCGCATTGGATTTGCGATCGCGAGCGCGGATCTTTCTTGTGCGCCAAGGAAGATATCGGTCCACAGAATGCAGAAGCCAAATCTGTCGAAGCCAATGCAAACGCTTACGCCAGCCAGCTCATCCTTCCTGATTACTTAGTCTTGCCCCGAATCGAGCGCAAGCCGGTTTCACTGGATACAGCCGAAACTATTCGCAAGGAGTTCAATGCAAGCTTGACAGCCGCTGCGATTAAGTTGGTGAAAAAAGCGGCGACGCCATGCTGCGCCATCTGCCACAGTCAATCGAAGCGCGAATGGTTTGTGACAAATGCCTCGTTTCCATCAGGGCTATACGTGGCAAAAGAGATGCATGCCGACAGCGACGGCTTTGTTTTACTCTACGGCGCCAATGGCGGTATGACCCGAGCCAAGAAAGAGCCGGCCAGTCGCTGGCTTAACGGCTCTGGCGTCTTTACGACGTCGGTTCTCGCTCAGTCAGTAAAGCTGCCGGATCAGACCGTCTTCAGCGTGATCGCTATTGTGGGTTAACGCTGGGCGCGCCGCCCTGCGCTCAGGCGATGTCGGGAACCGGGTGGCAGGTGAGCGGCAGGCAAGCGTGCACCATCGTGCCGGATCACGCACCGGTAGAGCGGGCTCACGCGCGGGTTGTGCGGGCGATATGCGCCCCTTGGTGTGCCACCGCCCCGACATCCTCCGTCTCGTTTGCCGCCCGCCATAGCGGTAGCAACGCGCAGCAGGGCGTTCCGATCGCGTGGTCATTGCTCGCGATGAAAGTGGCAAACCGGATGTCAACGCGCAACAGCCCCAAAGTCCATAGGGTCGGCTCTTTACTAAATTTTCGGGTACGGGCGCTCGGCCACCATCACCTCGACCAGGGCGGGCCGGTCCTTCGTTGCGGCGAGACCTTGCCGCAGCGCGCCTTCGACATCCCTGGGATCGCTGATGCGGATGCCTTCGGCGCCGCAGGCCTTGGCGATCTCGGCAAAATTGGGGCTGTTAAACGTGGTGCCGTAGGTGTGGCCGTAGATGTTGGTCTGCTGCATGAAGGTCTGGCCGAAAGCGCCGTCGTTCAGGATGATCATGAGGACGTTCGCCCCGTACTCCGCAGCGGTGGGCAGGTCGCCGATGGTCATCAGGAAGGCGCCGTCCCCGGCAAGCGCCACGACATCGCGGCCGGGGAACTCCATCTTGGCCACGATGGCCGTCGGGAGGCCATAGCTCATGGCGTTCCAGACGCCGGACTGCATGAAGGACTCGGGCGTGGCGATGCGGCGGAAGGTGCGGGCCCACATCTGGCAGTTGCCCACGTCGCTTGCGACCACGGCGTTGTCGTCGAGCACGGCGTTCATGGCGTCCATCAGGATGCCCGGGTGGATGGGCTGGTCGTTCTTGTGGGGTTCGTTCTGTGCCGCGAGGCTGCGGCGCACCGCGGCCTTGCGCTCGGCCATCTGCTGAATAAGCGCCTCGTCGCGCGGCCGCTGGTAACTTCCCAAGCGCTCCAGCAGGGCGGCGAGGAAGAGCTTCGGGTCGGCCACGCGCTGGTCTTCCCCCTGATAACGGGAATCCGCGGCGTCGTCGAAGCCGATGAGGATGAGATTCCTCTCTGGCGCACGCTCGCTGAGTTCGGTCATCTCGGCCGTGCCCATCCGCAGCCCCACGCCGAGGACAAGGTCGGCTCGATTCAGCGCCTCGGCGCAGATAGGGTAGCTACGGTTGTGGGAGAAGTGGCCGGCGAAGAAGGGGTGCTCCTCCGGGATAACCCCGATGGCGTCTTGTGCGTAGACCACGGGGGCCTGCAGCTTCAGGGAGAGCGCCGCAAGTTCCTGCATCGCTCCTTTCCGAATGATGCCCTTCCCCGCCGCCAGCACAGGAGACTTGGCGTCCATGAGCCGCTTCGCGAAGCGGTCCACGTCCTTCGGGTCGGGCTTGGGGACGACGGTGGGGAAGGGCTGGTAGGCCGGAAGCACAGCGCGTTCCTCCTGCAGGATGTACTCGCTGTAGTCCGACAGGCGGGGCAGCTCGACGTGCACCGGCCCCGGCCGCCCGCTGCGGGCGATGTGGAAGGCTTTGGCCATTACCTCAGGGATGTCCGCGATGCGCTCGATTCGCGCGCTCCACTTGGTGATGTGCTTGAACATTTCATGGACGAAGGCGGGATTGTCCACTCCGTGGAAGGCCTCGCGGTCGGCTTTCAGCGGCACGGCGCCGCCGATGTGGATCATCGGGGAGGCTGCGCCGTAGGCTTGGGCCACTCCGGCCATGGAGTTGAGGCCGCCGGGCCCGGCGGTGACGACGCATACCCCGGGCTTGCCGGTAAGGCGGCCGTAGGCGTCGGCCATGAGCGAGGTGTTGGGTTCCTGCTTGCAGGTGACCAACCGGATCGAGCTCACCCGGCTCAACCCGTCGTAGATCGGGTGGATGTGGGAGCCGGGGACGCTGTAGACCCGCTCGACGCCCTCCTCCCGGAGGGCCTCGGCTACCGCCTCGCCCGCGTGCATCGCTGAACGTTGAGAACTCATAAAGTACCCCTTAGTGATTAGGAGTTTGTCGGGGCCAAGTCCGGCAAACTCCTACACTGTGCCATAATCCTGCGTCCATAACTGCATCAAAACCTCGCATGGTGCGATACAAGCTATCGCATCGCACATAAACCAGGGAGAAGAAGATGTCCACTCGCAGGGAGTTCACGAAGGATGCAGCCGACATAGTGTTTACCGGTTGCAGTGTAGCGGACGCCGCGCAGGCGCAGCCGCAGGCCGGCGGGCGTCGCCGCCAGGTGGTGGTGGGCGGCCGTCGCGTGAAGACCATCGACGTGCACGCGCACTGTGTGGTGCCGGCAGCCATGGCGGTGATGGGGAAGACGCCGGGCGCGAATGAAATGCGCGGCCCGGGGATCTCCGAGGTGGGGCTGCGGCGCATCCGCGAGATGGATGAACAGGGCATCGATGTCGAGGCGATCAGCATCAACCCGTTCTGGTACCAGGCCGAGCGTGACGTCGCGGCCGAGGTCGTCAAGATCAATAACGAAACGCTGACGAAGTGGTGCGCGGCGCACCCGGACCGCTTCGTCGGTTTTGCGTCGGTGGCGCTGCAGTTTCCGGACCTCGCCGTGCAGCAGCTCGAACATGCCATCACGAAGCTCGGCATGTGCGGCGTCGCCGTCGGCGCGAGTGTCGCCGGATATGAGTTCTCGGATGCGAAGTTTCACCCGTTCTGGGCGAAGGCGGAGGAGCTCGGTACACTCATCTTCATCCATCCGCAGAGTACGCCGGATCTCGCCAAGCGCTTCAAGGGCAACGGTTGGCTGGCGAACACCATCGGCAACCCGCTCGATACCACCATCGCGCTCTCGCATCTGATTTTCGAGGGAACGCTGGACCGCTTCCCCGGGCTCAAGATCTGCTCGGCCCACGGCGGCGGCTTCCTGCCATCCTACGCGCCGCGGTCGGACAACTGCCTGCGCGTCGCCCCCGACATGGACACCGGCGTCAAGCTGAAGAAGAAACCGACCGAATACCTGCGGCAGATGTATTACGACACGCTCGTGTTTACATCAGAGGCGCTGCGGCACCTGGCGGCGGAAGTCGGCGCGAGCCAGCTCGTCATCGGCACCGACCATCCGATTCCATGGCAGGACAAATCGGTGGATCACATCCTCAACGCGCCGGGCTTCACCGACGACGAGCGCCGGGCGATGCTCGGCGAGACCGCGGCAAAGTTGCTGGGCATCAGGCCGCTTTGACCAGAACGTTCTGCTCGCTGTCGAGAATTTTCCGCACCGTCGGGCGCTTCAGCATGCGGTCCTTCCATGCCGTGTAGGCGCTGAGCTCGTTCATGGGAAATCCGCCGCGCACGCCCCAGCCGTAGAAAACGAGCGCGTAAGCGTCGGCGACGGTGTACCGATCGCCCATGATCCAGTCTTTTCCCCGGAGGAGGGAGTCGATCTCCTGGCAGTTGGCCCAGAACGATTTGCGTCCTGTTTCCTTTACCGTGGCTTGCGCCGCTTCGCCTTCCGCAAAACGCTCGGGCCGCGTATAGCGCTGGTACGAGGGATGCACGATGTTGGAGAACCAGGCCATGGTCGCGATGCAGCGCGCCTCTTCGACCGGATCGGCCGGCATCAGTTGTTTTTCCGGAAACCGCCTTGCGAGGTACGTGAGTATCGCCGTGTTCTCGGTGATGACCTTGCCGTCGACGCTGAGCGCCGGCACTTTACCCCGCGGGTTGATCTTGAGATACGCCTCGGTTTTCTGCTCCTGCTTGGCGAGCAGGGTCGGCTTTTCCTCGTACGGGGCGCCGGTTTCTTCGAGACCGATATGAGACGCCATGGAACAGGCGCCAGGACTGAAATAGAGCGTCAGCATGCGAATAACTCCTCACGTGTCGAATTGGGCGGGTCATTGTAAACCCCTGCTGCCTCTTCCTGTCACCCGTTGCTCATCATTCGTAGAATGCCCGGAAACCGGAGGCACCCATGCGCCCATTTGAAGGCATCAAAATCCTGGATTGCACGCACGTCCTCGCCGGACCGTTCGCGGCCTATCAACTCGCCGTGCTCGGCGCCGATGTGATCCATCCAGGCAGCCTCCGGCATCACCGCTTCGACGGGCACCGAGGCAAGCGGACCGATCAAGGCCGGCGCTCCGGTCATCGATTACGCGACCGGCACGATGGGCGCTTTCGCGATTTCCGCAGCGCTCTACCAGCGGCTGCGCACGGGCAAGGGACAGTACGTGGACATGGCGATGTTCGACGTCGCGCTGATCCTGCAAAGCTCGCACGTCACCGATTCGTTGCATGCGGGGTATCGTCCGCAGCGGCGCGGGCTCTGGCACCGCTATCCGCCGTCGCGCGCGTACGAGACGAAGGACGGCCTGGTGCAGCTTGCCGCCAGCAACGCGCGCCAACATCGGCGCTTTTTCGAGGCGGTCGGCGAGCCCGAAGAAGCCGCGCGCGCGAGTTACGACGAGCTCAACGCGCACACCGACGCCAAGGCGGAGACGATTGCCGGGAAGATGAAGGAGAGGACAGCGGCGGAGTGGGAGGACTACCTGCAATTCCGGCACGTTCCGGCCGCGCGCGTGCGCGAATTGCACGAGGCGCTTGCCGACCCGCAGCTCAAGAGCCGCGGCGTGCTGCACCGGCATGCCAACGCGCCGGGGGTCGGTAAGGCGTTGACGGTGCCGCTCGCAGCGTTCAAGTTCGCCCACGGCGGCCCGTCCATCGAGCGCCCGCCGCCGCGCGTCGGCGAGCACACCGATGAAGTGCTTGGGGCCGCCGGCTACAATACCCCTGAGATTGCCGCGCTGCGCCGATGCGGCGCCATCACCTGAAAAGGAGGCACGCCATGAGCATCACCGTCTGTCCCGTCACGCCGAACTTTGTAGCCGAGGTCGGCGATGTCTATCTCTCCCGGCTCGAGGACCCCGATCTCGTGGCGATCAAACGATAGAAAATCAATCCGCCCGCGATTTTGCCGCGCCGAGTCCGTGCGCCGGGAGCCAGTGCGAAAGTGCTCGCCGAATGCGCACAATCAGTCTTATGTTCATGCTGGCCCCTCCCCCATTGAGAAAACCGCGATCCAAGCGGACATCAGCGGCAACGGAGAGTTTTCACACAGCCTCGACCCGGAGCGGACGGTTAATCCTCTCCTAAGCGGACGTTCAACGGATAGGAAAGCCAATCCCGGGGCCGTTCCTCTGGTTACTTGAAGCGTCCGATCTTTGCCTCCTTAGCGAGCTTTAGCCACTTATCCACGTCGCTCCTGATGCGATCCTCGAACTGCTTCGGCGGTCCCCCGGCGGGCCGCATGCCTTCGTTCGCGAACCAAGTACTCATTTTCGGGCTGTGCAGCACCTTCGCGAACTCGCGATTCAGGCGCGTAACGATTTCCGCCGGTATCCCCTTCGGCCCCCAGACACCATACCAGTGTATGACTTCGAATCCGGGAACCGTTTCGCTTATGGTCGGCACGTCCGGCAGTGCCTCCACTCGCCAGGGGGGCGTTACGCCGAGCGCGCGCAGGCGACCGGCGCGTATATGCGGGATGCTCGGCACGAGGCTGCTGAAGCTTGATTGCACTTCGCCGCTCAAGAGCGCGTTCATCACCGGGCCGCTGCCCTTGTATGGCACGTGGGTGATATCGACTCCAGTCGCCAGTCGGAACCGCTCCTGGGAGAGATGTCCGAGCCCGCCGACCCCGGCCGAGCCGAAGTGCAGCTTTCCCGGGTTCGCCTTGGCGTAAGCAATCAGATCCTTGATCGTCTTGATCGGAGTCGCGGGATTCATCGACGCAACCAACCCGGTCTCGCCGATGAGCACGATCGGCGTGATGTCCTTCACCGAATCGTACGGCAGGTTGTGCACCACCGGGTTGGCGCCGTAGCTCCCCGAGACCATGATCAGTGTATAGCCGTCGGGGGCCGCGCGTACCGCTATTGCGGCACCTAGGGTGCCGCCCGCGCCCGGCCGGTTATCCACGACGATCGTTGCACCCAGCGCCTCAGACACTTGCGGCCCGATCAGCCGGGCCAGGATGTCGGTCCCGCCGCCCGGCGCAAACGGCGTCAAAAGACGTATCGGCTTAGTCGGGTACTCCTCGGCGGCCAGCACGCACGGAGCTGAACCAAGCACAGAAAGAAGTATGGCAACAATAAACGGTTTTGTGGCTTTCATCTGGTGCCCCTCAATGGTTCGGTATCAACTACCCCTGCAACCAATGGCACTGCCAGGGTGAACCCAGACGTAGTCAACACACCGATGGTCCTGAAGAAAAGCCTGCGCTCGATTTTCCTTCGTACTCCTTGGCGGCGACCACTTTTACTGGGTTAAATCACCGCGTCATTTCGATATCTTCATTTCGCGAATCAACTTGGCCCACGTCTTAAGCTCGGAGTGGACGAACGCGGTGAAGTCGGCGGGTGAATTGCCGACGACGATAGATCCCTCGGCTGCGAGCGTTTTCACAATTTTGGGGTCTTTCAGGGCTCTGGCCGCCGCCTGATATACGCGGGTCAAAATGGGGTTCGGCACTGCCGCCGGAGCGAACAACGCGTACCAGCCCGCCTTGTCGTACCCGGGCACGCCGGCCTCGTGGATACTTGGCAAATCCGGCATGATCGCCACCCGTTGCTTCGTGGTAACCGCCAGAGCGCGCATCCTGCCCGATCTCACGAAGGGAACTGCCGACGAGATGCCGGCCATCAGCATCGGTATTTCGCCACTCATCAGGCCGATCTGGGCGGGGCCGGCTCCCTTGTACGGCACATACGTCAGTTGAATTTTGGCCATGTACGCGAAGAGCGCAGTGGTAAGGTGGATGTTGCTGCCGACCCCCCCGGTGCCGGCAAGAATTTCTCCGGGGCGTTTGCGGGCGAGCGCCAATAATTCCNCCAAACTCTTCNCGGGCAGCGACGGATGAACGACAAGGATATTCGGCGTCTGCGCGAAGTTCGTGATGGGCTTGANGTCCTTGACTGGATCGTAGGGAAGATTNGTGTAGAAACTCGGGTTGAAGACGTAGCTCGCCGACGTAAATAGGAACGTGTANCCGTCCGGTNCCGCTTGCGCCACGAGGGCCGTGCCGAGCGTGCCACCCGCGCCAGGGCGATTTTCAACAACTATGCTGGCGCCCAACTCTTGCCCAAGCTTTTCCGCCAGGGCGCGAGCTATGAAATCCGAGCCCCCTCCCGCCCCAAATGGAACCACAAGGCGGACCGGACGGGTAGGATAGCCGTCGGCGGCGATCGCAGGCAGCGCGGACAATCCAAACAGGGTCGCGAACAGCGAGAAACAGATGAGCTGAAGCATGATTTCCTCCTCATTATTGGTGTAATCCTATGGACGCGCACAGCAATCCTTTTCCGGGCCGACCCGAGGCCCAGCGCGCTCACGCTTCCCATAATGCGAACGCAAAATCACTGGATAGTTCCCGTTCCAGCCACGGGAAGTGACGAAAACGAGGATCGCCCTAAACGATCCGGATGCCGATCTTGTCGATCTGTCTGTTGGACCGAACGAGGTTGAAATGTGGGCCTCATTCGGGTTGCCGGATACAGTTCCCTTGATGGCACCTGTGCAGTGTCCAGAACTGTAGCGCCGTTCCTGCTGATTGCCGTCCGATGGGCCATACATCTTAACCAACATCGCGTAATCAACATTCGCGCCGAAAGTATCCTCAATCGGTTTCAGGTAGAGCTTGAGGCCGTCCGTGGTCACTTGCGGGCGCACCTTATCCTTAATCCGTCCAGCTAGGTCAGCTATGAACTTGTCGGCGTAGAACGAATTACGCTGCCCTACAAGCCACGACGGGACGATCTTTGTGTCGGCACAGATCGCGGTCCAGGTATAAACGTCCCCATAGCCTAGAACGCCCTCACGCCATGGTGCGACGTTCTTCTGTTTCATGTAGCAGAAGGACCAAATCTCATCAAGCTGGAGGCGCTTGCAGGGCAGGTTACGCAGGACGTCATGCTCGAACAGTTCTTCGATTCCCCTCTACGAGTTCAAGCACTTCGCAACGGTCCGAGCGGAGCTCTACTTGAAGGTTTTGCTCAAGAGCGAGGCGAGGCCGGCTACGCAGAGATCACTGCCCGCAGGCACATCCGCGCTGCAGAGCACTTCATTTATTGGGCGAACAAAGAAGGCATATCCGTGCTGCTGCAGGTAACTGAGATACGCACCGGCGCCTGGCGCTAAAACGCTCGCGCTCAGCCACGCACTACTTGGGGAAACGAACATGGTTGCTCACCGCACTCGATAAAACGCTCGATTGCGCGCTCCTCCACCGTGCGCTGAAACCGACCCGCTTCGCGCAGTTCCTTTGCGTGGCGCTGCGCGCATTGCCACAGCGGACTCGCCCGCGAGCGTCAGCATTTCCCGGGCACTTCCCGTCACGCCCGTGCCCGCGTGACCGCTGGACGCTTTTCCAGAAGTGCCGCGCGTGAGCAAGGCCGTGGCGGTACCGCTCGCGGCGTTCGAGTCCGCCCACGGCGGCCCGTCCATCGAGCGTCCTCCAGCGCGCCTCGGCAAGCATACCGACGAGGTCTTGACGCAGATCGGCTACGATGCCGGAGAGATCGTGGCGCTACGGAAGGCAGGTGCCATTCGGTGAAGTCGGGAGCGCGTGAGGGCGTGAGAGCGCGAGAGCGACAGAATCCGTGAGGGCGTCAGAGCGTGAGGGCGACAGAATCCGTGAGAGCGGGAGATCGGGAGGGCGTCAGAGCGTGAGGGCGACAGAATCCGTGAGGGCGTAAGGGCGAAAGACAATCCTCCCTCTCCCGATCTCCCGATCTCACGGTCTTTCGATCTCCCGAACTCCCGATCTCCCGCCCTCACGGCGCGTAAGCGCTAATCAAACCACCTGCGCTTGAGGCTAACCGAGGGGCTGTTGGGGCCGGCGCCCGATGGCTCGACGTACAGCACCTGGCCGGGATGCCGCACCGGCACACCGTTGAAGCGCTCGCGCAGCCAGTCGCACATAAACGCGTGGATGTCGGCTTCCCATACTGCGGATCGGGCTCCCCCCGTGACCGAGCTGTTGTGGTGCTGATCGGGCATGAGCCACAGCTCGGCCGGCGCCTTCATCTGATCGAAGAGGCGGTAAACCTCCTCGACCGGTGCCCGGGGATCGTATTCACCCGCCACCAGCAGCGCAGGGCAGGTGATCTTGTCCATGAGCCCTTCCATCGTCATCTTGGCGACGATGCGGTCCAGCTCTTCCTCGGTGGCAGACTGCGTCAGGTAGCCGAAGAGCTGCTTGTAGCGCGGTGACTCCTCGGTCATGAGGTAGTACTTGTCGACAAACGACGCCCACGGCGCCGCCACGGCACGGATGCGGTGCTCGGTGGCCGCGATGCGCATGCCCCAGTGCGAGCCGAAGCTCAGCGCGTACACCCCGATCTTTTCGGGGTCGATCTCAGGCCGCTTGAGCAGGTAGTCGATCGCGGCGCTCGCAGCGTCCTCGTAGTTGTCCGCGGTCAGCCGGATGCCGCGCAGGTTGCTCTCGCCCTGGCCCGGACCATCGAACGAGAAGGCGTGCATGCCCCGCTGCAGCGCCTGGTTGTAGTAGGGATGGGGCCACGCTTCCTTGGTCTGATCGCAGCCGGGCACGTAGAAAATGAGTGGCTTGCGGCCTTCACCGGGGGCCAAGTGGAGGTTGCCCGACACTACCGTGCCGTTCCACGCGATGTCCACGTGCTCGATCCGGTACGGCGCATACTCGCGCACCTTGTCGTAGCAGCGCATGAGACTGCCGTGCAGGTAGCGCTTCTCGTCGTTGGTCTCGAAGACCACGTGCTGGGCGTCCAGGTACTGCAGCGCCGCCTGGTAGTAAATCTCCATCGCCGTTTCGCGGTGGCCGGCCTCGGCCTCCGCCTGCGCCAACCGCTCCAGCCTGCGCGCCGACAGCCCCATGTGCTTGCTGATCATGTCGTGGCTGCGCACGCTGCGCGGCAGGCGGCCACGGCCATCCGGTTGGAAGTGGAAGACCTTCCCGGTCTCCTTGATGAGCCAGTCGAATACCCATTTCTGATTGTCCCGCCGCAGGTGCGGCTTGCCGACTTTCGGTTGCTCAGGGCTTGCCATCAGCTTC
>C687J26845_10000571_pt1 | contig 24131 bp, 19 predicted proteins | sample RifCSPlowO2_12_FD_26845 | JGI IMG/M metagenome (IMG submission 26845)
CACCACATACTCCGTGAGCCGCGGAGCGGGGCCGTCGTTTGCCGCGGCGACCGCGGCGGCGGCGCTCGCGTACCGCACCTGGTGCCGCACGCTGTAGAGCGCCGCGCCGATGCACAACAACACGAACAGCACGTAGCCCCCGCTCCAGCCGAAGGATTGCTGCAGCGTAGTGATCCACGGTTCGACGGCGAAGGGGTAGGCGATCAGCGCGAGCAGGGAGCCGAAGTTGGAAAGCGCGAACAAGCGGTAGACCGTTCCGGCGGGAAAAGTGCGCGCGAACCAGGCCTGCACCAGCGGGCCGGTGGTGGAGAGCAGGAAATAGGGCAGCCCGATGGTCGCCGCGAGCAGGCCGAGGATGCGCCAGGTCGGCTCTTCGTCGCCGACAGGCTTCCAGGAAGCATCAGGCATGATCGGCAACCACACGAGACTCACGGCGAGCAGCGCGATATGCAGCGTGATCTGGGTGCGGGCTTTGAGCTTGCGTGTGGTCCAGTCGGTATAGGCGTAACCGAACAGCAGCAGAAACTGGAAGAACACGAGGCAGGTGGTCCACACCGCGGCGGAGCCGCCGAACCACGGCAGGATCTGCTTGGCCTCGATCGGCTGGACCAGGAACAGCAGAAACGCGCTCGTGAAGATGGTCAGCGCGTAAAGGATCATGGAGCGGTGGCGGCGCAGTTCTTGGACAAGGCGCGCATTATACAGGCCTGACGAGGTCTGTGAATTATCCCCACCGCTCCCGGTCACAACCTCCATGAGGTTGGCGTGGTAAAGTTTCGACCCCGTCAGGAGTTTGTCGCACTTGGCCCCGCCAAACTCCTAGAGAGGAAGGCATGGAGACGCAGCCATGAGTCGTAGCGCGATTCAGATTACAACAGGAGAGATGATGAATCACAGTGAACAACGCAAGAAGCTCCGTGCGGTGCTCGGCGGGTCGAAGTGCCTGTCGCCGGCGAGCGTGTTCGACCCGCTGTCGGCGCGTGTTGCGGAGGCCGTCGGCTACGAAATCGGCATGCTGGCGGGATCGGTGGCGTCGAACACCACGCTGGCGGCGCCCGATCTCATCGTGCTGACGCTCACCGAGTTCGCCGACCAGATCCGGCGCATCATGCGCGTGAGCAGGCTGAGCCTGATCGTCGATGCGGACCATGGCTACGGCAATGCGCTCAACGTGATGCGGACGATCCAGGAACTCGAACACGCGGGGGTGTCGGCATTGAGCATTGAAGATACGTCGCTGCCGGCGCGCTTCGGGCAGCCAGAGGGTACGGACGAACTCATTTCCACTGCGGAGATGGTCGGCAAGCTCCGCGCTGCGGTACAGGCCCGCCGGGATCCGTCGCTGGTCATCGCCGGCCGAACCGCGGCTCTGAAGGTGGAGGGCGCCGACGCCGCGGCGGCGCGGGCCAAGGCCTACGCCGCCACCGGTGTCGATGCGATCTTCATCGTCGGGGTGGAGACGCTCGACCAGGTCCAGGCGATATACGATGCCGTGAAGTTGCCCATCATCGTCGGCTCGGCGCCGGCCTCGCTCAAGCGCGAAGGCTTGGCCGCACGGGGCGCACGCATCCTGTTACAGGGTCACCAGCCGGTTGCTGCCGCAGTCAAGGCGCTGCACGAAACCTACACGCACCTTTACAACGGTGGCGCCCCCGCCGATCTCAAGTCGAGGATTGCCTCGCCACAGGAAATGGAGCGTCTCGTCGACGCCGACGCCTACAAGAAATGGCAGCGCGAGTATCTGCGCTGTTAGCAGCCTGGACGCCTATTGATCATTTCGAAACCGGATGGCAAATCCGGACTCGCTCGACACTCCCCTCGCCCCTCGGGGAGAGGGGTTGGGGGTGAGGGATCGAGCGACGTAACGAAGTTATGTAAAGCTCGATAAGCCCGACAGGCTGCTAATCCGCTTTGATGCCGGCAACCTTGACGAGGTTGATCCACTGGGCGATTTCCCTCTTGATGACCGCGGCAAATTCTTCGGGAGAATCGCCGACCGGCTCCTGGCCATCGCGGAGCAGCAGGGCCTTCACTTCCTGGATGCGAAGGATTTTGACGGTTTCGGCGTTGAGCTTGGCGATGACGGGTCGCGGCGTCTTGGCCGGCGCGAGCATCCCGATCCACGATGCGTGGTGATAGCCTGGCACGCCCGCCTCCGCGATTGTCGGAAACTCGGGCGCTGCCACGGAACGCCCGGCGCTCGTGACGGCGAGCGCCCGCAGCTTGCCGGCTCTAATGTGCGGCAGCGCCGTGGAAATGGTCGCGAAATAGAGCTGGACCTGGCCGCCGAGCAGCGCCACCACACCGGGTGCGCCGCCTTTGTACGGGACGATCACCATATCGGTCCCGGTCAGGTGCTTGAACAGTTCGGCCGCAAGATGGGTGCTGGTGGCGACCCCGCTCGACGCGCAATTGAGCTGCCCCGACTTCGCCTTGGCCAGCGCGATCAGTTCCTTGACCGACTTCACGGGCATCGAGGGATGAACGACCAGGATATGGGGCAGGGTGGCGAACCGCGCGATCGGCGCGAAATCGCGGACCGGATCGAACGGCAGGTTCTTGTGCAGGCTCGGATTGATGGTGAACGAAGCCGCGACCGCCAGCAGTGTATAACCGTCCGGCGCCGCTTTGGCCACCATGTCGGTGCCGTTGAGGCTGCCCGCGCCGGGGCGATTGTCCACGACGATCGATTGGTTGAACACATCGCTGAGCCTCTGTGTCATCGCGCGCGCAACGAGGTCGGTTGATCCGCCCGCGCTTTGCGGTACGATCACGCGTATGGGTTTGGTGGGGTAGGCCTGCCCCTTCGACGCGCTCAGGGCAGGCTCTGAGGTTGTCGAAGTGGTCTGCGCCGCGGCAGTGCTCGCATGCAGAAATGGCGCGGCCGTTAGTAGGGCCACGGCAACGCTGCGGACCACATGGCACACGGTTCCCGGATGCCTGACGGCAAGCCTCATGTTTCTCCTCCTCGTTTTTTCTAAAGACAGCGTTTTCGAGGACATCCGGCGCAGATTGTCAGCGATGCCGCTTACTCCGCGTCATAGCCAGGCAGCACGCGTGCGTCGATCACGCACACGCCGCCCGCGCGCACCGTCTCGACGCCCTTGCCGATGGCAGCGCGGAGATCGGTCATGCGCGCGACCGGGCCGATCGCCACCGCGCCCTGGGCACGCGCTATGGCGGCGAGATCGATATCGGGGTCGCCGATGCGCTGGCCGATCCACCGGTTTTCCGCCGGTCGCCCGCGCGCGACAGCGACGCGTTCCTGGTGCAACTCGTCGTTGAAATACGAACGGTTGTTGCAGACGATCATCAGGCACGGAATCCGGTAGTGCGCGGCGGTCCAAATCGCGGTGTTTCCCATCAGGAAATCGCCGTCGCCCAAGAGCCCGATGGCAAGCCGGCCGCTGCCCTTGAGCGCAAGCGCCGCGCCGATCGTGATTCCGGGGCCGGCGCCCACGCCGCCGCCGCCGTCGAAGCCGATGAAGTCGAGCGGATGCCGGAAGTGCGTGTAGGCGCCGTGCCAGCCGAGCGGCAGCCGCGTGCAGCAGATGTCGATGCCCCGCGTGGCGGCATTGAGGACATCGGCCACGCCGTGCAGCGTTACTGCATCCGCGGGCGCCGCCGGCAACGTCGCCGCCGCTGGAGGGGGCGCGTCCGCGACGCGGGCCTGTGCTGTTTCCGCCAGCAGCGGCACCGCGGCATCGGATTCGCACATCATATAGACGTCCACCGGCGGCAGGGCCTGGTAGTCCATGCTCCAACCGCGATGAACGTGTGCGTCGCACGAGACGTGAATGATTTTCGCCGTCACCGGTTTCGTGCCGTAGGCCTGCTTGAGCGCACCCGCGAGGTCGAGCCAGTCGAGCGACAGGATCACGTCAGCCCCGGCGAGCAAATTCTTCGCCTCGGGCGCGAGCCTGTTTCCGGGCGGCGCGGCGTGCAGGCGATGGTCGGTCGGAAATGCCGCGGCGAGCTTGATGTGGGTGAGCACGCGCATATTGAGTTTCTCGGCAAGCGCCACGCGCGCCTTCCAGGCCTCGACGCTGCGAGAGCAGCGCCCGGCGAGCATGACCGGGTTTTTCGCGCTGGAGAGCAATTGCGCAGCCGCCGCGACCAGTTCGGGCGCCGGCCGTACCGCCTGCGGCACGGCATGGCGCATCACGTCCGGCAGCGGCGGCATCGGCCCGAGCTTTTGCTCCTGTATGGTTGCGTCGAGGTTGACGTAGACCGGCCCGCGCGGCGCGGTCTGCGCGATCTGCGCCGCGCGCACGGTCGCTTCCAGCGCCGCCGCCACCGATCCCGGCTGGTTGTCCCACTTGGTGTAGTTGCGGACGAGCGCACCCTGATCGGAGCAGGTGTGGATCCAGTCGATCCAGGGGCGCCGTTTCGCAGCGTCCCACGGGCCGGTCGCGCCCAGGATCAGCACGGGCGCGCGGTCGCACCATGCATCAAAAATCGGCATGGCGGCGTGCATCAGACCGACATTGGAGTGCAGCGCCGCCGCCATCATGCGGTCCGAGGCCTTCCAATAGCCCTGCGCAATGTGTACCGCGTGCTCGTCGTGCAGGCAGAGCAGCATCTGCGGCGCGCTGTTGCCGAGATAATTGACGATGCTGTCGTGCAGGCCACGGTAGCTTGCGCCGGGGTTGAGCGCGATGTAGGGAATATCGAGTTCGCGCAGCATCGCAGCGATCGCGTCGCTGCCCCAGAATTGCTCACTAAGCCGCCCGGGGACGGGCGCGTCGTGAACGATAGTGCCGGCGAGGTCTTCCTTGATGGTCATCATGGCCCCTGTAGATGTGATCCGCAGCACGCCTGCGGGCTTGGTTCGAAACGAGCCGGTTCAATCGACGCGGGCGCCGGACTGCTTGATGACCTTCGCCCACTTGACGATCTCCGCCTTGATGTGGGACGCGAATTGCTCGCGCGTGCTGCCCACCGGCACGGTGCCCTCGGCGATCAGGCGCTGCTTCATTTCGGGGCTCTGCATGAATTTCACGATGTGCCCGTTCAGCAGATTCAGGATTTCGACGGGCGTGCCGGCAGGCGCGAGCGCGCCGTACCACTGGCTCGACTCGTATCCACGCAAGCCCGATTCAGCAATTGTCGGTAGCTGGGGCATCGCCGGCAGTCGCGCGGCGCTCGTCACGGCGAGCGCTCGCAGGCGGCCGGACTTGAGGTGCGGACCGGCGTTGATGGCGGGCAGAAACATCACGCTCGCTTCGCCGCTCAGCAAGCCGATCATCGCGGGGCCGGAGCCGCGATAGGGGATGTGCACCATGTCGACCTTCGCCATGGTCTTGAACAGTTCCGCGGCGAGATGCGGCGTGCTCCCGCTCCCCGATCCCGCGTACTGCACCTGCCCGGGCCTCGCCCTGGCGACCGCAATCAATTCCGGGACGGACCTGGCGGGCAGCGAAGGGTGCACCACGAGAATGTTGGGCGCCAGGGATACGAGGCTGATCGGCTCGAAGTCCCTTATCGGGTCGTAAGTGGCCTTGCTGAAAAGACTGGGGGTGGTGACGAAGTTGGCGCCGTTGAAAAGCAACGTGTAGCCGTCCTTCGGCGATTTCGCGACGATCTCGCTGCCGATCATTCCATTGGCGCCGCCGCGGTTCTCGATGACGATCGGCTTGCCGAGGACATCTGTGAGTTTCTGACCGACGATGCGGCCCATGTTGTCTATGCCGCCGCCGGCCGGAAACGGTACGATCATGCGCACCGGGCCGGTGGGGTAGCCTTGCGCGAGCGTCTGGCCACACGCGGCTGCGAGCAGCGCGAAGCCGCCCAGCGCGACGAAAAACGGCTGGTACAGAGATTTCATGTTTTTACCGGCGTTAATCGGCGTTCACTCTTGTCCTGATTAGTTTGTAGTTTACAGTAGACAGTTTGCAGTTACTGCCAACTGCCGGCTTATTCCGTCAGGATGAAGGCGGAAGGATGAAAGACCATCGCGAGCAGGACATCGTCTGTCACACATCACCAACCGTAGGTCGGGTTACCGTGAGGCTACCCGACACCCGGTGGCGTCAGGTAGCGCCCAGCGCAACCTGACCTACTTCTACTCGTGTTTCGCGGGCCTTTCTCAATCGGCGTTCGACCCTCACCCCGATGACCGAAAATAAGAGCAACATTAAAAAGCCCATGGACACGATTAACAGGATTTACATGACTCTTGAACGCAAGCTCGAATCCTGTGACTCTTGTAAATCCAGTCTATTTTTTCATGTTTTCATCGGCGTGCATCGACGTTCATCTGCGGTTACCCTATCTGTAATTTGCGCGGCGCCAGGCCGCGATCAGCGCGCGAGCGGCGAATTCCACCGCCATCTCCCGCTTGTAGGCCGCGGAGCCGCGGACATCCGGCATCGGTTCAGCGGCCGGGCGCACGCCTTGCACGGCCTCATGCACCGTCTCGGCATCCAGGTGCTGCCCGACCAATTGCCGCAGGTCCAGGATGATGGGCTTCCAACTGACGGAACCTACCACTACGCGTGCACTGATGCAGGCGCCACTGGCGTCGACGCCGACCGCCGCCGCGGTATTCACAGTGGGAATTTCCAGCACGCCGCGGGCCATGTATTTGAAGAAGCTTGAACCGGTGCGCGCCGGCAGCGGATCGACCTCGATATGGGTGACGATTTCGTCCTTGGCGAATCTCACCCGAAATGCTTCTTCGAGCGAGACGATCCGTCGCCCCTCGGGTCCGGCCACGGCGACCCGCGCGTGCAGCGCGAGCAGAGCCACCGGCAGGTCGAAGCCGCCGATCAGCGGACCGATGCTGCCGCCGACCGTGATCATGCGCCGTATGCGCGTGTGGCCGACGGCTTCCAGCGCGTCGTCGATCGCCTGCCAGCCTTTGCGCACCCGCGCATCCTCATAGAGCCGCTGCTGGTGCGCGGCGGCCCCCATGTGCAACGTGCCATGTGCGTCGATGGACACCTCGTTGAGTTCCGGAATCCTCGCGATGGCAATGAGCCGCTTCGCGTAAGGATCGCCGCTGCGCTCGCGTCGCAATGCATGCGAGGTTCCACCGCACACGATCGCGGCATCACCCGCTGCGAGCAGCGCCACCGCTTCTTCCACGCTGTTGGCGAAGATGAATTCCGGGCTGAAGGGGCGCGCGCCGGAGGGCTTGCCGGCGGTGAGCCGTGTCCAGAGACTGCCCTTGGGCGGCGCGGAAGGAACGGGTTTCTCCTGCGCGTAGGCTTCCGGGTGCAGCGCGCGGTGGATCTTTTCCGCAGTGATCGGCAGTTCGTGGATGCGCACTCCGACTGCGTCCGCGATCGCGTTGGCGATCGCCGCGGGGATGGCATCGAGCCCGATCTCGCCCAGGCCTTTCGCGCCGAACGGGCCGCTCGGCTCGTACGAATCGGCGAAGGCGACATGGAGCTTCGGCATTATCGCGGCGGAGGGAATAGGGTAGTCCTTGAGGTTCGGGTCGGTCGGCGCGCCGTTGTACCAGTCGAAGTATTCGATCATCGCAAGGCCGATGCCCTGGGTCACCGCGCCCTGCACCTGACCTTCAGCAGCCGCGGGATGGATGACTGTGCCGCAATCGACCACCGCCGCCACCTCGAGCAATTTGACCTGGCCGGTACCAGGATCGACCTCGACCTCCACCGCCTGCGCGGCAAAGTTGTACGCGCCCGACTCGTTGCCGTAACGGCTGTGGTCGGGGAATTCCGACGGGTTATCGAACGTGCCGACGCCGACGATCGGTTGTCCGTCGGGCTTGTAGATGTTGGCGCGCACCACCGCCGCGACGGATTTGAAATCGGTTTCCGAGCCGTTGCGTGGGCCGATTTCACCATTGATGATCGTCAGTTCCATTGCGGGCAAATTGAATTGTTCCGCCGCCGCTTCGAGCAACTGTTTCGCGGCCGCAGCTGCCGCGCGCTTCACGGCATTGCCCGCCACGTAGGTGAGTCGGCTCGCCAACGCGCCTAGAGCGTGGGGCTGCACGTCGGTGTCGGGACGCGTGATGTCCACGTGCTCGTAGGGCAGGCCCAGCTCTTCCGCCGCGATCTGGCGCAACACCGTCAAGTTGCCCTGGCCGATCTCGCCTTCGCCGGTGATGACGGTGGCGCGGCCATCTTCGTTGATGCGGACGATCGCCGAGCTGCCATCCCAGTCGCCGAAGCTGCGCCGGCCGTTGACGTGCACGCTGCAGCCCATGCCAAGACCTCGGTTCGCCTTGCGGCCCGTGCGCTTTTCCTTCCACCGGATGAGTTCCGCCGCCTTGTCGATGCACTGCCTGAGTTCGCAGCTCGTGATCTTGTGGTTGTGCGGCGAGACATCACCCGCGTCCACCACATTCATGCGCAAGAGGTCCACGACATCGATGCCGAGTTTTTCTGCGGCGAGATCCCATGCCTGCTCCACCGCCCAGTCCGCTGAAGGGTTGCCGAAGCCGCGCATTGCGCCGGTCGGCACGAGGTTGGTATAGACCAGCGTCGAATCGGCGCGCACGGCGGGATACTTATAGAGGGCATCGTGGCGCACGGTCGCCGCGCCGAGGATCGCCTGCGACTTGCCGGTATAGGCGCCGTTGTCGGCCCACATCTTGATTTCCTTCGCCTTGATGCGGCCGTCGCGCGAGAAACCGAGGCGCACCCAGTAGCGCATCGGCATGCGCGGGTGGCTCGCGAGAAACTCCTCCTCCCGGGTGTGGATGAGCTTCACCGGCCGTCCCGTCTCGCGGGCGAGAAGGGCGCAGATGACCGAGGCGTTGTCGTCGCCGGATTTGCCGCCGAAACCGCCGCCGACCTCGGTCTGGATCACGCGCACCGCGCTTTCCGGCACGCCCAGCGCAATCGCGTAACGGCCGCGGGCGAGAAACGGCGTCTGCGTGTTGCACCACATTGTCACGCGCCCGCTGGTCCAGTGAGCGACGCAACCGATGGTTTCGAGCGCCGTGTGCCACTGGCGGGCGCTTTGCCAGGTGCCCTCGACGATCACGTCGGCTGCCTTGAACCCCGCATTCACATCGCCGCGCTCGAATGCGAAGTGATGCGCGACGTTGCCGGGCGTATCGTCGTGCACGAGCGGCGCGCCCGGAGCGAGCGCTTCATCGATCGACAATACAGCGGGAAGAACCTCGTACTGGACGACGATGCGATCGATGGCTGCGCGCGCCGCAGCCGGATCCGCCGCTGCGACTGCCGCGACCTCGTCTCCGACGTAGCGTACTTTCTCGATCGCCAGCGGATAGAGATCCGGGCGGAAAGCGCCCCACTTGCGTTTCGCGGTATCGGCGCCGGTCACGACCGCCTTGACTCCCGGCATGGCGGCAGCGGCGCTCGTGTCGACGGCGACGATGCGGGCGTGCGGGTGAGGGCTGCGCAGCACGGCGGCGTGGAGCATTCCGGGGAAGTTGAGATCGGCGACATATTGCGCCGCGCCGGTAACCTTCGGGACCGCATCGGTGCGCGGCACATCCTTGCCGACGACGAGCAGGCTGCCGGCGCCCAACCTGGGGTCGCGCTGGTTCACGATCTCCCCGCCTTGCGCGCGAGCGCCATTGCTTCCCGGTAAGCCTCCGCGATCCGGGCGTACCCCGTGCAGCGGCAGTAAACGCTATCGACACTGGTGCGGATTTCCTCGTCGGTGGGCTCGGGATTTTTCTCGAGCAAAGCGCACGCGGCCATGATGTGGCCCGGTATGCAGATGCCGCATTGCAGGGCGGACTTGTTCACAAAAGCCTGCTGCACCGGATGCAAGGACGATGCGCCCGCCAACCCTTCGATCGTCCGGATGTCGGCGCCGTCGCACAGCGCCGCGAGTTGAAGGCATGAAGCAATCGGGGCGCCGTCCAGGATCACGGTGCAGGTGCCGCACGCGCCGACGCCGCAACCGTGCTTGGTTCCTGTCAACTTCAGGTCTTCGCGCAGCACGTCGACCAGCAGGCGGTCGCCGCTTTGCAACCTCACCTCGACCGGATCACCGTTGAGCTTGAATCTGATGAGCATGTCTTATTACTGGAGTGAACGAGTGAACGGGTGAACGGGTGAACGGGTGAACGCGAGGACACCCTCTCCCCGCATCCGGGGAGAGAGGGATGGGTGAGGGGTTTCACTCGTTCACCCGTTCACATTTTCTCGAATAGAGCGGCTGATTATATGACATGTCATCGTTCTTCTGTGTCGGCACTAGGAGTTTGTCCAACCTAAATCCGACAAACTCCTAGCCGTCGCGGTCGAGAACCGCGCGGATTGCTGCGGCCGGCACTTTGATTTCGACCCCGGCGCGTTCTTCCTGCAGTAACATCGGCGTGCGCGAGTCGCGTTCCCCCCAGCCGCGGTTGAGCGCTTCCGTCATTTCCGCGTGCGTGAGGCTGGCGATGCGCATCGGCACGCCGATCTCGCGCGCGAGTTCGGTCGCCAGCGTGACATCCTTGTGCGCGAGCTTGAGCGCGAAGTCGGGCGGATCGAATACGCCCTGCAGGAACTGGCGTCCCAATCGATCGAACGTGCGCTGCCGCCCCAAAGAACATTGGCGCACGGCGGCCCATAACGCGAGCGGCTCGACTCCCGCTTTGACGCCCAGCGTGAACACTTCGGCGAGCGCCGTCTGGATGGCGTAGCCCGCGCAGTTGTGAACCAGTTTGGCGACGGAGCCTGCGCCGATCGGGCCGATGTAGAGGATTTGATCGCCGATCGCATCAAGCACATGTCGATATTTGTCGAACACCGCGCGATCCCCGCCGACGAGCAGCGCAAGCTGGCGCGTCTTCGCACCGCTGGGCCCGCCGCTCACCGGCGCATCGAGCATGGGGATGCCCTTGGCCGCGAACCTGGCGTGGATGCGCCGTACCACGGTCGGCGAATTGGTGGAGAGATCGAACCATGGCGCACCCGGCTGCATGCTTGCGAGCAGCTCGTCACCCACCGCTTCTGCCTCGCGCGGACCGGGCAGGGAGGTGAATACGATATCGGACACTTCTCCCACCGCGCGTGCGCCTTCGGCCCAGGCCGCCCCGGCTTTGAGATGGGGCTCCGCGGCTTCCCGCCGCAGGTCGTGCACAACCAGCTCGTGGCCGCCCTTCTGTGCGTTGAGCGCCATGGAACCCCCCATGGTTCCTAAACCAATGAATCCGACGCGCATGATTGATGCCTCCTTTTTGTGACACAGCTATGCTATCGACGACTTCTAGCGGACGCAGCGAGGCGTGTCAACGTTCGTGATGGCAAGGCGACGAGCGGGATCGTCGCGAGCGGGGGATTTCTTGGCTGTCCCGCGAGGTTATTTAGTTCTCGGCAACGTTGGGAGGGCCGACCCCTCGCGTTCGGGGATCGGCGTATGCTAGATTGGCGATAGTTTAGGTTCTGGGCGTAGAGCCGCATGGCGTCGATCAGAAAAATCCCCGTAAGCGCCGGCATCTTCTGGGTGGAGGTGCCGAACGCCGGCGTCCGTATCCTGTGCGGCTGCCCGGCCGACTCGGTCAAGCACCTGCTGCGCAAGGGTCTCATCGTTTCCATCGAGATCGACGGCGTCGCCTGCGAGACCGGGCCGAACGCTATCCTGCTCTCGGATCTGATGATCCAGAACGGGCGCGTCTGCAACCAATCCGAGTTTCCCGTGCTGCAGATGCTGTACAACCAGGGCATGATCGTGCCCGACCATCCCGGCAATACGGGATCGAGGCCCCTGCTCATCGGTTCGCGCCGCCAAGTGGATGCGCAGATGGCCTATATCTTCCGCGGCAACTATGGGCTCACCTCGCGCGAGGAGCTGATGGAAGCGGGCGTCGCGCCTGCGCAGGCGGACGAACTCATGCGGATGAAGCTCGCATTTGCCTTCGGGCGCATCCGGCCCAGCGAGGAACTGGTTCAACCGGTTCATGTGGAGCGTGAACGCGTGGAACTCCGCAACGGCGTATTCGTGCGGCGGCTGCGCACGAACGTCTTTGAAATCTCCTGCGGGGAGGAAAAGGTCGAGGTCAACCTCAACCTCGCGCGGGGCGAAAGCTACGAATGTGCTTATACTCTTGACAAACACCTGCTCCAACGCGACTACTTCGCGATCTGGCACACCGGGGATGGCGACGGTTGGGACATGAACCGGCCAACGATGGGCAGCATCCTCGTCTTCCAGGGGCGTGTCTTCCTGATCGATGCCGGCCCCAACATCAGCTACGCGTTGACCGCGCTCGGGATCGGCACCAACGAGATCGACGGCATTTTCCATACTCATTGCCACGATGACCATCTGGCCGGGTTGACTTCACTGATGCGCGGAGACCGGCGCATTGCCTACTATGCCGTGCCGATGGTGCGCGCCTCGGTCGTCAAGAAGCTCGCGTCGATGGCGCGGATATCGGAGCACGACTTCAACCAGCTTTTCGACGTGCACGACCTCACACTCGAGGAGTGGAACGATATCGAAGGGCTGGAAGTAAGACCGATCCTTTCGCCTCATCCCGTGGAGACGACCATCTTCTATTTCCGGGTGATGTGGGAGGGCGGTTATCGCGTCTATGGGCATTTGGCGGACATTGCATCCTTTGATGTGCTGCGCAAGATGATCGCGCCGGACGACGCGCCCGCCGGAATCAGCCAGTCGCTGTTCGACAAGACGGTGGAGGCCTACAGGCAAAAGGCCGATGTCAAGAAAATCGACATCGGGGGCGGTCTCATTCACGGCGCGGCGGTGGATTTCCGCGACGATCCATCCGGGAAGCTCATCCTTGCCCATACCGCAAGGCGCCTCACTGAAGAGGAACGAACCATCGGATCGGGTGCGCCGTTCGGGACGGTCGACGTTCTGATCGAAGGCATTTCGGACGAGCTGCGCCGCAGAGCTTTCGGCTACCTGCGCGACTACTTCCCCGACGTGCCGATCCACCGCATTCGCCACCTGATGAACAGCCGCATGCTCGTTTTCAATCCCGAGGTCATACTCGTCAAGGAGGGACAGCGGGCTTCGGACATCTACCTTACCCTCAGCGGCACCGTAGAGATGCTGCGTACAGGGTTGCCCGGCAGGAACCTGCTGTCAGCCGGCTCAATCATCGGAGAAACGCCGGCCCTGCTGGACACCGAGGCCGGCGAAACCTACCGGGCGGTGAGCTTTGTGCAGGCCATGCGGCTGCCGCGGGATATCTACCTCGATTTCGTCACTCGGAACGACCTTTACCGCGACATCGTTGATTCGCGCGATGAGTGGGAGTTCCTGCGCGGCAGCTGGTTGTTCGCCGATGGCGTTTCCTGCATGACGCTCAACCGCCTGGTCCGTGCGACGGAGCCGGTTTCTTTCGAGCGGGAGAGCGTCATTCCGCCGCCGGAAAACGAGCTGCTGGTGATGCGCTCGGGTCGGGCGCTGCTGGTTGCGCCATGGGGTTACGAGGAACAGCTTACCACCGGCAGTCACTTCGGCGCCACCGCGCTCATCCAGAATGCGCGCCACGGCATCGAGGTGCGATTCCTTGATCCCACCGTAGCGTATCGCGTGCCTCTCGACTGCATCGTCAATGTTCCCGTCGTGAGGTGGAAGGTGCTCGAAACGCAGCGGCGGCGCTACGAGGATTATTAAAAGCCTGCTCCAAGCTACTGCAGCGGCGAGAAGGCGGCGGGCATCAGGATCTTGTTTTCCTGAGCGAGCAGCTGATAGACGGGCAGGCCCTCCTTCTTGGCCACTGCCGACGGCGGCCACATCCCGGTCGCCTGCGCCCTCGTACGGGTTTCATTGCGGGCATCCAGCGTCGGATAGGGCCAGATGTGCACGAATTTATTGAGCCCGCCCAGTTCGGAATACCAGACGGCGCACACGGGCCCGATCTTGAGTCGCGCCGGCAGTGCTTTCTCCCACAGTTGCGCGAACTTGGGCAACTCCCCCGAAGCGTAGGTGTAGGTCCGCATCTCGAAGTAAGGCCCCATCTTGCCGGGCTTGATCTCGGGTGAGAAGGCAAAGGGAATCATGATGTCAGAGCGCATGCTCAACATGAATTCGCCGGTCTTCGGCGGCCACACGCCATCCTTGACGGCCGCGGCGCGGATGCGTCCGCGCTCCTCCAGATCCTTGTACGGCCAGACATGAATGATCTGATTGAGGGGGCCGATCTCGGTGTGCCAGAATGCCGCAAGCTCCGAGTATTTCTTGCGCTTTTCATAAGCTTCGCCAAAGCGCTTCTCGACTTCGGGCAGCGAGTGCGGCTTGATGTCGTAGGTCCTCACTTCGTAAATCATGGGATGTCCTTTTTGAGTCGTTGTGAGTGAACGGTGCGGGGTCCGATGGCTCGCCGCGGATCACGGCACCGAATTTACTCCGAAGCGGGAATGTTGACCAGCTAGGAGTTTGTCGGACTTAGGTCGGCCAAACTCCCGCGCACGGTTTGTTTGGTATGATCCACGGTTCGCGCGGCGCGTCAGACACGTCGCCACGTCATGGCAGGGCGAGAAGGCCGGCCGATACCCGAATCCTACGAAAGGCGACCAGAATGGCAACCCCGAAAAAAGCGGCTCCCGGAAAATATTCCTCCAAACCCGCCCAGCTCACGTTCGCCACGCTCGACACGCAGCGCGGCTACCGGCTGGGACTCAAGACCGAGCGTGGTATCCTCGACGTGGAGCGGGCTTCCAGACTTTTCCGCATCAAGGCGCCGATTACGATCGACGCGGTGCTCGCGGGCGCCGACTGCGCGCCGTTGAAACAGCTTGTCGACAGGGCGCTCGCGGACAAGCGTGGGAAGAGCGCGTTGCTGCCCGAGTCGCGCGTGAAGTTCGGGCCGGCGGTGCCGCATCCGGGGAAGATCATCTGCGTTGGACTCAACTATCGGCAGCACGCGCAGGAAACCGGCAATCCGATCCCGCTGGTGCCGATCCTGTTCAACAAGTACAACAACACGCTCGTCGGCCACCGCGGGAGAATCAGACTGCCGACCAAGGTGTCCTCACAGTTCGATTACGAGGTGGAACTGGTGGTGGTGATGGGCCGGAAGGCGCGCGAGGTGCCGCCGGAGAAGGCATTGTCATACGTTTTCGGCTACGCCAATGGCAACGATTTCTCGGCGCGCGATCTCATGCGGGCGACCAGCCAACTCATGCTCGGCAAGACGTGCGACGGCTTCGCGCCGCTCGGCCCCTATATCGTGAGCGCCGACCAGATTCCCGATCCGCAGAACCTGAAAATCGCGACCTATGTGAACGGCGAGCAGCGTCAGAACTCGAACACGGCGGACATGATCTTCACCTGCGCGCAGATCGTGAGCTACTGTTCCCGGCATTTCACGCTTTTGCCCGGCGACGTGATCTATACCGGCACTCCGCAGGGCGTGATCTTGGGCTACCCGCCCGAGAAACGGGTGTGGCTGAAGCCCGGCGACAAGGTCGTGACCGATATCGAGAAGCTGGGCGCGCTGGAGGTGACGCTCGCCTGAGCGTGGCGCCCTGCGAGACACAGGCCATAATCCGGGGCATCCTGGATAGCGGATTTTTGGTATAATCGACCGGCTAAAAACTGTATTGCGGGATGCGGTTTTTTGCGACGAAGCCATCGCCGCGGGCAATGAATGAGATCGCGTCGCTTCACTGGCAATGACACGACTGCACGGTTACGAAAATCGCTTCAAACTCACTCAACACGCAAGGAGCAAGCACATGGCAAATCATCCCTGGAAGACCGACAACTGGTTCGTCAGCCAGTGGAATTACGCGCCCGAAGTCACCAAGGACTTCAAGTTTGCGAAGCAGATCAAGATCCACGACATCACGCTGCGCGACGGCGAGCAGCAGACCGGCATCATCATGACCATGGACGACAAGATCCGCATCGCCGAAGCGCTGGCGGAAGCCGGCGTGCATCGCATCGAGGCGGGGATGCCGATCGTCTCGCCATCCGACGCTGCCGCGATCAAGGAAATCGCCAGGCGCAATCTCGGCCCGCAGATCTTCGCCTTCTCTCGCTGCATGAAAGAGGATGTCCAGCGCGCGATCGATACCGGCGTCAACGGCGTGGTGATGGAGATCCCGTCGAGCCAGCACATGGTGGACCTCGCCTACAAGTGGCCGATGGAGAAGGCGATCGAGACTTCGATCGAAGCCACCCGGTTTGCCCGCGACAACGGGCTCGAAGTCGTGTTCTTCCCGATCGACTTCTCGCGCTCCGAGATGAACTGGGTGCTGAACCTGATCAACCGCGTCGCGACCGAAGGTCACATGGACGCGCTCGCTCTGGTGGATACGTTTGGTGTCGTTTCGCCGCACGCCATGCAGTACTTCGTGCGGGAGGTCAAAAAGCGCATCAACAAGCGCCTCGAAGCGCATTTCCACCAGGACTTCGGCATGGGTGTCGCGAATACGATTATGGCGGCAGCCGAAGGCGTCGAGGTGCTGCATACGACCGTGCTCGGCGTCGGTGAACGCGCCGGCAATACGCCGATGGAAGAGACGGTGATGGGGTTGCTGACGATGTACGGCATTGACGTCGGAATCGATTACAGCAAGTTGACTTCGCTCGCCAACCTGGTGCAGAAGATCACTGGGGTAGACGTGCCCTCGAACAAACCGGTCGTCGGCAGGCAGCTCTATCAGATCGAGTCCGGCATCATCGCGAGTTGGTACAAGAACTGCGGCGAGGAAAATGCGACCGAGCTGTTCCCCGTGCGTGCGAATTTCGTCGGACAGCCGCCCGCTGAAGTCGTCATGGGCAAGGGCAGCGGCATAGACTCGGTCAAGGCCTGGCTCGCACAACTGGGCATCGAAGCGAGCGACGACGAAGCGCTGAAGATGACGGCCGGCGTCAAGGGCTTTTCGCTGAAGAACAAGCGGCTCCTGACCGAAGGCGAGTTCCGCAAGATTGCGGAAGACGTCATCGGCGAACGCGCGGCGGCTTAGTGCAGACCCAAAAAATGCCCCCGCGCCGCAAGGTGCGGGGGCATTTGTTTTGGTGCACCCGGCATAAATGACCGCGGACGACGAGGTCGGGGCGGTCTCGAAGCCGGCCTGCTCGACCAGCCGCACGCTGTAGCCGTCATATACGCCGGGCGACACGACGGGTTACCGCGCGTAGCGCGAATCGAGTAAAGGGCGCCCGCAAAACAAACTCAATGAAGCGGCGCACTACTCGACGGGGCATCTTCCGGCGCCGGCAACAGCCCGGCGAAACGCCCTTCCGCCTCATTTGCATACTGGAACGTCACTTCGCCGAAAGGTGACAATTTGTCACCGCTCTGTTAGAATGTCGTTCGTCACGGATACCAACGGGTCACGGCCCGGTGGCTACCATAGACAACTGACCGATACTGACGAGCCAAGACACGGTACCCATACTCCGAATCCACGACACTTTTCATTCCAAACATTCAATCCGAGCCTTCCCAATCCCAAGCCTCAGATCCCAAACGCTGGCTACTGACATGACACTGACGACTCAAGAACGGGGCCGTATAACGGCCCGGGTGCCGCAAAACGTGCAGGACACCTTGCAGCAGGCAGCCGATCTGCTGGGGGCGACGCTCAACCAGTTCGTCGTGCAAGCCGCCCTGAACGAAGCGCAGCGCGTGATCGAACGCGAGCGCGTGATCCATTTGTCCGGCAACGATGCGGCGTTTCTGTTGAACCTGCTGGAGAACCCGCCGGCGCCCAACGCGCGCCTGCGCCGGGCTCTCCAGAACTACAAGGGCAGAAGAGCCGATGCTGAGCATTCAACCTTTGCGTGGGAACCACGATCGAAGCCGGTTCGACAGCGGAAGCGGCGAGCTTGACCTCTGGCTGCGCCAGACTGCGCAACAGCACCAGAGACGGGGTATCTCGAAGACCTTTGTTGCGGTCGCGGACGATGAACCGTCGCGCGTTCTCGGTTTCTACGCGCTGACGGCTTGCGAGGTCGTAAGTCAGGACCTTCCTGACGATCTCGCCAAGAGATTGCCGCGTAAAGTTCCGGGCATTCGGCTCGGGCGGCTGGCGGTTGACCGTACCGTTCAGGGCCAGGGGCTGGGAGAGTTGTTGCTCATGGATGCGCTCGACCGCGCCCGACGCGTGCTGGAACACGTCGGCGTGCACGCCTTGTTCGTCGATGCCAAGGACGAAAGAGCAGCCGCGTTCTACCGGAAGTACGGGTTTCGGCCGTTGCCGGAGCAGCCGCTGCAACTCGTACTCGTGCTTGCCGGACTGAGTTGAGTGAGGGGATCCGGTTTACGCCGCCTCCGAGTAAACGCTCTGTCCCTCCCCGACGTAGCTTTCATAGACATGATCGAAAACGGCTTCACACTTCGCCTGATAAATCTCCTTTGAGTAAGCGCGCGGCAGCCCCGCATCCAACGCGTCCTCAATCTCGATCTTCACCCGCGCCCGCGCCGTCACCCGCTGGCGCCAGCCAAGCACGAGCGATGATTTCACGCGCTCCAGTAGCCGCCTGGCTACCTTCTTCACTTCTGCACGCTCCTCGGTCGTGAGCTTCGGGCCGGGTCGCGTCAGGATGTCGAAAATCGTAAGCTCTTCCTCCGAAAGGTGCTCGCGGACATGCCGGGTCTGTTCTTCGGTCAGCACCTGCGATAGTGCCAGAAGGTCACGGAAAATCTCTTCGATGTTGCGGCTGCCGGCGTTATAGCTGTCGATCAGCTCCTGAAACTTCTCAAGATAATCCGCGCGGGTCCGGTTGAGCCGCACCATCCGCTCCAGTTGCGCACGGACTGCCGCCCGCAGGCGCTCGACGTCGGTATTGCTGGGTCGCTTCTTTTCGAATCGCTTCTTCAGTACTTCGAAATTGATCTTGGACAGGTCGATCCGCCCATACTCCGGCGTGGGCAGGTCCGTAATCGTGAACGGCTGAGAGGCAATGGATTCATCCAGCAGCTCCTCAAGACCCCGCATCACATGCGAAATATCAGGCGGGTCGATTCGGTTCCGGATACGGTCGGCGATTGCAGCAAGGCACCCGCAGCGCGCCCCGAACTCCACTGCCGTCGGGTCCGGCTTGACTGCCTTATTTAAGGCCGTGACCAGGTTCGCCTTGGCGAGAAAATCCTTGCGGACGTTCTCCGGCGCCATGAGCCGGTCGGCTGCATCGTTGATCGCCTGCGCCTGCGCAAAGTTTGCCGGTGACGTTTTCTCGATCGCCCCGAGGTCAACACCATGGCGGTGTCTTTCTCGGATGGGGCAACCCATTGCATATCTGAACACCTCGATAACTTGGCGATCTCGGCTTTAACTTCGACTCCGCAAGCAAATCATGCAGAAATCAGCGCCGTTTGGCTAGCGCGCAAACGCCAAACCGGGGGCCAGCAAACTTATAGCAGGCCATCGGACTGTTAAGTCCGACAGGCTGCTAGGGCACGGGACTGACAGACCACCGGACAACCAGGAATGCCATCCAGTCTATAGTACGCTGAAATTGGATTCCCGATTTCTCGGGAATGACAGTCAGGGACGGAGGGCGCGCCGGTTTGATCGCGCGGGTTAACGCTGAGCTAACCGGTGCGCGCCGTTTTTGCGCGTATCCGTGTCGAGCGCCGTGTTATGCGTGATGTTTTCTCGGTCAATGCGAGCAGGCTGGCAAGGGCTTCATTAACCGCTTGCGAAGTGGGAAAGGCCTTGGCGATCGCTGGTTCCAACAAGGCGACAGACGTTCCTGCCGCTACTTCTGCATAAAACTTTCCTCTTTCCAGCTTTGTGAAATCCGACCGCTTGTACTCCGACCGCATCTCGTCTTTAGCCTTCTTCATATATATTCCTTTCCCACTCGAATCTCATGGTGATATCTGGGTCCTTGGGTTACGCATGACGCGGCGCTAACCGGCGCGCGCCGATTTTGCGCGTGGCGCGCGTGCGCCATGGCCACCCGCCAGCGCGGTTACCTCGCGCACGTCTTTCAGGTTTTCAAAGCCCTGGATCGCGGTGTAAAGCCGTGCGATTACATCCTGCGGCAGCACGCGCGCGCTGCAGTTCTCGAATTTTTCCCTGAGCCGCTCCGGTGACAGCGGGTTGGCGGAAGTGCGCCCCAGGGGCTGGTCGACTTTCATGGTGAAGACCTTGCCATCGATCGTGGTCACTTTGACCTCGGCGCCAAGGTGATTGTCGGCGGGGAACTGCGCGGTGGTATAGGCCGCCGCATGCACCCGCGGCAACACGCGGCGCACCGCGGGATCGCGAAACGCTTCACCTTCGAAGTGTTCGATCTTGATCGCGCCGTCGGTGAGCGCGCGCGCAAGGCAATACTGCACGCTGAACTTGGCGTCGAGCCCCGAGTTGGGATCAGGGCGATTGGTGTGCTCGAGCCGCCGCGGGTGGGTCCACGAGTCGATGCGCGCAACCTGCTCGGGCTTCAATGCATGCCGCCGCACGAGTTCGAGCATGGCGTCGAGCGCCGGGTGAGTGCTGCCGCAGCAGGGATACTGCTTGATCGCGATGCCGGGCTTGACGATGTCGAGCGGATTGGCCCACGCCGGCAGTATCTTCGCAGCATCGTAATTGCCAGCGCCGTTGAACACCTCGAAGAACCCATGCTTGTGCTCGAACACGCTGCCGGGATTCGCGGTGTAGCCTTCGCGTGCAAGCAGGGCGGCGAACAGGCCGTTGCGCGTGCAATGGCCGACGTGCAGCGGCTTGACCATGGTGCCGAAGTTGGCCTTGATGCCTGAGGCGAGCGAGGCCGCGATCGCCAGCGCGGTGGCGGTCCGCTCCTCGTTGAGCCCCATCAGCTTGGCGCACGCGGCGGCGGCGCCGAAGACGCCGAGCGTCGCGGTCGGGTGCCAGCCCTTGGTGTAGTGATGGAGATGGACGCCCATCGCGATCTTGGTCTCGACCTCGAAGCCGGTCACGTAGGCGGTCAGGAAGTCGCGGCCGTTCGCGCCGACATCGTCGGCCAGCGCGAACAGCGCCGGCAGGAGGGGCACCGAGGGATGGCCGCCGAACGTGTTATTGCAGTCGTCGAAGTCAAGCGCGTGCGATGCGGCGCCGTTGATCGCTGCGGCGTCCAGCGGACCAACCCGCCGGTCGCTCCCGAAAACGACGCTCGGACCTGCGCCCGGGACCAGAGCGCGCTCCACCAGACGCGCTGCGTCTTCGCGGCTGCCCGCCAACGTAACACCCGCAAAGTCGAGGATGCCGACCTTGGCCCAATGAATGGCGTCGGGTGGCAAGTCCCCATAGGAGAACGCGTTGATGCGTTTGGCAAGTTCGAGTGCGAGAGTCATATCATTCTCCTTTGATTGCGTCACCGCCGGGTTCCTGCGCGATGCGGGAAGGCGCGTCAATGCAGCTGCAATTGCGCCTCTTTCACGAGTTTGCGCCACTTGGCAATTTCGGCCTTGATGTGTGCGCTGAACTCGTCGGGCTTGCTGCCGACCGGGGTCGACCCGTCGCTGGTGAAACGTTGCCGGATCTCGGGCGAATTCACCGCCTCGGCAATGGCCGCGGACAATTTGTCGACAATGGTGCGTGGCACCTTTGCTGCCGTCACGATCCCATACCATTGATCCACCTCGTAGCCGGGCACCCCGGCCTCGGCAACCGTCGGCAGCTCCGGCGCGGCGGCAGCCCGATTGCGCGTCGTGACCGCAAGAACCCGCAGCCGGCCGCTCTTCATGTGGACCCGCGTGCTGAGCAGCGTGCTGAAACCAACCTGGATATTTCCGGCTAGTGCGTCCGTTATCGCCGCAGCGCCACCCTTGTACGGGATGTGGACCAGCTTCACGTCCGCCAGATGGGCGAGCAGTTCGCCCGCGAAGTGTTGCAGACCGCCCGTGCCGGACGAGCCGTAGTTGAGCTTGCCGGGATTCGCCTTCGCGTATGCGATTAGCTCTTGCACCGATTTCGCGGGCACCGACGGATTGACATACACGACGTAGAACAGCGAAGTGGCCTGCGAGACCGCTTGGAGGTCCTTGGTGAGATCGTACGACAGCTTCGGGTTGGTGGCGGCGTTGACGGAATGCGAAGCCGAGATCAGACACACCGTGTATCCATCGGGCGTGGCCTGCGCGGTGAGTTCCACGCCGATGGCGCCCGCCGCGCCAGGCCGGTTATCGACGATAACCTGATGCCCCCAACGCTCGGTCAGCTTCATGGCGATGGTGCGCGCGGTGATGTCGGTGCCGGCGCCCGGCACGAACGGCGCGATGAAGCGGATCGGCTTGGCCGGATAGGTTTGTGCCAGCGCGGCGTGGCACAAACCTATTAATAAAATGAACAGCATGAAAAATTGATTTATCTGTTGTTTCATCGTTGTCCTATCTATCAAGTCGCGCTTCTATTATGCATTACGGGCGACGTCGCTATCTGGCGCAGGTTCCATTAAGGATTTTGCGCGGCATCGTCCCGGCAAAATCCTAAGGGATTTCGATATCCATCAGCGGCGCGTACTGCTGGCCGCCGTGCCCGTCGCTGTCGCGCGGATCGCCCTGGAAGTACGGGCGTGGAATCGAGGCCTTGATCGCCAGCGCATTGTCGCACAAGAAGAACTTTACTTGGCTTGGTTCGAGCCCGTAACACGCCGCGATTCTTTCGCGAGTCAGCGCGCCTGACTCTTTGACGCGGCGATATGTCGCCGCGTCATCGAACATGATGTCGAAGGTGAGCTCGAACGGCCCGGCATTCTTGCTGCGGATCAATCGGGCAAGGTTGGCGAGTGTCGTCATGCTGCCAATTTCCTCTCCGTATCGCGGTTCACGTCGAATATCTCCATCGGAAACATCTCGCACGGCTCGTCGGGTTCCACCACGTGATTGACATTGAAGCGATACACCGCGCCACGGTCGAGGTGATTGTAGGGGCAGGCGATCGCGGTGATGAGCCCGCTCCACTCGGGGATCGGCAGGTGCAGCGCCTGGTGGCGGATGATGCCGGCGATGGTGCTGGCGATTTCCTGCGTCGGCGCCGTGACCTCGAACGCCAGGCACAGCTCGTGCGAGCGAATCTCCTTGACCGGCTCCAGCGGCCCCATGGTCCCGTTCTTGCCGTAGATGCGGATATGGAGCAGGTAATCCTTGGCCTTGAGCTTCTCGCCGTACACCATGGCGACGCGGCTGTGGATTTTTTCCTCGAGCCGCGCGGTCCAGTCATCGATCTGGCGGATGATGAATGGGTCGCGGATGGAGCCGATGAGGATGCTCTGGAAGCCCGCTCTCTCGGCGCCTTCGAGTTTGACGGTGTAGCGCGGCGCCGGAATGAACTCGCTGCCGGACACCTTCACCGACCGCTCGGTAACGGCCTCGTAGCGCGAGTGCGTGAGGTCCAGCGTGCCCGAGCATTCCACCAGCCTGAACGGGTCGGCGTTCTCATAGAGGCTGTGCGAGGCGATGCTCTGCGGCGTGCACTGCAACTCGCGATCCGGTGCTTCGACTACGAAATGGTTCCTGCGCACCCACGCGAACATGCAGTCCGGCGTCTTGCGCAGGACCACAGACGCGGCCCCGCATTCGAGTATCTTTGCGGCGTGCCATGCGATGCCCTCGGGAAAGCCGCGCATCACGGGCAGCGCGGCGAAGATCGCCGTGTCGCTCGCGCGTCCCGCCAGCACCACCTCCGCACCCGCATTGAGCGCGCGCTGAAACGGCTCCGCGCCCATCATGCCGACGATATGCTCGCTGCGGTCGATCACCGCTGCATCGAAATGCGGCGCCGGGGAGAGCGGCTTGATGCGCCCTTCGCGCAGCCGCTTCTTGAGGTAGGCCTTGTCCTGTTCGGCGTGGATGAGCGCGAGCTTGAAGCTCAAGCCTTCCGCTGTTGTGATTTCCCTGACAAGCCCGTGCACCAGTTCGAGCTGGGCATCGTTGCCGCCGGTGCCTGCCGAGCCGATGAGGAGGGGTATATTCAGCCGCCGGGCGCCGAGCAGCATCAGCCGCAGGTCGCGGCGGATCGCGTCCTTGGGGAACGCCGTGCGCCCCGACCCCAAAAATTCCGGACCCGGGTCGGTCGAACCCGCGTCGCAGCCGATGAAGTGCGGCTCCTGGCTCAATGCTTTCTCGAACGAACCCTCGACGAAGCCGGAGCCGCACACTCCTGTCGGGGAAAGAATCCGGATTTCTTGTTCCGCTGCGTTCATTTTGTGCTCTGCATTCAGGTGTGCGAATACATCATGCGCAATTAGACGTAGGTCGGGGTACGCGCAGCGTTCCCCGACATCCGCTTGGCCTGCCTGTGCGTGACCGCACGCAGACAGGCGCCTGCCTGCCGCGCCCGCGGCGCAGGCAG